>ERZ824600.5089-NODE-5089-length-11009-cov-2.214351_pt1 | contig 11009 bp, 9 predicted proteins | sample MGYA00519933_ERZ824600 | MGnify/ENA primary metagenome ERZ824600 (study PRJEB31778, sample SAMEA3449178) | human gut metagenome | biome: human gut; feature: human-associated habitat; material: faeces | place: United Kingdom | collected 2010/2012 ... | reverse complement strand
ACGATGTGCGACCTGTATGGCTATCGAGCAGCGGATGAAGGAGACGCTCGAAGAGCAATTTGCCGACGAATTGAAAGACGGAACGCTTGTCTCGCGTGTAATCGACATCTCGCAACCGGAGAACGAGGCTCTTGCCGACAAATATCAGGTAACGTGGTCGTCGCTCTATCTCTGCCGATGGAGAGACGGAAAGGAGACATCGGAGAATCTGACGGAATTTGCTTTCGGCAATGCCCGCAAGGCTCCCGAGGCATTCAAGGCCGGTTTGGCGGCCCGGATCCGCGAACTGCAAAAATAGACGGTCATGGAGTGGTTGCAATCGCTGCTGGAAAGCGGCACGACACCTCCGTTGACGGCCTTTCTGCTGGGGCTGCTTACGGCTTTGTCTCCATGTCCGCTGGCTACGAACATAGCCGCCATAGGATTCATCGGCAAGGAGATCGGCGACCGTCGACGGATCTTCCGCAACGGCCTGCTATATACGTTGGGACGTACGCTCTCATATACGTTGCTGGGCATCGTGTTGATCCTTATTCTGAAAGAGGGCTCGAGCATGTTCGGCATCCAGAAAGCCATCGGCAATTGGGGCGAATTGGTTTTGGGCCCGCTGCTGATCGCCATAGGTGTTTTCATGCTGCTGGGTGACCGGATGCCGCTCCCTTCGTTCGGGTTCCGCGGCAACGGCGAGAGTCTGGCCCGCAGGGGCGGCTGGGGCGCTCTGCTGCTCGGAGTGATGTTTGCGCTTGCATTCTGTCCCACGAGCGGCGTCTTCTACTTCGGGATACTCATCCCGATGTCGGCAACCTCTACGGCGGGATATCTGCTGCCAGTGCTGTTCGCCGTGGCCACGGCGTTGCCGGTGTTGGTCGTCGCGTGGATTCTGGCATTCGGCGCCCGCCGCATAGGGCTGGTTTACGGCCGGATGCAGACCGTGCAGAAGTGGCTGAACAGGATCGTCGGAGGATATCGGCATCTATTATTGTGTGATCATGTATTTCTAAAAATAAAGAAAATGGAAACGAAAAACGAAAAGAAAAAGGGTTTTTGGGCATCGCTCTTCTCACCGAAACCATGCTCGTGTTCATGCGGCGGCAAACTGATTGTGGAAGAGGTCGAAAAACCGGCGGCTGCGGACTTCGATAGTGTACGGCTCGATATGCCCCGTACGGCGGTAAGGGAGATCAAGATTTTGGGCCCGGGTTGCGCGAAATGCAAGGCTACATATCAAGTCATTATGAAGGTGATCGATGAAAACAACCTCGACGTACAACTCACCAAGATCGAAGACATTGACGAGATCATGAGTTACAACATCATGAGCACTCCGGCATTTGTCGTGGACGGAGAGGTGAAGATCAAGGGGCATGTACCCTCGGAGAGCGAGGTCAAACAGATATTGGGTATTTAAGAGACACCACGATGGAAACAAAACGGGAATTGAATATCCTTGCATGGATCATTCTTGTTTTGCGGCGGTATTTTTCCTGCCGCTCGACAGTGAGCGTTTCCAGACGGCCATTGATGCGACGCTCGATCTGGCGAAGTGGTATGCCCGCGAGCATGTCATCCTGTGCCTGCTTCCAGCCTTCTTCATCGCAGGTGTGATTGCCGTCTTCGTGAGTCAGGGCTCCGTTCTCAAGTACTTTGGGGCCAATGCCAAGAAGTGGCTTTCGTACAGTGTGGCGGCCATCTCGGGCGGCATTCTCGCCGTCTGCTCCTGCACGATACTGCCGCTCTTCACGAGCATCTACAAGCGCGGCGCAGGGTTGGGCCCGGCAATCGCCTTTATCTATTCGGGACCGGCAATCAGCATACTCTCCATTATCCTCACGGCGCGGATTCTGGGCGTCGAACTGGGTATCGCCCGGACGGTCGGCGCCATTCTCTTCTCGGTTGTCATCGGTCTGCTGATGTCGTTCATCTTCCGCCGCGAGGAGCGGGCCAAACGCGAGGAGCAGATGAACATCGTCCCGCCTCCGGAAAAACGGCCTATGGGTCTCCTGGGACTGACTGTAAACCACGTCGTCCAGCACCTGGCTGGTGCTGATCCTCGTATTCGCCAACTGGGGTGCGCCGGCCGCCTCGGACCGTGGTGTGTGGTCGGCCATCTTTGCATGGAAGTGGTACATCACAGGCGCCCTGTCGATAGTGTTTTGCTGGTCGCTGGTGAGGATCCTGCGGCTCCGTCTGCGGTGGGTGGCGCTGGGCGCTGTGGCAACTGCCGTTTCGGTCGTGCTGGCCAATATGTTTATACGCGGAGAGAAACTTGTGCCGCTCATACCGATGCTCACAGCCATCGCCTCACTTGCCCTGATCCTTCTTTTTGACAAGCGTGATGCGGAAAACCGCGAATGGGCACTCTCGGCGTGGGGCTTTGCCAAACAGATCCTGCCGTTGCTGGCCGTCGGTGTCGTCACGGCGGGATTCCTGCTCGGATCGACACACGACCGGACGGCCATCGCGGGCATTATCCCGAACAGCTGGATCGAATGGGCTGTCGGTGGCAATTCGCTGCTTTCGAACTTCTTCGCCAGCTTTACCGGTGCCTTCATGTACTTCGCTACGCTGACCGAAGTGCCGATTATTCAGGGGTTGCTCGCTTCGGGTATGGGCAAGGGGCCGGCTCTGGCGCTGCTGTTGGCCGGGCCGTCGCTCTCGCTGCCCAACATGCTGGTCATCCGAGGTGTGCTGGGAACGAAAAAGACGGTGGTCTACGTGACGCTCGTCATCGTCATGGCCACGCTGTCGGGATTCGTGTTTGGAAATCTTTTTTAATCGGACACACGCCATGAGGATATTGATTCTTTGCACTGGAAACAGTTGCCGCAGCCAGATGGCCCATGGGTTCCTGCAGTCGCTGGATCCGTCGCTCGAGGTCTTCTCGGGCGGGACGCAACCCGCCGCACGGGTGAACTCCAAGGCTGTGGAGGTGATGCGGGGGGCCGGCATCGACATCGGTTCACACGTCCCGACACATGTCGACGCCTATCTTGATCAGCCGTGGGATTATGTGATTACCGTATGCGGCGGAGCGAACGAAAGCTGCCCGGCATTTACGGGCAAGGTGGGCCGCCGCCTGCATGTGGGTTTTGATGACCCTTCACAAGTTGAGGGCTCTCCGGAGTTCATCGATTCCGAATTCCGCCGTGTACGCGACGAGATCCGCGCGGTATTTACCAGCTTCTACTTCTCGGAAATCTTGCAGGTGCAGACATCCGTATCCGGTTGTGTGGACGTGAAATAAGGTGAAAAGGGGAACGATTATGAATACACTGATTGATACACTCCGATATTTTGTGCTGATAACCATCGAGCCGATTGCATTATTCGTGTTTATCAGCGCACTGGTGGAGATTATTCTGATGTATGTCCCGGAAGAGAAGATCCGCAGGAGGCTTTCGGGCGCGGGAGTTTTCGGGAATATCGTCGCCGCAAGCTTCGGGGCATTGACTCCGTTTTGCGCCTGCTCGACAATACCTATGACCATAGGATTCCTGAATGCAGGGGTTCCTTTCGGTTCGACCATGTCTTTTTTGATCGCATCGCCATTGCTTAATCCGATTATTCTCGGAATGCTTGGTGCCATGGTCGGAATAAAAGCGATGGTTGCCTATTTTGTTATTGCCTTTTTGTGTTCCATACTGTTCGGGTTTCTGCTCGAAAAGATCGGGGCCCAAAAGTATGTGAAAAATGTCCGTCTGAAGCCGGCATCCTGCTGTGCCGGTAGCCATGAGGTTGTTGACAAACACTCGCTGCCGTTCCCGAGCAAGCTGAAGGTGGCCTTTGCCGGAGCATGGGACAGCCTGCGGCCAATCATGGGATACTTGCTTGTAGGTGTTGCTTTGGGTGCCGGTATTTACGGTTACATGCCTCAGGATTTTGTCATGAAGATAGCGGGCCCGGACAATCCGTTTGCCATTCCCGTAGCTGCCGTATTGGGTATTCCCCTGTACATTCGTGCCGAGACGGCCATACCGATCGGTCTGGCGCTGATGGGAAAAGGAATGAGCATCGGAGCGGTAATATCGCTGATTATCGGAGGCGCCGGAATGGCTATACCCGAAATGACCATGTTGGCAAGTATCTTCAAGAAGCAACTTGTGGCCATGATCGTGCTGGTCATTTTCCTGACGGCCGTTGTCTCCGGCTATCTGTTCAATATATTATTGTGACAGAGCGTGAGATCTGAAATGCACATTTGAATCGGATTGCCTGAACTACATTCCGTTCGGTTGCAGTTGTCCTCGCGCCGTTGAGGCCTTTCGGTCGGCCGTGTTGGATGGCGTCCGCGCGGACGATGCGGTGATTGTCCGCAGCAGGCAAATTCGCGCGCGGACGATCCGTTGGCACAATTTTCGAGCCGTTTGTTCCGTTGCATGAACGATCCCCGCCCCGAACGGGATTCTGCATTGCTGCATCCTAAATGTGCGGAATGACAGAAACGTAAGTCGTCGGCGCGGGGATGTATTTGTGTAACGAATTTGAATCATGAACGTAAGAAAACTTTGTATTGCCATGGCATTATGCGCATTTTCGGGCGTGGCCGCAGCCCAGAACGGCCCGAGGAACAACAGCCGGGATTTCCCTGAGGCCATACCGAAGAACGATCGGGTGCAGATGTTGGATCAGAAGGACGAGCTTTGGAAGCTGACCTATCTGAAGGATGTGGTATATGCCACGAAGGATGGCCACGACCTGAAGCTGCAGATCGTCATGCCGCAACCATACGACGATACGCAGCGGCGTTTCCCGTGCATCATGTATGTGCGCGGCTCGGCGTGGATGAAGCAGGATCTCTACGCAGACGTGCCGCAGATCTCGGCCATGGCCAAGCGCGGATATGTCATTGCGATTGTCGAGTACCGTCCTTCGGATGTTGCGACCTTCCCCGCGCAGCGTGACGATGCCATCACGGCCATCGAGTATATGAGGGAGCATGCCGACGAATATGGTGTCGACGAAAGGAACATCTTCGTCTGGGGCAGTTCGTCGGGAGCGCATACGGCGCTGTTCACGGGGCTGCACATAGGTCACGACACTCTGCCCGAGACGAACGGCATTATAGCATACTTTCCACCGACGGACGTGCTGCACATGAAGGATGACCCGACGGCCGCCACGAAGGGCGATGCGGAGAGTCCCGAGGGTCTGCTCATAGGCCGCAAGGCGGTATGGGAGGCGCCCGAGGCAGCGATGGCTGCAAGCCCGTTGTATTATATAAAGGATGCGGATGATCTGCCGCCCGTATTTCTGGCACACGGCACGAAGGATCGTGTGCTGCCCTTCTCGCAGTCGGATTCGCTGGCGAACGAACTCGAAAAATACTGGCGCGAGTATGAATTCCACGCGCTGCGCAATGCCGACCACGGCAGCTGGCAGTTCTGGACACCCGAGATGCTCGATCTGGTTGAGGCGTTCATCAAGGAGCACCTCAAATAGACCCGGCACACATTACAAAATCCCCCGACTATATTGTCGGGGGATTTTATGTTTAGGCTTCCGACGGGTGTATTTCTGTGTTGTTTTACGGTATGTCGGCCGAGTGTCGGCGGCGTGGAATAATATTTGGACATTTGCCGCGTTATGTACACATGGAGTTGGTATTTTGATCTTGCCGCACGGCTCCGTCCGTTCATCCATCTTGTATGCCAAGGATTTGGATCTGAGGCCGATTTATCGTGCCGAATGATGTGTTTTGCGTGTAATATATTTATAATTAAGTGTTTGCGTGTGCTTGCAGATGCGATGGACGCGCAGGATACGATGGATGATCGTTATTAAAAATTTTTATTATCTTTGCGGCGCTCAATAAACATGACGGAAATGACACATCTTAGAGCTTTGACATCGGAGGAGATTTCCGAACTGGAACGCAGGGGGAACACCTCTTCGTCGTGGGCAGGAGTGCGCGTGTCGGATGATTTTGCCCCCGCGCAACTCTCTTACAGCCATTTCGACGGTGAGGTTACGATAGCTTCGGGCGTGCGGATCTACCGCTCGCGCGTGGCGAACTACCATATAGGGGCGGGGACGATAGTCGATACCGTTACGGCGCTTGAATGCCGCGCCCGCACGTCGTTCGGCAACGGCGTGGAGGTGGCGGCCATGAACGAGAACGGCGGCCGCGCAATCATGATATACGATACTCTGACGGCGCAGGTGGCATACGTCATGGCCGTCTATCGTCACCGCCCGCGCATGATAGCCGCTCTGGAGTCGATGATTGCGGCCTATGCCGAGCGCCGTTCGGCCTCGTGCGGCGAGGTGGGCCGCAACTGCCGTATCGTGGGTGCGCGCTTCGTGCGCGAGATGCGTATCGGCGACGACGTAACGGTCGACGGGGCGTCGGCCCTTGAGAACGGGACGCTGTGCGACGGCGTGAAGGTCGGTGTCGACGTCAAGGCGTACGACTTCATCGCGGCCGAGGGTGCCGTCATCGACAACGGCGCCATTGTGGAGCACTGCTTCGTCGGGGAGAGTTGCCGTTTGGACAACGGCTTCACGGCGGCCGAGTCGCTCTTCTTCGCCAACTCGCATTGCGAGAACGGTGAGGCTACCTCGATCTTCGCAGGTCCCTACACCGTCTCGCACCACAAGTCGTCGCTGCTGATAGCGGTCTCCTTCTTCAACGCAGGCAGCGGCTCAAACCAGAGCAACCACCTCTTCAAGAGCGGTGCCGTGCATCAGGCCGTGCATCTGCGCGGCTGCAAGTTCGCATCGAGCGCATATATCATGTCTCCGGCGTTGGAGGGGGCCTTTACGATGGTGATGGGTCACCACTCGTATCACCACGATACGTCGGTCTTTCCGTATTCGTACCTTATCGAGCGGGACGGGCGTTCGCGGCTGATGCCGGGGGCGAACCTTGCGAGCTATGGTGTCGTGCGCGATGTGGAGAAGTGGCCCGCGCGCGACAAACGGCGCAAGTTCCGTGACGTGGTGAACTTCGAGGAGTACAACCCTTATGTTACGGGGGCGATGCTCCGTGCCGTGGGTACGATACGCGAGCTGCGCCACCGTGACCCCGATGCCGAGGAGTATCGCTACGACAAGACGTGGATACGCACGGCCGACCTTCGCCGCGGGCTGCGCTTATATAACAAGGCTATCGCGGCGGCGCTCGGAGCCATGATCTGGACGGGGCATACTGATCCCGAGTATGACGGCAGCGGCGAGTGGTTCGATCTGGCGGGACAGTATATCACGCGGCGCGAGACGCTGCGCATACTCGATATGATCGAGAGCGGCGCCGTCACCTCGACGGATGAGGTCGACGCCATGTTCCGCGCCTTTGCCGCACACTATGCCGACTATGCCCATTCGTGGGCGGTGGATGTTATGGGGGCGATTCTGGGACATGAACCTTCGACTGCGGAGCTTGCCGATGCGGTCGCGGTGGGACGTGCGGAATATGAGTCGCTGCGCCGCATTACGGATGCCGACCGCGAACGTGACAGCTCGATCGAACTGTCGGTAAGTTACGGTCTCGACTCGGCCGACGAGGAGGAGCGCATCGAGGACTACCGTGCCGTGCGCGGATTGAAGGAGTAGCCGTTGCACCTTGCCGTCTGCGGTTAAAAAGGTCGGAAAGGTGTGAATATACGGTAAAAAAGATTATTTTTGCGGTTGCGGCCGTGTCGCTCGGGCGGCGCGGCCGCAACTGTTGCAGGGGGATTGCGATATGGCTTGAAAAAATAAGGATATGGGATTTACGGAAAATATGATCGGCCGTGCGGGGGCTGCCTGCATGGCTTTGTGTGCGGTGATTGCAGCCGCCTCGTGCGATAATGCAGGGGAGGCGAAGGCAATACGTGTTAACGACAAGGTCCGGCACCAGACGATCGACAACTTCGGCGCCTCGGATGCGTGGACGATGCGTTTTCTGGGTGAGGCGTCGGACAAGACCGTTCGGCAGACGGCCGACTGGCTTTTCAGTACGGAGTGTGACGCTGCGGGGCAGCCGCTCGGCATAGGTCTCTCGATATGGCGTTTCAACCTCACGGCCGGAAGTGCCGAGCAGGGCGCCGAGAGCCAGATAAACGAATTTACGCGCGGCGAGAGTTTCTTTACGGAGGATGGGTCGTACGACTGGGAGAAGCTGCGCGGCCAGCGGCGTATGCTGCGTGAGGCGCGGGCACGCGGTGTGGAGCACTTCCTCATGTTCCTCAATTCGCCCGACGTGCGTTTTACGCAGAACGGCCTCGCAACCAATACGGGCCGCGGCGATACCTATAACCTCAAACCCGAGTGTGCCGATGCGTGGGCTTCATACATGGCAGACGTCGTGGAGGGCATTGCGCGTCACGACTCGGTGCGCTTCGACTACGTCTCGCCATTCAACGAACCCGATGGCCATTGGAACTGGCAGGGGCCCAAGCAGGAGGGTACTCCCGCAACAAAGGTGGAGATAGCGGCCTTGACGCGGCGTCTGGGTGAGGAGTTTGCGCGGCGCGGCCTCGAGACGCAGATCGTCATACCCGAGTCGTCGGACTACCGTTGTCTTGTCGGTACGTACATGACCGACAGCCGCCGCGGTTACGAGATACAGTCCTTCTTCACGCGCGACGGCGTCGATACATATATCGGCGATGTGCCCAACGTGCCGCGCCTCATAGCTGGCCACCCATATTGGACCACTACGCCGCTTGAGATGCTGCGCGACATGCGTGTGGCGCTGCGCGATACGCTCCGCTCGCGCGGGGTCGACTTCTGGCAGACGGAGTATTGCATCATGGGCAACGACGAGGAGATCGGCGGTGGCGGAGGATATGACTTCACGATGCGCACGGCGTTGTACGTGGCACGTATCATACACCACGATCTGGTCTTTGCCGATGCGCGTGCATGGCAGTGGTGGCGTGCCGTGGGCGGGGACTACAAGGACGGACTCTTGCGTGAGTTCAGCAACCGCGAAGGGACGGACGGGCGCGTGGTGGACTCCAAACTGCTTTGGGCTTTAGGCAACTACAGCCGTTTTGTCCGTCCGGGCGCCACCCGTATGGGCATTACCGCCACCGACAAGGCGGGACGCGCCGTGACGGAAGGCGACACGGACCGCACAGGACTGATGTGCACCGCCTACCGGAACGCCGATGGCTCGTGGGTAATGGTCGCAGTGAACTATGCCACCGAGGCGAAAAACATGACCTTCCACGTGGATGACCGGAAAGTGAAAAGCTGGCAACCTTACCTGACAGCCGAAGGAACGGGAAAGAACTTACAGCCTGTCGACAAGGTGGGCAACGGAAAACAAACCGTCATCCCGGCACGCTCGATTGTGACGTTTGTAAGCCGGTAAGACGAACATTTTGTCAGTTTTTCAAGAATCGCCATCAGTCAAAATCCGACCTTATAGACCTGAAAAGAACGGCGTGATTGAATAAAAATACATCCAAACCGCATATATGCAGCAATGAATTGCATATATGCGGTTTTTTCTACTGAAAGCGATTTTTCGTTCACAGCCAAATGAAAAAAAGTTCTCCGCAGATTGAAATGCTTGTGGCTTCTGCCTGAGCCAAAAACAAGAAGAAAACGGAGATAAAACATGCCGAAAACGCATCTTTTTCGTCTGGTTGAAACCTTTTTGCCGACAAAAAAGAAAAGCAAAAAGACAATAAAACACACGTTTCGCTTACTGCCAACCGCAAACACAGGCGGCAAACATGCCGTTTCGCCCCGCCTTGTAAAGCCCCAAACAGATTTTCCTATCCATTTGCCCGAAAGCCGATGCACGAAAATCGCGTATTCCGGCGCGACGTCCCTCCCGGCTGTATATAACGGATTCTCGCACGGACAGGTTTGTCATTTTGACAGCCGCCGCCTTTTCCCGAACCGTCCGCCGATTCTTCTTTTCAATTCGGAAAACAAAGTAATCTCCTTACGAATCGCCGAAGCCGAAAGCCACACGCTGGCACCTAATACGCATCCGCCTGCTGCACCCTTGAGCCATACTTCGGACTGCATGCCCAAAAACAAAGCTGCCGCCACGCAAACGAACTGTGCCGCCATGAACGGACGTGCCGCCTTGTCGGGCCTGAAGCCGTAATGTCGCCCGTACACAGCATAAATCATCCACCAATCGAACACTCCGGCCAAAGCCAAGGCGATTCCTTATGTGAAGAGCTACGGCATTCAGGTCACTCCGTACAGTTCGCTCGACAAGGTGTTCGAATTCATCATCGCCGACCTGACCGAAGCCGAGAAGTACCTCGAAGAGGATGCGACCCTGCTGCCGGTGGTGCGCGACAACGCCATGGGCGACTTCACAAGCAACCGCATCACCCATTTCAACCTCTACGCCGTCAAGGCGCTGCTGGCCCGCGCATACTGGACGATGAACGATCTGGAAAAGGCCGAGGGCTACGCGCAGGAGGTCATCGACAGCGGCAAATTCCCGCTGAAAACGACCGCCGGGGCCTGGAACAGTCTCGAAACGGGGACGCTCGACATGCAGGAAACCGTCGTCGGTCTCTACTCGACGACCTTCACGTACTACTATTACTTCGACCTGATCCGCAGCTCCACGAGCATGGGCTCCATGAAACTCGCGGAGCAATACACCTCGATCTTCGAAGCGGATCAGGAGGGCAATGCCGACCGGCGCTACGTGGCGTGGTTCGACCGGAACAACAACTGGTGCACGAAGCACTACAATGTGATGTACGCTTCCAGCAACGATTCCGGTTCGACGGCGACCTACAACGGCAATTCGATCCCGGGCGTGAGCCTGATCCGCATTCCGGAGATGTACTACATCGTCGCGGAGGCCAACCTCACGAAAGATCCCGACAAGGCCACCGAGTATCTCGACTACGTGGTCACATCGCGCGACCAGACTGCGTTCGCCGACCGGGAAGCGGGCAAAATCACCGAGGAGAATATCTTCAACGACCGCCGCAAGGAGTTCTTCGCCGACGGAGACGATTTCCACAACATGAAGCGCCTTGCCCGCGACCTCACCATTTCGGGCATGGGAACTTTCGCCGGCAACGACGACGCGACCTACA
>ERZ824600.5085-NODE-5085-length-11015-cov-13.290420_pt1 | contig 11015 bp, 10 predicted proteins | sample MGYA00519933_ERZ824600 | MGnify/ENA primary metagenome ERZ824600 (study PRJEB31778, sample SAMEA3449178) | human gut metagenome | biome: human gut; feature: human-associated habitat; material: faeces | place: United Kingdom | collected 2010/2012 ... | reverse complement strand
TTTCCAAAATTGAACTCTTTGGCTCCGATCCCAAGAGCTTGTATATGCTCAATCAAGAATTGGCAGCACGGGTTTACTCTGCTCCTTCTTTGGTTCTTTAATCACTATAGCCTATAGATGATGGAAGTATAAAAGGCAGTATGCCGCCTGTCGGTTTTCCGGCAGGCGGATTTTTTACAGGAGGATACCTATGAGTCAAGACAATGCCAGCTTTACCTTTTTACATCGCATAGAGGAAGTAGAACTGAACATTGAGGATGGACGCTGGCAATCTGCTTTGGCATTGGCGCTGACTTTACCTGATATTTGTGGCGGGATTGCTTTCCCAGAAATTGTAAAGCGTTATCGGGATGGACGTGCTGTTCTGGACAGAAACCAGAGACCAACTCGTGATGTAGGAAATCAATATATTCGTTGGTTTGATACATACGCAGCACCTTTCTTTAAAGTCTCTGCGCAAGATATCTCGCCCTATATCTGCGGAGAACGATGCTGGCAGCTTCGATGTGAATACCTGCACCAGAACAAGGGCTTTGCAAATACTGACGACAATACTTCGATTCGTTTTCACTTGGGTGTGAATTGCGGAACTTCCGTTTGCCAACTGGATAGAATAAGTTCTGACAACAGCCTCACGGACATCCGTATTGATATTGAACAGTTTTGCCGAAGAATGTGTCGAGCGGTCAGAGCTTATTATGAAGCAGAACATACAGAAAAAGATTTCAACCTTTATAATACGCCAGTTCTTGATTTTATAAAGGCATCACAGGATGATCAATCAAATGCCACGATTGCCATTATGTGCAGTGATTCAGCCTATGGGAACGGACTGAGACTGGTACTGCAGAACTTATCCAAACATATCCTTGTATTTGAAACCCCGGAAGCTGCAAGAAAAAAGCTTGGCAAGAAAAAGCCTATGCTTTGGGTTGTTACAGAAGCTCTGACAAAACAGCCGGATCAGCCATGGCGGGCGGATAAAAGGACACCCGTAATTCTTCTGTCCAATCAACCGGAATCAGAAATAACGATTGAAAAGAATACGGGTAAGGTGATCATCTTGCCTGTTCCCGTTCTACCAGAAACGCTCCGTAATGCAGTTAAGACTTATCTTTTGATAAAGGAGGGAAAGTAATAAGAATGATTATTCTTATCATTTCAATCATTCTGCTGCTTCTTACTTCTTTCCTCTATATTCAAAAGAAAAAAGTGATGTCGCTTCAACAGCAGATTTGTGACCTCCAAAATAAAATTAGTATTCTTGAGAAACAATATCTTGTAGCTGAACAGTATAACGATTCTCTTAGACAGGAAGCAAACACGGTTCATTTATATGCTTCTCTCTCGCTGGAGGAGACAAGAAAAACATCCATAAAAGATAAACAGTCTCAAATCATCCATTCCAGTGAACATATCCTCGAGTTACTTAATAACAAAAAAGTTTAGTGCGGCAGCAATGTCGCACTATTTTATGTGATATTATCACCGAAATATTATTTTAGATTGGCTATACTATAATCAAACAAAAGAAAGGAGCTGGCAATATGGCAGTTATCAATATCAATAGAAATCAATTTGAAGAAATGGTGCATAGCGGAAAGACTGTTCTGGTGGAGTTTTCAGCCCCTTGGTGCGTATATTGCCGCCGTCTGGCTCCAGCATTGGAAAGCGTTGCTGAGGAATATAAGGATACGCTGGTATTCACTGCTGTCAACATTGATGATGAGCCGGAATTGGCTGAGGCCGAGGCTATTGAAGTTGTCCCTACTCTACTGATCTATCACAACGGACAGGCTCTTGGCTCTATCGTCGCTCCGGAATCCAGAACGCAGCTGGTGGCTTTTATTGAGGAAACCTTACAGCACCGGACTCAGGAAGTAAATAATGCGCAGCATATCTATGACATGATCGTTGTAGGTGGCGGTCCCGGCGGCTATACCGCAGCCCTTTATGCTGCAAGAGCCGGAATGGACACTGTGGTTTTAGAAAAGCTGTCTGCCGGCGGGCAGATGGCTCTGACCGAACAAATCGACAACTATCCCGGCTTCGAGGATGGCATCGACGGTTTCTCCCTGGGAGAAAAGATGAAGCGAGGAACGGAACGATTTGGAGTGGAAACCAAGCTGACTGAGGTGCTGTCCCTGGAATTGTCCGGTTCTATAAAGAAAGCGGTGACCAGCGAAGGCCCTATGTACGCAAAGACCATTGTGCTCGCTACCGGAGCTGGCCCCAGAGAGCTGGGTGTTGATGGTGAACAGGAGTTAATCGGCAAAGGTGTCCACTACTGCGCAGCCTGTGACGGAATGTTCTATCGGAACAAAACGGTTGTAATCGCAGGAGGTGGCAATACCGCTGCGGCGGATGCCCTTATCCTCTCCCGTATCTGCAAAAAAGTCATCGTCGTTCACCGGAGAGATACCTTAAAAGCAACAAAGATCTACCATGAGCCTTTGATGAAAACGGAAAATGTAGAATTCCTCTGGGACAGTGAGATCGTCACACTGCTCCATAACGAAAAGCTGACCGGTATCCGGACTCGGAATGTGAAAACCGGAGAGGAAAGCACACTTGCTTGCGACGGTGTGTTTGTCAGCGTCGGAAGAAAACCTTCCACCGAATTGGTGAAAGATCAGATTACGATTGATCCGGCTGGATACATTATCGCAGATGAGAGTACCTGCACCAACATCCCCGGTGTATTCGCCGTTGGGGATGTCCGCACAAAGGCATTGCGGCAGGTCGTGACTGCTGTAGCCGATGGGGCAACCGCTGTTCACTATGCAGAGGAATATTTAGCAGGAGGAATATGAGATGAAAGAAAATATTAAAAAATGGCTGAAGCCAATTCTATTTACCGTAGGCGGCGCTCTGGTCGGCCTTGCATATTATTACTTTGTGGGATGCTCCACAGGAGCTTGTCCGCTGACTTCTAACCCGTTCATCACGATGGCCCATATGGGCTTTATCGGCTGGCTGTTGTCCGGTGTGTTCGGAAATGGGTGTAGCGGTTCATGCAATATGCAATAACTTTCCTGGAGGGAATCATCACCTTCATATCGCCCTGCCTGCTTCCTATGCTGCCCATCTATATCTCCTATTTTGCAGGCGGTGGGCAGCACACCACAAAAAGACTTTGTTGGGCGCATTGGGATTTGTTAGTGGATTTACCGTAATTTTTGTAGCAATGGGCGCAGAAACCCTGCAGCGAGGAATTGACATGATTATTTCCGACAGGTGATGATTAGCATATTATATCAAAGTAAAATACAAAAAAGTAGCCACGATCCGCACCCTTTAGGGGAGTGCAGACCGTGGCTTTTTGCTTTAACGGAAGTTCTTCTTTTCCTCCTTCTCTTTTTCTTTTTCCTGCTCTTTCTGTCTGTCGATATTCAGAATCGTTTCAACCGTCCGTTTCGCAATCAGCAATTCTTCTTTTTCTTTTCTTATCTGACGGTACTCAGCATAATCTTGTTTCTTCTGGACTGCCAGTTGATGAAATTCCTCATACAGAGATTGACTGGATGGGAGCTTCCTCGTATGTGACACGAAAGCTGCCAATATGGTTGTATACCTTCTGTGCCACGGCTTGCAGTTCTGAATCTGTTGATGGCATCCTTTGACTAGCCTGCCAAAAGGCTTGCGTCTCCAAATACATATAGTCGGAAATTTTTGCTTTCTGCTTTTGTTTTAACTGCTTGTATGGCTTTATTGGCTTTTGTTCCATAAATTAATCATCCCACAAATGCGATTGCAGGTAAGCGTCCATACGGCGGTTGTATCGAAACTGCACAGAGGGAATGTTCTCTCCATCCAGAATAGAGGAAAACGCTTCCTGATGGATTTCCGAAAATTCCTGGTCATGGTGGAACAGGTTGTTCATAGCCATCAGAGCAAATACAGCATCGGGATATTTTTCGGCAAGCCGATCATAACTATCGCCATCTGCATGAAGCAGCTCCGACAATCCGGGAATCTCCATCAGCACCGGGGTGGCTTGGTCTAAATATTCTTGAAGCGTATGGGCGTGGATGGTTACAGACATAAAGTCATTCCTCCTGTGTTGCGCACTGGAACTCATTATACCATCAGAGAGAGGGAAAACAAGACTTGACTTTTGGAGATATTCTGCTATCCAATCACGGCCCTTAGGTGATTGGAGGTCAGGGTTTTGCTCTTATCAATATAGCCCATAGCGGCTTCTTCCGTGGGGAATAGCCGATGTGCTTTTACCTTGGTAGCTCCTCTGCAGTCTGTGAATTTGAAGGTAATGATGTCACCACAGATATAGGTGATTTTGCCCTCCCGGATATAGCGGCCACTTTCGATAAGATAGGCAATGTCGCCAACTCTATATTTTTGAATCATGTGTATCAGCTCCTTGGACTACACTATACCATAGAACCGCTTTCTGTTCAATTGACATACCGAACAAATATTCGCTATTGGCATTGGCACAAAATATGTTTGGCAGAGAAAGATTAAATTTTCACGATTGGGTTGTTCGGAGATTCTTAATATGATATTCTATTAACAGATATAATTTGAAATCGTGTGCCGATAAAGGAAGGATAGTACATGACAAGAAAGCAGTTGTTTGAGTGGGTAAAGGAAGAGTACGACACAGACCCCGACTATCCCTGGCAAGACTGGAATGCTGTGCTGCGACACAAGGACAGTCGAAAGTGGTATGGCCTGGTAATGGAGATAGAGCGTTCCAAGCTGGGATTGCCTGGTGATGGTGTCGTTGATGCGTTGAATGTAAAATGTGACCCAAGAATTATCGGTTCATTATTAGGCCAGCCCGGATATTTTCGAGCTTACCACATGAATAAGGAGCAGTGGATCACCATTTTACTGGATGATACAGTACCGGAAAATCAGATTCAGGAATTGGTGAGACTGAGTTACGAAATGACACGCCAGCGGCGTGGAAAAACGAGATGAATTTCTAGTGGCAAGCAGTGTCTGGGTAGCACCCAGACGAAAAATGCTTGTTGGGGAAAATTCCCCAAGCCCCAAAGATCATCCCGGCGCTGCGGGATGGCTGCGCATTCTTGCAGAATGCTTGAAGAAATCCAAATAGAAAAATAAGGGCACAGGAAACAGTTTGCTGCACTGTTCCTGTGCCCTCGTTTTTCGTTGGATACCAATGTTCAGCTACGGTTGGGTTCCTCGGAGTTCTCCTTTTCATGCTCGCGTTGGTGGCAGGCAGCTTCTTTTTCGGACAGTTCAAAGAACACCTCTGTGTTGTGAAGTGCCTTTTGATACTCCTGCATCTGCTCTCTGACAAGTCTGTACTGCGCATACAGGGCCTTTTTCTGCGTCAGGGTAGAAGCGTATTCTTCGGAAAGTGCTTTGACATTTGGAAGCTTGGAGACGTTCATTTTTTCGAAAGCGTCCTTTGCTGCTTTGTGAAGTGTGATTTCTTCACGGTGGGCCTCAAAGAATGTTTTGCTATACCCGACTTTCCGATAGGCAATATACGCATCTCTCGTTTTGGCGTAGTTTACAATATGCTTTTTCAGGGCAGCAATTTCTACCAGCCGCTGTTCGGCGGCTTTCAAATCCTTGGCAATGCGGTCAAACTCAGATGCGGCGGTATCTGCTTTTTCCCGAAGCTCCTCCATGGAACCAATCCCTTGTTCTTTGAGGAAAATTCTGGTTTTGGCCATCTGCTTTAGATTATATGTGGTTGCCCACCGCTGATACCCGGGCCCCTTGGCACGAATCCGCTCATCAAGTTCAACCAGAAGCTTGAATTTTTGATTCTCCAAAATGACGGGCTTTTTCTTCCTGGAATGATGCTGTTTGGTCCCAGAGATTACGGTCTGAATATCTTCTTCCGTATAACCTTCCCCGAGAGAACATAATCGGATAAAACGCTGCTGTCCTTTTCCCCGGACGGAAATAAATTTTCCACGCCTTACTTCATATCCGTTTTCTTCAAGCCGAGAAAGAAAGTCAGGGAAATTTTTAGGAGGCTCCTTCAAAATTGAATCGATCAATTCCCGTAGAACATCCCGATGGGAAACACGATTTTCCCGAACTGCTTTCTTCGCACGCTGGGAATAAGGAACGTTCTCAATGATGGAGAGCCCATGCTCCATGCAGATAATATCACTGAGCCGCTGGACAGCCAGCCCAGAAAAATAGAAGTTCTTGAATTTGTGCGTACAGTCCAGCGAAGTGGAGTTGAAAATAATATGATTGTGAATGTGCGCCCGGTCTGTATGGGTTGCAACGAGAAAGGCGTGCTTTCCTTTGGTAAAATGTTCGGCAAGCTCCATTCCAACCTTGTTTGCTTCTTCCGCTGTGATTTCTCCAGGCTTAAAGGATTGGCGGATTTGGTAGGCAATCACATCGTTTTTGGGATGCTTGCCGGTGATGTGCTGGTACTGACGTTTGGAAAGCAGAAATTCCTCATCGGCTGTCATGGGGTCACATTGATACCCAGTGACCAGCTCCCCCTTTTCGGTTTTCTCTGGATTCTGTGCATAGTCTGTCCGATCCTTTAGGCTCTGGGCGATTGTTTTTCCTTTGTTGATATGCAGTGCGATCAGCCGAGTGGCGGCCATTCCTTTTTATCCTCCAATGTAAAAATAGGCCACCCTGCAAGAAAGCAAGGTGGCCAGATGATAAAACCCCTTTAGGACTGAACAAAACTTTTCAGAATGGAATAGCACCAGTCCAAAAAAGTTTCGACCAAGACAGCACCAAATAGCGCGGCGATGCAGCAAAGCTCAATAATACCAAGGAGAAAAACGTGGTTCCATTGCTGACTTACCACAGAATAAACTCCACAGCCGAGAACGAAAAGAATCAATGGACTGAGAACATACCCGGAAAGATTGCTGAGAATTTTCACGAGGAAAGCCATAATAGAAAAGACAGCCATCAGCGGCAGGGATAGCAGCTTAAACGGAAATTTTATCAGAGCAAACATACACTTTGCACTCCTTTCCCTTGTATTGTAGGGCATTGTTTTTCAAAACGCAAGGATGCCGCACTGAGGGCAGGCATCTAATCCGCTGTCATTCAATACTGGCAAGCCGGATGTGAATCTCCTTTAGCTCAGACCAGATTTGCTCAAAGCGGATTTTCAAATCCTGAATATCTTCCAGGTAGATGCTCCCTGTTTCGTTTGCTTTCTTGGCGTACTGGTTCAGATTGTTGCTGGCGTAGCGCATAAGAGAAACAACCTTTTTGAGGTCGCCAAGGTCAAGCCGAATACAATATCCGTCCAGCGCCATTTTTCGCAGATAGGCTGCCATATTGTGAGTACCAAGCTCCTGCATTTTCTCACGGATTGCGTTCAGCTCTGCCTTGCTTACACGGAAATGAAGCATCTGATCTTTTTCTCTCATGTGCGTTCCTCCAGGCTTCTGGAATCGCTGTGCTTATGGGGCGGGATGGATGCAGAGCGACGATGCAAATCCTCCAGAACAGAAGGCCGCTCATCTGGTGCGGCTTTGCTTTCATCTTGCTCCGTGGTTTGTTTGCCGTCCATGTCCAACAGTGCGTTCAATTCTGCAAGCCGTTGACTCTTTTGCGCCAATTCAGCTTCCTGCGGGAATGGCTTGCCCAATTCTGCCTTTGTAAATTCCATCTGCGATTGAAGATTTTCAAGCTGGTTTTTGGAAGTGGTCAGCTGCTGCGGCAGCTCTCTAAGCGCATTGTCAATCCGAATAAGATTGCCTCGGGCATCATTGCCGAGGGTCACTTGGTGAGAAAGCGCGGAGGATAAAGTCAGAATACGGTCTTTTCCAAAATTTTCCAATGTGGCTGTTATATGGAAGCCACGGTAAGTGCCGATTGAAACAGGCTCCAATCCGGTTGCCTTTTTGACGGCATCCAGCAGGGCGATTCCGGCAGCCTCCTTGTCCGAAAGTGCGTTCCCGTCAATGACCATGGGAGAAATCCCGTCCTCCGGATGCGGATGGGATTCTGCAAGATGAATGTCTGCTTCCAGTCCGGTAATGATGCTTTGCAGCTTTTGAATTTGCTCCGGGAAGTATTTTAGAAGATTATCTTCCATGCGGAACTGCTGACTCAGATGGTCTGCCTTTAGAACCTTCAGCCGGGAAACCTCAATATCCAAATCCATCTTCTCCTTAATCTGTGGATTCCCGGCGCACAATGCTTTGATTTCCGCAAAGGACAGAGCGGTTTCATCCACGTCATCGCAGGAGCGCACCGGAGATTTTGAGGTCATAATTTGGCTGATGAATTTTTGCTTATTCTCCACTGTCTGCCACAGATAGGAGTCAAAGGTTCCCTCTGTGACATACCGATAGATGTGTACCTGCTTGTTGCGGTTTCCCTGACGAATGATGCGTCCACTGCGCTGCTCCAAATCACCGGGACGCCAGGGACAATCCAAGTCGTGCAAGGCAATCAGTCGATCCTGGACGTTCATACCGGCACCCATTTTGAAGGTGCTGCCCATCAAAACACGCACCTGCCCAGTACGCACTTTGGCAAAAAGTTCCTTTTTGCGGGCTTCGGTGTTGGCTTCGTGAATAAACGCGATCTGTTCCTCCGGGATGCCGCCCGCAATCAGTTTTCCACGAATGTCATCGTAGACCGTAAAGGAGGAATCGGAGGAATTGAGTGCGGCAAGCGGATCGGTTCTTTGTGTGCTAGGAAAGTCACTCTGTTCCGGCAAAGTTTTTCTGACAGGAGCCTGGGATTTCGGTGTCGAAATATCACAAAAAATTAACTGGGTCAGCTTGTCGGCGGCACCTTCCCGCCAGATTCTCAGCACATTGTCAACACACAGATTGACCTTTGTTCCGGGTTCATCTGGGAGATACGGATTGATGATTCGCTGATCCAATCCCAGCTTTCGACCATCGGAGGTGATTTTGAGCATATTGTCATCCTTGGAATCGACTCTGCTGCTATGCACTGCGGCAGCACGTTGGGAAAGCTCCTGGACAAGTTCTTTCTGTGTTTGGGTGGGCTTGGCAACCTCGTTGTGATAAATCGCTTCTGGGCGTGGAAGATTCAGTTGGTCAGCTGTTTTAACATCCGCAGCTTCTTTCCAGATGTTGATAAGCTCTGGAAGGTTATAGAACTTGGCAAACCGCGTTCTTGCTCGATAACCGGTTCCCTCCGGCGCAAGCTCAATGACGGTTTTGGTCTCACCGAAGTGGGCAGCCCAGCAGTCAAAATGGCTCCATCCCTTTTCCCGGAGCGTATCGCTTTGCAGATACCGCATCATGGTGTACAGCTCTGTCATGGAATTGCTGATGGGGGTTCCGGTTGCAAAAATAACACCTCGACCACCGGTTTTTTCGTCCAGATACTGGCACTTCATATACATGTCAGAAGACTTCTGGGCATCTGTGGTTGAGATTCCGGCGACATTTTGCATTTTAGTATAGAGGAAAAGATTCTTGTACCCATGTGCCTCATCCACGAACAGGCGATCTACACCCAGCTGTTCAAAACACACAACATCGTCTTTCCGTCCACCGTCCATCAGCTTTTCCAGGCGAGCGCTCAGGGACTTTCTTGTGCGTTCCATCGATTTCACCGTGAAACGCTCAGCTCCGCTGGCTTTCAACTCCTCAATGCCTTCCTCAATTTCTGCAATCTGCTGCTTAATCACTGCCTGCTGACGTTCCAAGGACATGGGAATCTTTTCAAATTGGGAGTGCCCGATAATGACCGCATCATATTCACCGGTGGCGATTTTGGAGCAAAAGGTTTTTCGATTGGCTGGTTCAAAATCCTTCTTCCGGGCAACCAGAAGGTTGGCGGAAGGATATAGCCGCAGAAATTCGCTTGCCCACTGCTCAATCAAATGGTTGAGAACCACAATCATTGACTTGCTGCAAAGCCCCAGACGCCTGCTTTCCATGGCTGCGGCGACCATTTCAAAGGTTTTTCCACTGCCAACCTCATGGGCCAGCAACGTATTCCCACCATACAGAATATGGGCGATGGCATTCCTTTGGTGTTCCCGCAATGTGATTTCTGGGCTCATTCCGCCAAAATTGATATGCGAACCATCGTATTCTCTGGGACGGTCAGAATTGTAACGCTCATTGTAGAGCTGAACCAGTGTTTGCCGCCGCTGCGGATCTTTCCAAATCCACTCCCGGAATGCGTCCTTAATAGCCTGCTGCTTCTGCTGTGCCAGGGTTGTTTCCTTTTGGTTCAATACCCTACGTTCATTCTTGTTCTCATCTATCACTGTATCGTAAACCCTGACATCACGCAGGTTTAGAGATTCCTGAAGAATTTGGTAAGCATTGATTCTGGAAGTTCCGTAGGTGGTGTTGGCGTTTACGTCCCGGAAACTGATGTTCTTTTTCCCTGTGATGTTCCATTCCGCTGTATAGGAGGAATAGTTGACCTGGATGGACTGATCGCAAGCCGCATACTTGCCGTAGTAGTTCACGTTCTCGCTCGTGCGCATGGGGAACGACACCGCCTGCGTGCAAGCCAGATCGGAGCACCATCCCATAAACTTATATTTCACACCGTTGACGGTCTTCTCATCAGCGGGGGTTTTGGAGGGGGCGGTAACCTGCGCAATACCCTTTTCCAGCTTGTACGTGGCAGCGTCGTACTGAGCGAAGCCGGACGCATCGGCGTCCTGAAGATAGAACACCGCGTTGATCGCCTTGTTGCACTTCACCACCACCTTACAGTCAAGGTGGTACCCACAACCGACATTCGTATTATTCGAAATCTTGTACGGATAGAGCGCGATCTCCTCCACGTCATCTTCCGTGATCTGAGTGCCCTGCTCCTTGGAGAGCGTGTCCTTCCATGCCCGGAAAACGGCGTTCCAGTACTGGCTATATGCGTTCTTGTCGAGAGTCCAGCTTGCCCCCGTGCTGCCGTCAGGCCATTGCGTCACGCGATTCGCCACGTTGTCGTAACTGTTCTTACCACCCGGAAGGTTCAAACCGTCGAGATTGACCTTGACCCCTAAGGCATGTTTTCCGCCGGAGGGAAACCAGGAGGCAGTGCCGTTGCTGTCCGGGTTGGCGGTAGGG
>ERZ824600.5081-NODE-5081-length-11021-cov-6.418931_pt1 | contig 11021 bp, 4 predicted proteins | sample MGYA00519933_ERZ824600 | MGnify/ENA primary metagenome ERZ824600 (study PRJEB31778, sample SAMEA3449178) | human gut metagenome | biome: human gut; feature: human-associated habitat; material: faeces | place: United Kingdom | collected 2010/2012 ... | reverse complement strand
ACCTGTAACCGGCTGATCCGTAGTCAGCTACTCTATTCAGTTGAGCTACGCGGCCTTTTCGTTTAACGGGTGCAAAGATACGGACTTTTTCCGAAACTGCAAGCATTCTACAAACTTTTTTTGAAGAAAATTATTCGATGAAACGGTAATTAAACAGTTGCCAGCCGATACTCAGCCCCACATTCCACTCCCTTCTCGGTGAGCTATAATGATTTACATAAGCAGAGATCGCTCCAAAAGGTAATTGGCAAATAACAGAAACTTCTCCCATATATTCTACCTTTGAGAAAGCTTTTCCATAAAATGCTTTGTTTTGCGTATTCTTCTCGATAGGAAAAATAGGCATAAATCCATAAAATTCTCCTCTCAGATGAAACATATCATTGAAAATAAACATAGGCTTGATACCGGCAGCCAAAAACTGATTGGCACGGAAAGCCTCATTATACATCAGCTTACTATGCGGAGTCGGCGAAAACTCTGCAGCCTGCATCATCGTCGCCGTAAAATTCTCTGAGAAATTCCTCGATGAATACAGCGCTTCTGCCATCCACCCCAAAACAAACTTAGGCGCCATACTATGATATGCTTCTTTCATATAAGAAATCTGTAACCATGATTGCCGTTCCTGTGTAACAGGCTGTTCTGCCGGATTTCCAGGCTTATATCTTTCTTTTCCCGTAAAAATCTGAGCTATTAATTTCTCGTTATACCCTTTTGTAGCGTATTGACGAGAATTCAGTGTACTTCCATAAAAACTAATAGAACCGCCTATAAGCCTGTATAAACTCCTGTCGGAACGGTCTTCTTCAAAGTTTATCACACTGGATTGAAAATAGTTATCTTGCAATTTTCCAATACCAAAGCCAAATTCAGCCCGTTTATTCGCTAAGAATGGTAAAGCAATAATCAACTTCAGAAATCGTTCATCCTTTGAATTAAAGGAAGGTTTATCGTTTTTAGAGAACAGTTTCTCTTTCTTGTAATAATCAAAAGTACTGATAGACGCAATAAGCCGATATGAAGTAGGAATATGAGTAGGCAAATCTATACGCGCCATCAGTTGGGCATTATTATAAACTTTACCCAATTGGCCGTCAAACGTAAACTCTTTGGCATAATAATTTAAGTTCTGATAGCCCAGTCCCAGATATATCTGATTAGAACTCGTCGTAGACACACTCCCCCCTAAGCGGACAGAGAAATTATCCTCCATCTTTACTTTCAGATGCAAATCGTACATATCGGTTTCCTTATTAAATACCGCCTTCGGAATGATTTCCGATATCATGTTATCCGCAAGTAAACGGAAATATCCACGCTTCAAATCTTCGTAGGTGAATGGTTCATCTTCTTCATCATGAAATTCCTTCTGAATATAAGCCTGTTGCTGGGGGTTAGCTCCATCAATATAAATTTTCTGAAAATAGAGCTGCGGCAGATTACTGCGATAAACCAGACGGCGTAAACGCACATTATCTGCATTCACCCTACGATGAATACGTCCCTTTATAGAATCCATCAGACTAAGAGTGCGATTGTAACCTATATCATGGAGTTCCTGAAGACGGTCGAAATCAAGTAAGTTCACATCATCATACTTAAATGTCATAAGGATGCCGACAGAATCCGGAATAGAATAGTCCGTCTTCTGCATCACCATGTTCTCAATCTGACTCATAAGGTCATTTTCTTTAGGCTTGGATGGATTAGCGGCCACCACACTACCAATAATAATATCCGGATGAAAATCATCCCGCATTACATCCGTTGGAAAGTTATTGTAAATACCACCATCATAAGCCAGCACGCTATCTATCTCAATAGGCTTAAAAACAAACGGAAAACTCATGGAAGCACGGACAGCATCTCCCAGGTCACCTTTCCCTAACACTATTTGCCGTTTATTGTATACATCAGAAGCAATACAGCGGAAAGGAACAAACAGCCTATCAAAATCACCGTCACAAGCAGCCGTAGCACGGGCAAACAGCTCCACAAATACCAAATTCATCTGGATGGGGTTAACCATACTGGTTGGCAATTGCGGTTTGACATTCAAGGAGTCCTTAAAATCAAAGCGGATATTAAAAAACTCCGGTGTGGGAATACTTTTCTTGAAATAATAGGCATATTTAGGTTCTACTTTTCCCGAATACCAGCGTTTAAAGTCTTCTGAACGCAACAAAGCCTCCATATCATCGGGAGAGTATCCCATGGCATACAACGAACCGATAATGGCTCCCATGGATGTACCGGTAATATAATCGATAGGGATATTGTTTTCTTCCAAAGCCCGAATGATGCCGATATGCGTCATACCTTTCGCACCACCACCACTCAATACAAGTCCAACTTTTTGGGCATGCAACATGGGCAGCAACAAGAAACAAAACGATAAAAGCAAAAGAATTCTTTTCATACTTCAAAGTTCCGAGCTGAAAATATATTATTATCAAAGCTCAAATATATGCAATTGTTTCGAAATTGGACGTATCCAACGCTAAAAAACAAGCATTCCCACACAAAATATACGAAAAAAGGAGCATTACAACTCTTATAAAAGTTGCAATGCTCCCGGCATATAGATTGTGAATAAAGGGCGTATTTAGATTAGCTCGATGCTTCTCTTCACAAAATTATTCAAAGCTTCACCTTTCAGCATGCCATTTTGCAGCAATGCCAGGTCAATCAATTGGCGGACAACTTTATTTTTAGCAGCATATCCGGCAAAGACTTCGTCTTTCTTTGTTTTCAGTTCTTCCCACTTCTGATCCAATCCGTTCACTTCGTCTTTTTCAGCAGTAGAAATTTCTTCGTCTTTCTTACCTTTTTGTTTATCTTTCAGCTCATTACGACGTTTGTCTACGTCATTCATTTCTTGCTGAATAGGAGCTACAGCAGAGTCGCATTCTTTTTCTTCGTCTGCAAGAACTTCTTTCACCAGTTTGTGATCTGAATTCAGCACAAGGTTGAACATATCGGGCATTTCTCCATAGAAACTCATACCAGCCTGAATATTAGCCATTTCTTTCATACGGCGCATATATTCGCTTTGGGTAATCATCACAGGAGAAGAGTTTTCACCCAAAGCCTGCGCAGTGATATTAAACTCAACCTTTTCCAGCTTAGGCAACTGGCTCTTGAACACAGCAGAAAGAGCTTCTTGTTTGCCTGTTTCCAGAGTTTCACCTTTCTTATCTTCTTTGATAATCAGATTATCGATAACATCACTATCTACACGGGTAAAGCGAGATTTCTCAAACTTTTGCTCCAACATGCTTACTACAGCAATATCCAGTTGGCCATCCATCAGCAATACATTATATCCCTTGTTCTTAGCAGCCTCGATATAGCTGAATTGCTCATCTTTATGATTAGCATACAAATAGATCAAATTGCCATCTTTATCAGTCTGATTATCTTTGATTAGCTTCTGATACTCTTCAAATGTATAGCATCTACCATCCGTATCGGTGAAAAGGGCAAAATCTTTTGCTCTGTCATAGAAGTCTTCCTGAGTAAGCATCCCGTAATTGATGAAAATCTTCAGGTCATTCCACTTTTCCTCGAACTGTTTGCGATCATTTTTGAAGATAGATTGCAAACGATCAGATACTTTCTTTGTGATATATGTCGAAATCTTCTTCACGTTAGAGTCGCTCTGTAAATAAGAACGGGATACATTCAACGGAATATCCGGAGAATCGAGCACACCATGCAACAGTGTCAGGAAGTCAGGTACGATACCTTCTACTGAATCCGTAACGTATACCTGGTTACTATAAAGTTGTATCTTATTCTTATTCAATTCGATATTACTCTTTACTTTCGGGAAGTAGAGGATACCTGTCAGATGGAACGGATAATCTACATTCAGATGTATCCAGAACAGAGGTTCATCAGACATCGGATACAGGTCACGATAGAACTTCTTATAATCTTCATCCTTCAGTTCGCTGGGTTTCAATGTCCACAACGGATTGCTGTCATTGATGATGTTATCTTCGTCTGTTTCAACCTGTTTTCCATCTTTCCAGTCTTTCTTTTTGCCAAAAGCAATAGGTATGGGAAGGAAACTACAATATTTCTTCAACAGAGAAGAAATGCGGGCCTCTTCCAGGAATTCTTTACTTTCATCGTCAATGTAAAGTACTATATCTGTACCACGGTCAGCTTTATCAATGTTCTCAATGGTGAACTCCGGACTGCCATCGCAACTCCATTTCACTGCTTGAGCACCTTCTTTATGAGATTTCGTGATAATTTCCACTTTCTTAGCCACCATGAAAGCTGAATAAAAGCCTAAACCGAAGTGACCGATAATTGCATTAGCATCATTCTTATACTTCTCCAGGAAATCGTTGGCACCTGAAAAAGCAATTTGGTTGATATATTTGTCGATTTCTTCGGCAGTCAAACCAATACCACGGTCTGAAACAGTAATTGTATCTTTTCCTAAAGACACATGTACGGTCAAATCGCCAACCTCACCTTTAAACTCACCAATAGAGGCTAAGGTTTTCAACTTCTGCGTAGCATCTACGGCATTAGAAACTAACTCGCGGAGAAAAATTTCATGATCGCTGTACAAGAACTTTTTGATAACGGGGAAAATGTTTTCGGTAGTTACCCCAATATTTCCTTTTTGCATACTACTTATGATTTATATTTTTAAGTTTATATATTTAATCGTTTGGCAAGTGTAATGCAAAAAAAATGCCAGCCCATAAGGACTGACATTTTGACTGTTTATCATCTTCTAAGAAGACTTCATTTTCAGGCTTTCTTGATGTCCAGTTCTCCTTTATCTTCGTTCAAAGAGACAGAAATCGTATCACCCGTCTGCAATTCGGAAGAAATAATCAATTCCGAAAGTCCATCTTCTAGATAAGTCTGGATGGCACGCTTCAACGGGCGGGCACCAAACTGCACATCGTATCCTTTAGATGCCATGAATGTCTTGGCTTTAGCATCAATAACAAGCTTATATCCAAGAGATTCCACGCGCTCATACAAGCCTTTCAACTCGATATCGATAATCTTTTCGATAGCATCCAGCGAAAGCTGGTCGAAAGTAATAATCTCGTCGACACGGTTCAGAAACTCAGGGGCAAACGACTTATTCAAAGCCTTTTGTATCACGCCGCGTGAATATTCTTTATCATCCGTACGATTCTGGGCGGCAAAACCTACACCACGACCGAAGTCTTTCAATTGACGTGTACCAATGTTTGAAGTCATGATAACCACTGTATTCTTAAAGTCTACAGTTCTGCCATAACTGTCAGTCAGACGACCTTCATCCATCAGTTGTAACAAGATGTTGAATACATCCGGATGGGCTTTCTCAATCTCGTCCAACAATACGATAGAGTAAGGTTTACGGCGCACTTTCTCTGTCAACTGTCCGCCTTCTTCGTATCCTACGTATCCCGGAGGTGCACCAACAAGACGAGAAACGGTAAACTTCTCCATATATTCACTCATATCCACACGTATCAGCGCATCGGCAGAGCCAAACATATATTTCGCCAACTGTTTCGCCAAGTGAGTTTTACCTACACCCGTAGGCCCCAGGAACAAGAATGTTCCGATAGGACGGTTAGGATCTTTCAATCCTACACGACTACGCAGAATTGCTTTCGTCACCTTTTCAATAGCCGGATCCTGAGCTATAACTTTAGCTTGCAGCTCTTCTTTCATACCCGCCAACTTGATACCTTCAGCCTGCGCCATACGCTGTACAGGCACACCGGACATCATAGAAACCACATTCGCAATTTCCTCTTCACCAACTATCTGGCGATCATCTTTTAAGCGAGCTTCCCATTCAGCCTTCATCTCTTCCAGACGAGCAGAAAACTCTTTCTCATGATCACGGAAGCTGGCAGCAAGTTCGAAATTCTGCGATTTCACTGCATCCGCCTTTTGTTGGCGGGCTTCTTCGATCAGCTTCTCCTGTTCTTCAATCTCTTTCGGAACAGTAATGTTTGTCAGATGGACGCGCGAACCGGCTTCGTCCAGAGCATCAATAGCCTTATCCGGGAAATTACGGTCAGTAATGTAGCGGTCTGTCAACTTGACACATGCTTCCAGCGCTTCATCCGTATAAGTCACATTATGATGGTCTTCGTACTTCTCTTTGATATTCTTCAATATCTGGAGCGTTTCCTCGGCAGTAGTCGGTTCAACAATCACTTTCTGAAAACGGCGTTCCAAAGCACCGTCCTTTTCTATATTCTTCCGGTACTCATCAAGGGTAGTAGCACCTATACATTGTATTTCACCACGTGCCAATGCAGGTTTCAGCATATTGGCAGCATCCATAGAACCGGCAGCTGCTCCGGCACCCACAATCGTGTGAATCTCGTCAATAAACAGAATAACGTTCGGATTCTTCTGTAACTCATTAATGATAGAACGAATACGTTCCTCAAACTGGCCGCGATACTTAGTTCCGGCTACTACAGAAGCCATATCAAGCATTACCACACGTTTATCAAACAGAATACGGGATACTTTCTTCTGAACAATACGTAATGCTAATCCCTCTACAATAGCTGATTTACCTACACCAGGTTCGCCTATCAATACCGGATTATTCTTCTTACGACGGCTCAATATCTGAGCCAACCGCTCGATTTCACGTTCACGACCTACCACAGGATCCAGTCTACCTTCTTCCGCAGCCCGGGTCATATCCATACCAAAGTTATCCAATACCGGAGTATCATTGGATGGTTTCTTAGACGCAGTTTGCGTAGAAGACTGTGAACTACCACTTTGAGAAGAACGTGAAGACATGTTCATTTCATCTTCTTCCTCGTCATCATCTTCCGTAAATCCCATACCTGCGTTAGGGCTGGCTTTCATAGAAAGCTGTTCGAACACTGACTTATAATCTATATTATTTTCTTCCAATACCGTAGCGGCCAAATTATTACCGTCTTTCAAGATAGCCAGCAATACATGTTCAGTATCAGCAGTGGCACTCTTCAGCAGACGAGCCTCGAGTATACACATTTTCAATATCTTAGCTGCCATAGGAGACAATGGAATGTCTGCATCGGGCAACAAGTTATCATCTTCAATCTCTTTTAAAAAACCTTCCAGGCGTTTCTTAACCCTGTTTAGGTCTATATCCAGTTTCTGCAATATTTCTATAGCTTTCCCTCCGCCGTCTCGCAACATGCCGAGTAGAAGATGCTCCGGACCGATATATCTATTCTTCAGCCGGTTAGCTTCTTCCTTGCTGTAAGTGATAATGTCAGAAACTCTTTGTGAAAACTGATTATTCATACTTAATATTCTCCTTCCTTATTCTAAGGTGTTACTTAATACAAAGATACGCATTTATAATTTCCAGTACGTATTCTATCGTTTTATTTATTATTTATATACAAAACCCGTGCCACAGTTTATATCCGTTCATCAGTATCATACTAAAATGCTTTCATTCTTGTGAAAAAGCTCCTTATTAATACCTTATTTATATATTATAAGAACAAAGTAGGTGAGAGAATGGTTCTGAAATAAAGTTTATGGGCGAAAACTTTTGTATATCGTAAAAAAGCAGTACTTTAGCGTGGTTTTTCATGAACCAAAGTATGTATAATTAATAATCTTTTTAAATGCTTGAACAAGACAGAATTATAAAGATTAACATCGAGGAGGAAATGAAGTCATCGTACATTGACTACTCCATGTCGGTCATCGTTTCGCGTGCCCTTCCGGATGTTAGAGATGGTTTTAAGCCTGTCCACCGTAGAATTCTCTTCGGAATGATGGGACTGGGAAATACGTCTGATAAACCTTATAAAAAATCAGCCAGAGTTGTAGGTGAAGTATTGGGTAAGTATCACCCGCATGGTGACTCTTCCGTTTACGGTGCATTAGTTCGTATGGCACAGCCTTGGGCAATGCGTTACATGGTGGTAGATGGCCAGGGTAACTATGGTTCGGTAGACGGCGATAGCGCAGCAGCTATGCGTTACACCGAGTGTCGCTTGCGCAAGATTGGTGAAGATATGATGCAAGACCTTGACAAAGAAACCGTTGATATGCAGAACAACTTTGACGATTCTTTGCAGGAGCCTACCGTTATGCCTACCCGTATTCCAAACCTTTTGGTAAACGGTGCATCTGGTATTGCTGTAGGTATGGCAACCAATATGCCGACACACAACCTTTCAGAGGTTATTGATGCTTGCATCGCATACATCGAGAACAACGATATCGAGATAGAGGAGTTGATGAACTATGTGAAAGCTCCCGATTTTCCAACAGGAGGATATATATATGGTATGAGTGGCGTACGCGAGGCATATCTTACAGGCCGCGGTCGCGTTATCATGCGTGCAAGAGCAGAAATTGAAACCAGTTCTACACATGACAAAATTGTTATCACGGAAATCCCGTATGGTGTCAATAAGGCGGAACTGATCAAGAATATCGCTGATTTAGCCAATGATAAGAAAATAGAAGGTATTTCCAATGCCAATGATGAGTCTGACCGTGAAGGTATGCGTATCGTGATTGATATCAAACGTGATGCCAACGCCAGCGTAGTCTTGAATAAGCTCTATAAAATGACGTTGCTACAGACTTCTTTTAGTGTGAACAACGTAGCATTGGTACACGGGCGTCCTCGTTTGCTGAATCTGAAAGACATGATTAAGTACTTCGTAGAACATCGCCATGAGGTAGTTATCCGTCGTACTCAATATGACTTGCGCAAGGCTAAAGAACGTGCTCATATATTGGAAGGCTTAATCATAGCATCAGATAATATCGATGAAGTAATCCGCATCATCCGTGCTGCAAAGACACCTAATGACGCTATTGCCGGCTTGATAGAACGCTTCCAATTAACTGAAATTCAGTCTCGTGCTATCGTAGAAATGCGTTTGCGTCAATTAACCGGACTGATGCAGGATCAGCTTCACGCTGAGTATGAAGAAGTAATGAAACTGATAGCTTATTACGAAGAAATTCTTTCAAATGACGAACTTTGCCGCAAAGTTATTACTGATGAATTAATTGAAGTAAAAGCAAAATACGGAGATGAACGTCGTTCTGAGATTGTTTACTCATCCGAAGAATTCAATCCGGAAGATTTCTATGCAGATGACGAAATGATTATCACCATTTCTCATATGGGCTATATTAAACGTACTCCATTGAGCGAATTCCGTGCTCAAAACCGTGGTGGAGTAGGCTCTAAGGGTACAGATACCCGCGATGCAGACTTCATTGAACACATATATCCAGCAACCATGCACAATACCATGATGTTCTTTACTCAAAAAGGTAAGTGCTATTGGCTTAAGGTATATGAAATCCCTGAAGGTACCAAGAATTCCAAAGGACGTGCTATTCAGAACCTGCTGAATATTGATTCTGATGATGCTGTAAATGCATATCTACGTGTGAAGAACCTTTCTGACACAGATTTCATCAACAGCCATTATGTTTTATTCTGTACCAAGAATGGCGTTATCAAAAAGACATTACTTGAACAGTATTCCCGCCCTCGCCAAAATGGCGTAAACGCTATTACTATCCGTGAGGACGACCGCGTTATCGAGGTACGTATGACTAACGGTGACAACGAAATTATCATTGCCAATCGTAACGGACGTGCTATCCGCTTCCACGAAAGTGCTGTACGCGTTATGGGACGTACTGCAACTGGTGTACGCGGTATGACGCTTGACGAAGACGGACAAGATGAAGTCGTAGGAATGATTTGCATCAAAGATCCTGAAGCAGAAACCATTATGGTCGTTTCTGAACAAGGCTATGGTAAACGTTCTGATATCGAAGACTACCGTAAGACTAATCGTGGTGGCAAGGGTGTTAAGACGATGAATATCACCGATAAAACAGGTAAATTGGTAACAATTAAGTCTGTAACAGATGATAATGACCTAATGATTATCAATAAATCTGGTATCACCATTCGTCTGAAAGTTGCTGATGTCCGTATTATGGGTCGTGCTACTCAGGGTGTTCGTCTGATCAATCTTGAAAAGAGAAACGATGAGATCGGTTCAGTATGTAAGGTTACATCAGAAAGTATGGAAGATGAAATACCTGTTGATGATGAAAATTCTCCGATTCCGCCTACTATAAATGAAGTAGAAGGAGAGGAGAAAGACTATAACTCTGATAATGGAATCAATAATGAAGATGAAGAATAGACATAATATTAATTTTAATTTTACAATTATCATGAAAAGAGTATTATTTTCAGTGATTTTATTGCTCGCTGCAGGCTTCACTTTCGCTCAAGAAAAGACTGTGAAAGAAGCTAAAAGCATTGCGAATGAAGTAAAGCCGAACTTTAATAAGGCCGAACAGCTCATCAATCAAGCCTTGACTAATCCTGAAACAAAGGATAATGCCGACACTTGGGATGTAGCCGGTTTTATTCAAAAAAGGATTAATGAGGAGGAAATGAAAGACGCATTTTTGAGAAAACCTTATGATACTCTTAAGGTATACAACAGTGCATTAAACATGTGTAAGTACTACCTTAAATGTGATGAACTGGCACAGGTTCCAAATGAAAAGGGAAAGATTAAGAACAAGTACAGAAAGGCTAACGCTGCTGCAATTATTGCAGAGCGTCCTAACTTGATCAATGGAGGTATTCAATACTATAATTTGGAGAAGAACAAAGAAGCATTAGATTTCTTTGGAACTTACATTGAAATAGCTCAAAATCCTATGTTTGAAAAGGAAAATTTCCTGCAAACAGATACTATTTTACCACAGATTGCATATTATGCAAGTTTGGCAGCGGCTAAAATGGAAGATTACCCTAGCGTTCTGAAATATGCTCCTTATGCGCAGAATGATAAGGAAGTAGGTCAGTATGCGATGGAATTCATCTCTACAGCTTTAAAAGCACAAGGTGATACTGTTAAGTGGGTTGCTTCTTTAAAAGAAGGTTTGCAGAAATATCCTCAACATTCATTCTTCTTCGGTCATTTGATTGATTATTATAGCAATAA
>ERZ824600.5079-NODE-5079-length-11032-cov-2.746105_pt1 | contig 11032 bp, 10 predicted proteins | sample MGYA00519933_ERZ824600 | MGnify/ENA primary metagenome ERZ824600 (study PRJEB31778, sample SAMEA3449178) | human gut metagenome | biome: human gut; feature: human-associated habitat; material: faeces | place: United Kingdom | collected 2010/2012 ... | reverse complement strand
GCGTTGCCAAGGAGAATACCGAGCTGTTGGATCAGATCAACAAAGCTTTGTCTGAACTCAAGCAGGAAGGAAAAATTGACGAAATCATCGGAAAGTACATTAAATAAATTTTTACTTTCCGCAACGAATTGCCAGAGACGGGCGGCGGAAGCGCCGCCCGTTTTCACTTGAAAGGAATATGGAAATGACTGAATGGTTCCATAATTTTGCAGAAGAATTTAGTCGTAACTTTATTGTTGAACAGCGTTGGAAATGGCTGTTGGACGGTTTAATAAGCACGCTGATCATCACCTTTTTCGCAGTGCTGATCGGCATTGTGATCGGCGTTGTGATTGCCATGGTTCGCTCCACCTACGATAAAAATAAGGAGCGATTAAAGAAGCAAAAAGGCGTCGGATATTATCTGCTGGCCTTTTTTGTTTACAAAAAAGTTGTCCATTTATTAAATAACATTAATTTTTGTTTCTAAAAGGGAGGAGATAGTTATGAAAAATGTAAAGGTTATTAAAAAAGCTGCAATTTTTTTGATGGTGTTTGTACTGGCATTTAGTTCGCTTAGTGCTGCGACAGCAGAGGCGGTAAAAGAGTTCGTTATACTGGTTCAAGTTACAAAGTGTATTATAATAGTAAAAGAGTGAACAGTGTGACAAGACCAGGATTAATGGTTAATGGAAATATTATGATACCTTATAGTTATACAATGGTAAAAAGAGGTCCAAAAGTATCTTATTCAAAGCAGAACAAAGGCAAGGTTTTAACACTTTCTTATAATGGTAATAAAATAGTTTTATATTTGAATAAAACATACGCTTACATAAATGGAAAGAAAGAAAAGATTCGTACAGCTCCATTTAAGGCAAAAGTGGGTGGAACGGGATTGATTATGGTTCCAGCTAAGGTAGTGTGTGAGGCATTAGGCATCAATTATACATATAATGCAGCGAGAAAAGCAATCTACATGACGGGAAAAGCGATAACAACGAATGCGCCATCAACATCCAATGGAACGACAGTAGGTAGCATCCTGCAGGCAACCGCTTTTAAGAATATGAGTACACAGGAATTTGTTAACGCAGTAGGTCCGATTGCAAGAGAAGATTACAGAAAGACAGGAGTACTTGCTTCTGTAACATTAGCACAGGCAATCAACGAGAGCGGCTGGGGCAAATCTGGTCTTACACAAAGTTCTAACAATATGTTTGGAATGAAAACATCTCTTTCCGGTAACAGCTGGTCTGGTTCTGCATGGGATGGAAAAAGCTATGCGGAAGTAAAAACAACAGAAGAATATAACGGGAAAAAGGTAATTATTACAGCTAAGTTCCGTAAATATAGTTCTGTAGCCCAGTCGATTGCTGATCATTCAGCATATCTTTCTAATGCAATGAATGGTACACACAGACGCTATAATGGACTTACCACAACAAAGAGTTATTCTACACAGCTTTCAATTCTTCAAAAAGGTGGCTACTGTACCTGGTCTGGTTATGTTTCTGAATTGACAACACTTATTAAAAAATATAATCTTACAAGTTGGGACAATTAATTATTTATGAAAAAACAAGAAAATAATCAGGATATGGAATCCACTAAAAAGTCTTTTCTATCTATGGGTTTTTCTCTTGCGCTGGTAATTTGTGTACTTCTATTTATTTTTGGATTTAAGCATTTTTTGAAAGGACGAGAATATCAGGGAAACGCTGTTCAAAAAGAAGCCGAGAGTAGTACACAGGATATTCATAAAGAGTATCTGGACACAGACAAAACATTTCAGTCAGGATACATTATGATAAAAGATGTGCCTGAAAAAGGAATTTATACCTCAAAGCTGCCGGGAGAGAAGAAGAAAAAAGGTGCGGTATCTTTGAAGAATGGACAGATTCTCTGGGCAAGTAAAAAGGGAAGCTATGAAGGTAAGACGTACTATCATTTGAGAAATGGCATGTATCTAAAGGCAAGTGAAAATTATACAGAAGAACTTACATCCTATGAAAAGCTAGGTGGTTATGTAGCAATCACATATATTAGTTCAACAGGAGTACGACTCCGCGCGTGGGCTGATTTTTCTGCAGATAATGTAGTTAAATCTGTATATGTAGGCGATAAAGTACCAATTAAAGGAAAAGTAACATTGAAAAATGGAGATTCCGCCTATATTACAGAAGAAGGGCTTTACCTTACGACAGATATTCAGTATTTAAATGATTACACGACAGAGTAGTTATTTCTCAAATTAAAAACAGGCAAAACCCAAAAAGGGGGATGTTCCAGTAAGATGCTTTATACTTTGGAACCTCTCTCTTTTTGTTACTCTTTATTGTTAAGCTGAAGCGTGTTTTTCAAACACGCTCTAAGACAAAAAGTGTAAATGAGGTGATATGAGAAAATATATACACTATACCATGATATAGGGACGCTTGTTTTTTCTATAAAAAGCATTATTTTTCTTAAAATTAAAAAAAACGAAAAAATTTAAAAAATTTAAAAAAGTACTTGCAATTAAAAAAACACTGTGATATAATAAATTTTGTCAGTGAGAGAGATAATTACTGATAAGCAGTTGTGGCGGAATTGGCATACGCGCTAGACTAAGGATCTAGTCCGGGCTGACTGGGTACGGGTTCAAGTCCCGTCAACTGCATTGTTGGAAGAAGCTGAAGACCTTTGTGGTTTTCAGCTTTTTTTGTTATCGCAGAAAAGTTAAAAAATAGGAGTTTACTATGAGTGTAATAAACGTAGAGCATATTTCAAAATTATATGGGGATAAGATGATTTTGGAAGACTTATCCTGCAGTGTAGATGAAGGGGATAAAATTGGAATTATTGGCATTAATGGGACCGGTAAGTCAACACTTCTTCGAATTATCGCGGGCGAGGAAGAAGCAGATGAGGGAAAAATTATTTTCTCAAATGGTATGACGATTGGCTGGATGGGGCAAAATCCTGAGTTTGATGAAGAGAGCAGTATTTTAAAGTATGTCTGTGAAGGAAAGAAAATAGAAGATGACTATGGTTATGAGAGTGATGCGAAGGCGATGCTTACTGTATTAGAATTAGAGAATTTTGATGAGAAAATTAAAAATCTTTCCGGTGGACAGAAGAAAAGGGCCGCGCTTTGTAAAGTTTTATTGCAAAAGCCAGATATTTTGATTTTAGATGAGCCTACGAACCATTTGGATAATAAGATGTCTGACTGGCTGGAGAATTATCTTAAAAGTTTTCGTGGTGTACTGTTAATGGTAACGCATGATCGCTATTTCCTTGATAAGGTAACGAATCATATTTGGGAAGTAGAAGGTGGCAAAGTTTATTATTATGATGAAAATTATTCTGGTTATCTGGAACGGAAAGCAGAGAGAGAGGAAAGAGAGCTTGCCTCAGAAAGAAAAAGACAAAGTATTCTCCGCAGTGAAGTAAAGTGGGTAATGCGTGGGGCAAGGGCACGTTCGACAAAGCAAAAGGCACGTTTAGAGCGTTTTGAACAGTTAAAAGCGATGGATTCCCCAAAGACAGCAAAGCAGGTAGAGATGGGATCTGTTGGAACCAGACTTGGAAAGAAAACGATTGAACTTTATGATATTTCAAAAGCATATGGAGACAAGGTACTTTTTAAACATTTTTCCTATATATTTAAACGATTTGAACGAATTGGATTTGTCGGGCATAATGGCTGTGGAAAGTCCACATTGATGAAGATTTTAGCAGATTTAGAGCAGGCAGATTCTGGAGCGATTGAATGGGGAGAGACAATAAAAATTGGTTACTTTGCACAGGAATGTGAAGTAATGGATGAAAGAGAAAGAGTTATTGATTACATTAAAGATGCAGCAGAATATGTACGAACTTCCGAGGGGCTGGTCAGTGCATCAAAAATGTTAGAACGTTTCCTTTTCAGTTCAGATATGCAGTATACACCGATTGCTAAGATTTCTGGTGGTGAAAGAAGAAGATTATACCTTTTAAAAGTGCTGATGCAGTCTCCGAACGTTTTAATACTTGATGAGCCGACAAATGATCTTGATATTGCGACACTTCGGGTTTTAGAAGATTTTCTTGATGAATTTGCGGGAATTGTCATCACCGTTTCTCATGACCGTTATTTCCTTGATAGAACAGTTGACCGCATTGCTGCTTTTGAAAATGGAAATATTGTAGTCTACGAGGGTGATTATACAGAATATCAGGAAAAATCAGGAAGAATTGAGGCGGATTCCATTGACAGTGTGGATTCTGGTTCCGGGCTTCATATTAAAAAGAGCAATGAGAAGAAGAAAGAAGGAAGAGAACAGTGGCTTGCTTCTAAAAATAAAGAAAAGAAGTTGAAATTCTCTTATAAGGAACAGAAAGAATTTGAGACAATTGATGAGGATATTGAGAAATTAGAAGAAAAAATTGCAGAATTAGAAGAACAAATCAGCAAATGTGCGACCGATTTCATAAAATTGAATGAATTAATGCAAGAAAAAGAAAAGACGGAAGCCGAACTTTCTGATAAAATGGAACGGTGGGTATATTTAAATGATCTTGCTGAAAAAATAGAAGCACAAAAGAGGGAGAATAATAATGAAAACATTTAAAGAGGCAGATATTTTACTGCCTGGAAAAGAAGTAAATATGGAGAAGTGGTCCGTTATTGCCTGTGACCAGTTTACCAGTGAGCCGGAATATTGGGAAGAGGTAAAGAAATTTGCCGGTGATAGTCCCTCTACTCTCGATATGATTTTGCCGGAAGTATATTTGGAGCAGGAAAATCATGAGGAGCAACTTAAAAATATTGAGGCTTCTATGAATAAGTATCTGCGTGAAAAGGTTTTTACAGAATATAAAGATGCGATGATTTATGTAGAGCGGACAGACAGTGTTGGGAATGTTCGCGCAGGTATTGTTGGAAAGATTGATTTGGAACAGTACGATTATAGCAAAAAGAGTACATCTTTTATAAGAGCAACAGAGGCAACGGTAGCAGAAAGAATTCCAGCCAGAGTGGAGATTCGTAACAATGCGGTAGTGGAACTTCCACATGTCATGCTGCTTGTAGATGATGCGGGAAAGCATGTCATAGAACCGTGTGAGCAGGAAAAGGAACACCTTCCGCTTTTATATGATTTTGACCTTATGATGGGCGGCGGACATCTATGTGGCTACCTTCTTGGAAAAGAGGAAAAGAAACGGATTGAAAAAGCACTTACATTCCTGGCAGATCCAAAGTGTTTTGCCGATAAATATCATGTAAAAGACCGCCCGGTTCTTTTGTTTGCAGTTGGAGATGGCAATCATTCACTTGCAGCTGCTAAAGCATACTATGAACAGTTAAAGGCTGCACATCCAGATGAAGATCTGTCGGAGCACCCAGCGAGATATGCGCTCGTAGAGGTTGTAAATCTTCACAGCCCTGCTCTTCAGTTTGAGGCGATTCACCGAATTGTTACTGATGTTCATGTAGAAGATTTATTAAGCAAGATGAATGCGGCTTTACATATTAAAAAAGAAGGAAAAGGGCAGACCTTCTATACTATTTATAATGGAAAGAAAAAGAAATGTGTTATTGAACGTCCAACGTCTAAGTTAACAGTAGGAAGCCTGCAGAGATTTCTTGATGGATATCTGGCACAAAATGGCGGAAAGATTGATTACATTCATGGAGAAGAGGTAGTAGAAAGCCTTGCCAGGGAAAAAGACAGCATAGGATTTATTTTACCGGATATGGGAAAGGAAGAACTGTTCCCTACAGTAATTCATGATGGAGCATTACCGAGAAAGACATTTTCTATGGGACATGCACAGGATAAACGTTACTATACCGAATGCCGCAAAATAAGAAAATAGTATTACAGATACGTTTGATTTTAAATTCTGTAGTGATTATAATAACAGAAAGAAAAATTTTGCGAAAATCTCCGGTAATACATTACTGGAATTAAGGTGTCACAATAGTCAGTTTACTCAAGAAAAGGAGATGATGTTATGCCGACAACATATACACATTATGCCTATGGACAGGAAGTTTTTCATAAACTTCCCGAAGAATTACAAAGAAAAATAGAACCATATATCGAATACTATAATATTGGCGTACATGGTCCGGATATTCTGTTTTATTATCATTCTTATTGTAAAAATAAAGTAAATCAGTATGGGGTAAAAGTACATCACGAACCTGCCAGAGAGTTTTTTAAACGGGCATTTAAGGTGTTTCAGGCACAGAAAAATAGGAATGAGGCATTTGCCTATCTTGCTGGATTTATGACACATTTTATTCTGGACAGTTCCTGCCATCCTTATGTAAGAAAGCGCATAAAGGAAACGGGAATCGGTCATACAGAGATAGAGACAGATTGGGATTTTGAGGTGATGCAGCGTGATGGCAGAAATCTAAATCATTATAAGAGAGCCTGCCATATAAAGGATAAAAAAGAGATTGCCGCCGTAATTGCACCATATTTTAAGAAGTCTGCGAAACAGATACAAGTCAGTCTTTTTCATATGAAATTGGTGATCAATTATATTTTCCGTTCTGGATTTGGAGTAAAGAGAGCGATTACAACAGTGATTGGCGGATATGTCAGTCCAGAATTAGATCTGCATCATCATTTTATTCCAAAAGAAATCAATCCGGCGGATGCAGAAACCTGTAAACATCTCTGGGAACTCTATAACGGCAGTCAGGAACTTTGTGTGGAGATGATAATAAAGCTTTATAAGGCATTACATAGTATGGATATGTCTTTTTGTAAGGAGAGAAGATTGTCCAGAAACTTTTCTTAGAGTGTGTTTGGAAAATCATTAAACTTAAGAGAAAATTAAAAAGGAGAGGCGATATGAAAAAGAAATTAACAGGAATACTTTTACTGTTGCTGTTTATTGCCCTGCCTTTGCAGGGACAGGCAAAAGTGAAAGCACCGAAGAAACAATGCCATGCTTATGTGGTGATGGATGCAGGCTCTGGGGAAGTTCTTTTTGGGCAGGATGCAAATAAAAAGATTTATCCGGCAAGTACAGCAAAGCTTATGACAGCGATTGTTTGTGTAGAAAAGGGAAATGTAAACTCTGTGATAAAGACAAAGTCTGATGTTGTATACCGCACAACGCCGGGTACATACAGCTTAGGAATTGGTGCAGGAGTAAACTATACTTTTAAAGATTTATTACATATGAGTTTGATGTCTTCTGCAGCAGATGCGACAGATTCTCTGGCAGTTGGTGTTTTTGGTTCTAAAAAGGCCTGCGTAGAAGCAATGAACGAAAAATGTAAAGAACTTGGTTTAAAGAAGACCCATTTTGATAATCCGGTTGGTTCTGATATTGGCGCAGGATATAATGAAACTTATGCCAGTGCAAAGGAAATGGCTAAAATATGCCGTTACGCAATGGCAATACCATTAATTCGAAGTGCTGTTTCAAAGGCACATTATTCCACACAAAAAGGCGGAATGTATGTTAATACAACAAACTGGTTTTTGAAAGGAATGGCTTATTATGACCGTGATACATATAAGATTATCGGTTCAAAATCCGGCACTACCAATGCAGCAGGCCATGTATTTATTGCAACAGCAGCGGATTATGAAGGACACGAACTGATTTGTGCCTACTTTGGAAATGTCAGTAAAGAAAGTACATTTGCTTCTATAAGAAGCCTGTTTGATTACGCATTTAACAACTATAAAAAGGGTAAACTTACCCTGACACCAAGTAATTACGATGTGAGAAGTTCCCAAAAGTACGGCGCAGTTTATAGCGAATATTCTGCACTTCACTGTTATCCAGCGCAGAAAGACGGTCTGTTTGCACCAAACAAGGCAATTACAAGAAAACAGCTTGGAACAATGCTCGAAGCAATTGATTCTTTAAAAGATAATGCAACCTTATCTGCTTTTGTTTCCGAAAATGAAAATGGAACTGTAACGACTACTCGTTTTGCACAGCTTCTTCAGGAATTATATCCAGTAACTATATCGGATAAAAAGGCAGAAGAAGTGCTGGCTTCCTGTAGCAGTATAGATACAATGGATGAAACAGCAAAAGAAGCTTATGCTTCCTTTGCATCGGGTGCATTAGCAGTAGATGATTCCTGCAAAACAGCCAATCAGCGTATTACAAGAGGGCAGGCATTGTTGATTGCGGATAAACTTGCTGATTATCAGATGAACTATCTTGCAGATCATGCACAGACACAGATTGCAGAAGTTCGCCAGATTCCGGGAAAAGACGGAACAATCACACTGCCAGCTATGTCCTATACGACATTTAATAAAAAGTGGAGTGATAGCTTAAAAGAGCAAAAAGAAGCGCAGGATGCAGAGGCAGCAGCAAAAAAAGCAGAAGCAGAGCGAAAGGCAGCCAAAGAAAAACAGCCGAAAAAAGATGCGGAGCAGATAACAGAAGGGACCAAGTCAAAAGAAAATGCTTCACAGGCAACAACAGCCACACAGAAACAAAAAAAGAAGTAATAACAGAGACAAAAAAGAAAAAAGTAAAAAAATAAAACAGAAAATGAAATAAAAAGAGGTAATAAGTTATGGGGAAAAAACTTTATAAATCATCTTTAGACAGAAAAATATGTGGTGTTTGTGGAGGTTTTGCAGAATTTTTCGGAATTGATGCGACAATCCTTCGTCTGCTCGTTGTTCTTTTTACATTAGCAGGAGGTTCCGGTGTATTATTTTATATTGTTGCAGCGCTTATTATGCCAGATGAGCCAGAGTATTATTAATGATAAAGTGGAACTAGTAATTTAGAGGAAAAGAAATGGATATTTCAAAAAAACTTGTAGAGACGCATTCCTTAACGAAAGAAGAATGTCTGGAATTATTTTCATTATTTAATAATTCTGAAGTCATGGAATATTTAAAAGAGGAAGCTGTCAAAGTACGCAAACAGTATTATGGAACAAAAGTATTTACAAGAGGACTGATTGAGTTTACAAATTACTGTAAAAACAATTGCTATTACTGTGGAATACGAAGAGATAATCGTAATGTAGAACGATATCGCCTTAGTGAAGAAGAGATTCTTGCATGTTGTGCAAATGGTGAAAAGTTAGGCTTTCGTACTTTTGTATTACAAGGTGGGGAAGACCCGTGGTATACGCAAGAGCGGATTGCAGATATTGTAAAAAAGATAAAGAAAGCACATCCAGATTGTGCGATTACATTATCAGTCGGAGAAAAATCAAAAGAAATATATAAAGCATGGAAGGAAGCGGGAGCAGACCGCTATCTGCTCCGCCATGAAACGGCCAATACATCACATTATCACATGCTCCATCCAGAAAGTATGCATCTTTCTAATCGCAAACAATGCCTTTATGATTTAAAGGAACTTGGCTATCAGGTGGGTGCCGGATTTATGGTGGGGTCCCCGGGACAGACATGGGAACATTTGGCAGAAGATTTAGTCTTTTTGCAGGAATTACAACCACAGATGGTTGGCATTGGCCCGTTTATTCCACATCATGATACAAAGTTTGCAAAAGAAGAAGCAGGAAGCGTAGATTTAACATTAAAATTATTATCGGTACTTCGATTGTTATTACCGAAAGTATTACTTCCGGCAACAACAGCACTTGGAACGTTAGATCCATTAGGAAGAGAAAAAGGTCTTAGTGCAGGAGCGAACGTAGTAATGCCAAATCTTTCTCCAGTAGAAAATCGAAAGCAGTATGAGCTTTATGATAACAAGATATGTACAGGAGATGAGGCAGCTAAATGTAAAAACTGTCTGTCTGCCCGAGTGCGTTCTGCCGGGTACGAACTGGTTGAGGACAGAGGCGATTATATCGGTTAGATCATCCAGCCGCTTCATGATTAATATTGGTTACTAGAACATGTTTGAAGAATGATAGAAATGTATCAGTAATTAATATTATAATGGAAGCAAGCAAGGCAAATTCGTGATACTATATAAAGAACGAATTTTATTTGCAATTATAAATTTATAATTGCAATAAGTAGAAAAAGAAAGGGGAGCATGATGAAATATTGTTTTGGAGTGGATGTTGGAGGAACAACTGTAAAACTTGGTCTTTTCACAGTAGAAGGAGAACTTCTTGATAAATGGGAGATTAAGACTTACACAGAAAACGAAGGAGAACGTATTCTGCCAGATGTTGCAGAGGCAATTAAGGGAAAAATTGCTGAAAAACTTCTTAAAGCCGAAGAAATCTGTGGCATTGGAGTAGGAGTACCGGCACCTGTAGATAAAAACGGAGCCATTGAACGTGCCGCAAATGTCGGCTGGATGGCAAAAGAAATCAAAAAAGAATTGGAAGAACTCACAGGTTTCCCATGTGTTATTGGAAATGATGCCAACGTAGCAGCTCTTGGTGAGATGTGGAAGGGTGCCGGAGAAGGAGAAAAAGACTTGATCATGGTAACACTTGGAACTGGCGTTGGCGGCGGTATCATCATTGATGGTCATGCGGTAGTCGGAGCTCACGGAGCAGGTGGAGAAATCGGACATATCACAGTAAGAGATGATGAGACAGAGGCTTGCGGATGCGGAAGAAAAGGATGCCTTGAACAATATGCTTCTGCAACCGGGCTTGTCCGTCTGGCTAAGAGATATTTTGAGAAAAATACGAAAAACAGTATTTTAACTGGAAAAGAAATCACTGCAAAAGAAGTATTTGATGCAGCAAAAGCAGGAGATGCAGCGGCTTTAGAAATTACGGAAGAATTTGGTGCATATCTTGGACAGGCATTAGTAAATTTAGCAGCAACCGTTGACCCTGCTGTATTCGTCATTGGCGGGGGTGTGTCAAAAGCAGGAGATATTCTTTTAGAGACTGTAAGAAAATATTTCTATGATCATGCATTCTATGGAAATCAGAAAACAAAAATTACACTGGCAACTCTCGGAAACGATGCGGGAATTTATGGTGCAGCAAAACAGGTGCTTTAAATTCTGATTGCTGCAGGCAAAATAAAAAGTACAATACTTTATTAAAAAGAGGATTATAAATTTTAACAACAGAGTTTTATCATGCATATATTCATAGATGCCGATGCCTGTCCGGTAATCGGCATAGTAG
>ERZ824600.5077-NODE-5077-length-11033-cov-6.017581_pt1 | contig 11033 bp, 10 predicted proteins | sample MGYA00519933_ERZ824600 | MGnify/ENA primary metagenome ERZ824600 (study PRJEB31778, sample SAMEA3449178) | human gut metagenome | biome: human gut; feature: human-associated habitat; material: faeces | place: United Kingdom | collected 2010/2012 ... | reverse complement strand
CCGGTGAGATCGCCGTGTACTCGTTCCTGCTGTTCTGCGAGGATCGCAAGACCTATCAGTGCTACCCCAGCTACCGTACCATCGGTGAAGCGGTGGGCATGAGCCGCAACACGGTGTGCAAATATGTGCGGTCGCTGGAGGAAAAGGGCCTCATCCGCACAGAGCGTACCTCCGTCACGTTGAAAGATGGACGCAAGCGGAACGGCTCACTGCTCTACACGATCCTGCCGGTGGAGCAGGCGCTGGCGCAGCACAATCAACACCAACTGCACCTTGCGGAGATGGCTGCCGAGCGTCACCGCGCCCAGCAGAAGTTGGCAGCACAGGATGATATGATGCGTGGAGGTGAGGTAGTATGATCTCGCAACTGCTGTGTGCACTGATCGACAGTGATCCGCTGTATGTTGCCAAGCGCACGGCGGATACCCGCCGCTACATTATGACAGCGTGGCGTAAAGCTCACGATGATCTGCTGGACGAAAATGCCGTGGCGCTGTTTCTCTGCGATCCGTTATGCGGTAGCCTGACTCCGGAGCAAATTGTGTTTGCCAGCCGGTGTCGGGATGAAATGAACAGCGTCTATGGGGAGACGTTATTCCGTCTTGTACAGTGCTGGGTCATGGTACGTCGCGGCATGGTGAAGAGCCTGCGGGATGGCCTGAATCTGCTGGGGATAGGCAGCCCCAATGAACCCCCGTGTTCGCCCCTGTGAGCCGCTGTGTGGCCTCGCAGAAGGGCAGTAGGGTAAACCCACGCCCGGAGGGATTTTGAGCGATTTTGGAGGCCTTTTCGGTGCGCCGAAAGCGGTAGCAGGAGAAAGGCATTGGCGCTTTTCTGCGCCAATGCCCATTCACAGCAGCCCGCAGTGCGAGCTGCCACAAGGGTTTGCAGGGTTTTGGAAATGGCGCTGATTATAGGACTCCAAATATGCTTTGACGCTATTCTTTGTAAAAATGCCCGTTATCCCCGTATTTGCAGGGCTTTCGGCGGGCGCAGGTACACAGAAGGGAGGTGTAGCTCAATGGATAAAAAACGGGAAAAGCAGGCATTCCGTTTGGCTGTCAGATGACGTGTGGCAGGAGGTAGACGCGTTCTACAAGCTGGACAACTGCCCCACCCGCAACGAGTTCGTAGAGAAGGCCCTGCGGCAGTATTGCGGTCGCCTGCACGCCGAACGGACAGGTGCATATCTGCCTCGCGCACTGCAAGAAGTGCTGGAGGGTACGCTGGGTGTGTTCGGTGACCGACTGGGCAGGTTGCTGTTCAAGCTGGCGGTGGAGCACAACATGACCAACCACCTGCTGGGCGGTGACGTGGACATGACCCGTGAGGAGTACAACAAAATGCGCGGCAGCAGTGTCCGTGAGGTGGCATCTACCCACGGTACGATCTCCTTCAAGGACGTGCTGCTATTCTATCAGGGAGAGTGACCGGCGCAAATTCTGCGTCACAGTAAGCAAAGAGAGCAGAATGACTCTGGTTGTTTCGTCAGCCAGAGTCATTCTGCTCTCCGGCGGCTGCTATGCACATTTTCCAGAAGTCCTTTCGGTTGTTCGGAGCCTGATTTGGGTATTTCCAACAGCAACATATATTGATATACTGTAAAAAACTCAAAAAGAACCTATATACGAAAGAAAAGAGGGCGTTACGATGAAAGCTTCAAAAGCAAGACGAAAGGAAAAACGAATCCAACAACTGGAGAAAGAAGTCGCTGAACAGAAGAAAGGCAAGACTCAAAAAGAAATACAGACTGTGTACATGGATGAGGTGCAGATAGATGAGTTTCTTAAAGCGTTGACAGAAAGGGTAGAATGGTCGACCAACAGAATCGTAGATGAGCGACCGAGGCCTATCATTGTTGAACGAGATAAGGCGCGTGAGCTTGACGGCGTTGCAACACTTTTGAAATGGTCAATGGGAGCACTTTTCTTTATTGCAGCCACTTTAATTGTTCATTTTTTATGTACAACTTGGAATCAATACTGGGCAGGGGGATGGACGAAAATTGCGACCTGGATTATTGGTGTTGTGGCTGCAATTGATTGCGTCGGCTTAGGCATAGAGATTTTTAGAGAAAAGGATAGGGACTACATTGTCTCACTTTTCTCTGCTTTCGTAGCACTCGCGGCGTTGGTCGTTGCTCTGACTAAGTGAACCATACACTGAATGAGAAATGCCAACTCGGACGTGTTAACTATCTGAAGTTGCAGACATATTCTGTGACAAAAAATAGCAACCGGACACCGACTGTTCGCGGCAAGTATCCGGTTGCTATTTGACATCATACACAGTTCCTTCGCTGCACAAAAATGATGACACAGTAAACAAAGAAAACCGCGAGAACCAATTGATAACTTTCCCTTAACTCTTAATTTTGGCGGTGGCTATTCAGGCCGAGGTGTGGTATGTCTGTTGGCTAACAAAAAGCAAAGGAGCTGATTCAATGGCCAAGAAACGCGCCAACGGCGAGGGCAACATTCGCAAGCGGTCAGATGGCCGCTGGGAGGGCCGGTATACGGTCGGTCACGATCCGGAAACCGGAAAGGCCATCATCAAGAATGTCCTCGGCAAAACGCAAGCAGAGGTGAAAGAAAAACTGAAAAAAGCCATTGAGGAAAACGTCGGCATCGACTACGGGCGGGCCAAGACCTACACCGTGGGTAACTGGTTAGAAGTGTGGTACGAGAACTATGCCAAAATTAAAATGCGCCCATCCACCTACCTGACCTATCATGGCTACATCGAAAACCACATCAAGCCGCAGCTCGGAAAGATCCCGTTGAATGATCTGACGACGCTGCATCTGCAACAGTTCTACAAGAAATTGTTGGCGGAAGGGCGGGTAGAGCGAATCGAAGCACAGAAGCAGCCCAAGGGACTGAGCGCCAAAACAGTGCGCAACATCCATCAAATCATTTCCTCTGCCCTGAAGCTGGCAGTCGAGCAGCGGCTGATCGCCCGCAATCCGGCAGACGGCTGCGCGTTGCCGAAGGCGGAGCGCAAGGAAATGCAGACGCTTCCCGTTGAGCAACTGACGTCCTTCCTCCGCGAGGCAAAAGACAGCGGCGTGTTCGCCCTGTACTACATCGACCTGACCACCGGCCTGCGGCGGGGCGAGTTGCTCGGATTAAAATGGTCGGACATTGATTTGGAAAAAGGAGACCTCCGGGTTCAACGGCAGATCGGGCGCATCGACGGCAAAATCATTGAGATGCCGCTGAAAACAAAAAACGCCTACCGCACACTGCCGCTGTCGGCAGATGCGATAGACGTTCTGATGCAACAAAGAAGAAAAACGGGTAACAGCGAATGGGTGTTCCCGTCACCCACCGGAGGCCCCATGTCGCCGGACAGCGTGCTGCACATGCTGCACCGAGTCCTAAAGCGGGCAGGGTTGCCGAAGGTGCGTTTCCACGACCTGCGCCACACCTTCGCAACGATGGCGCTGCAAAACGGTGTGGACATCAAAACCGTATCTGGTATGCTGGGGCATTTTTCGGCAGGCTTCACGCTGGACACCTACGCTCATGTAACGACCTCCGCCAAGCGTGAAGCAGCAAAAACAATGGGTGACATTCTCTCTGGTGCGGTATAATCCTTTCCGCTATCCGCTCCCGTTGGGGTCAGCGTTTGGGTCAGAAAAAACGGCAAGTAAGATTTTGGACACAAAAATGCGGAAAAAGTCCTGATTTCGCAAGAAATCAGGACTTTCTGGTTGCGGAGACAGGACTCGAACCTGCGACCTCCGGGTTATGAGCCCGACGAGCTACCAACTGCTCCACTCCGCGATATTGAATTTAAGAATACTGGTGCCGGTGACCGGACTCGAACCGGTACAGTATTGCTACCGGGGGATTTTAAGTCCCCTGTGTCTACCAGTTCCACCACACCGGCAAACTCGGTATCAATTAATATAGCATACTCGCCCCGCAATGTCAACAGTTGGGGGCAAAAAAGTTTTTTCTCTGTCCCTTTGTCCCTTTGACTTGTGCAAATCGCTATGCTATACTATACTTGTATTGTTATCGAAAAGAGGCGGACTATGCAGATCGGAACCGTAAAAATTGAATCGAAGCTGGCGCTCGCGCCGATGGCGGGCGTGACAGATGCTGCATTCCGTCAGATCTGCTCCGAGCTTGGCGCGGGCTACACCATCACCGAGCTCGTGAGCGCCAAGGCACTGTGCTATCACGACGCGAAGACCGCGCAGCTCCTGCGCCCGTTTCCGGGTGAAAAGCCGTTTGCCGCGCAGATCTTCGGCAGCGACGAAACCTGCATGGCCGAGGCCGCGCAGATGGCGATCGAGATCTCCGGCGCGGACATTCTGGACATCAACATGGGCTGCCCGGTGGGCAAGGTCGTGAAAAATGGTGACGGCAGCGCCCTGATGCGCGACGTGGAAAAGGCCGCGCGCATCGCCGAGGCGGTCGTGCGCGCTGTCAAGGTGCCCGTCACGGCGAAAATGCGCCGCGGCTGGGACAAGGGCAGTATCAACGCCGTGGAGCTTGCCAAAATGCTCGAGCAGGTCGGCGTCAGCGCCGTTGCAGTGCATGGACGCACGCGCATGCAGATGTACGGCGGCGAGGCCGACTGGAACACCATTCGTGATGTGAAGCAGGCGGTAAGTATCCCCGTCATTGCCAACGGCGACGTATTTTCTCCCGAAACCGCCGTGCGCATTCTCAAATTCACGGGCGCGGACATGGCGATGATCGGCCGCGGGAGCTTCGGCAATCCCTGGCTCTTTGCGCAATCCGCCGCCGCGCTCGAAGGGCGCGATGTTCCGCCCCCTCCGTCCTTTGCCGAGCGCTGGGATACCGCCGTGCGTCAGGTCGAGCTTTCCGCGCAGTACGGCACCGAGCGCGGCGCCATGCTCGAGGCGCGCCACCACCTGTGCTGGTACCTCAAGGGCGTCAGCCACGCCAACTATTACAAGGAGAAGATCGTACAGCTCTCAACGCTCGATGAGCTGCACGCGCTCAGTGTGTCGATCAAGCGCGATCTGCGCTGAGGATAAAAGCCATGAACGAACGGGAACTCATTGCGCGCCTTCAAAAGCGGGATGAAACCGCCTTCGAAGAACTGCTGCGCCAATATGAGAAAAAAGTATATACGCTGTGCTTCCGCATGTGCGGCAACAGCGAGGACGCCGAGGAGGCTGCGCAGGACACCTTCCTCGCGCTCTGGCGCGGGATCGACCGGTTCCGGCAGGAATCCTCGCTCTCCACGTGGATCTACCGTTTAGCCTCCAATGCCTGCATCGATCTGCTGCGCCGGCGCAAGAAGCAGGGCAGCAGCCTGTCGCTCGATGATGAGGAGCTTTTTCTCGACGCGGTCGATCCTGCGCCCCGTCCACAGGATGCCGTGGAGCACCGCGAGGCGCAAAAGCTCTTGCAGGAAGGGCTCTCGGCGCTGCCGGAGGAATACCGAAAGGTGCTCATTCTGCGTGAGATCGAGGGGCTGAGCTACACGGAAATCGCTGAGAGCGCGTCGCTTGAGTTGGGCACGGTCAAGTCCCGCATCAGCCGGGGCCGCGTGCTGCTGCGCAATTTTTTATCCGGAAGCGGGAACTTTTTTGAAATTGCTTCGTCAAAAGTTACAGAATGTAATCAAAAGGAGATGAGCGCCAAATGAAATGTTGCGAAGCGTATGGCGCCGCGCTCTCTGCCTTCGTGGACGGAGAATTGAACGAACAGGAACGGGGCGAGCTGCTCGCCCACGTGGAGCACTGCCCAAACTGCCGGGATGCTCTCTCGGAGCTGATGATCCTGCACACGATGTTTGAAGAGCTGCCGGAGCTTGACGCGCCGGATGGCTTTGCAGAGCGTGTGCTCGACCGGGTGCATGCAGAGGAGCGCGCAAAAAAGCGCAGCCGCCGCGCGTGGCCGCGCGTGCTCGCCGCCTGCTTTGCGCTCGTGGTGATCTCGGCCGCCGCACTGAAGATCCTGCCCGCGATGACCAGCAAAAGCGACAGCGCGGCGAACGAAGCCGCCGACAACAGCAGCGCCATGGACGATGCCGCCGGCGGCGCGGCGAACGACGGCTATTCCTATACCTACGCCGCCGTGCAGAAGGACAGCGCGCTCGCTGACGAGGACTTCCTCTACGAAGGCGTGCCGGAGGACAGCACCGCTGACCGTTCCGCCGACGCAGACAGCGATTACGCCGTCATCACGCTTGATCTGCCCGAGGCGGCGGATTTCCTGCGCGAGCACGGCATGGCTGTGTACGTCGAGGCGGAGGATAGTGTGAGCTACCTCGTCGTGCCGGAGACCGCACACGAGCTGAGCGAGGCGCTGCCGCTTGACGAAGAGGAAAAGGCCGCGCTCGCTGCGGCAGAGGAGCTTGTGATCGTGGAGATCGCAAAAGCGGAAGAAGCGCCTGCGGAAAACAACGCCGCGGAGGAAGAGGGGAACACATGAACAACATCGGCGTGATCGGCGGCGCGGACGGCGAGACGGTCATCATGGTCAGCGGCAGCATCGCGCCGCCGATCCTGTGGAGCTTTTTCGGCGCGCTCGCGCTGATGGCAATTTTATATTTCTGCTTTTACCGGCGTGCAAAGGGCAAGGCGGTCTGCCTTGCCCTCGCGGCGGTTTTGTGCGTGGCGGCGGATCAGGCCGTCAAATGGCTCGTTGTGAATACGATGACGCTCGGCCAGTCGCAGCCGCTGCTGCCGCCGCTGCTGCGGCTCACGCGCGTGCACAACTACGGCGCGGCGTGGTCGAGCTTTTCCGGCGCGCGGTGGCTGCTCATCATTCTGACGGCGGTGGGCATGGGTGTGCTCGCGTGGCTGCTTGTGAAGGTCGTGCGCCATCCGCTCGGCCAGTGGTCGCTCGCGTGCATCTTGGGCGGCGGCATCGGCAACCTCATCGACCGCGTGCGCCTTGGCTACGTTGTCGATATGCTCGACACGATGTTCATGGACTTCCCCGTTTTCAACGTGGCAGATGTGTTCGTCGTGTGCGGTACGATCTGCGCGCTCATTTACTACCTCGCCTTTTACGGAAAATACGACGAGAAACACCGGGAGAACAAGACCGATGGAACCGATCCTGCTGCAAACAAGTGAAGAAGACCGCGGCGCGCGGCTCGATGCCTTTCTCGCCCGCGCCATGGAGGATCTGACGCGCTCGGCGGCGGCGAAAGCCATCGAAGAAGGGCGTGTGCTCGTCAGCGGCAAAGTGCCGAGCAAGAGCCTCAAGCTCACAGGGAATGAAACCATCGAGTTCACCCCCGAGGAGCCCGCGCCCATCGACGCTGTGCCGCAGGATATTCCGCTCGACGTTGTCTACGAGGACGACGATGTGATCGTTGTCAACAAGCCGAGCGGGCTTGTTGTCCACCCCGCGCCGGGGCATCCGGACGGAACGCTCGTCAATGCGCTGCTCTATCACTGCGGCGCAAGTCTTTCCGGCGTCGGCGGCGCGCTGCGTCCCGGCATCGTGCACCGCATCGACCGCGACACGAGCGGGCTCATCATCGCGGCAAAAAATGACTATGCCCACCAGTTCCTCTCCGCCCAGCTTGCAGACCACACGCTCGCGCGCACCTATGAGTGCATCGTGGTGGGAAACCTGCGCGAGGACAGCGGCACGGTGGACGCGCCCATCGCGCGCGACAGCCGTGACCGCAAGCGCATGGCGGTGGTGCCCGGTGGGCGGCGCGCGGTGACGCACTGGACGGTGCTTGCGCGCTACCCTGGCTATACGCACGTGCAGTGCCGGCTCGAGACCGGGCGCACGCACCAGATCCGCGTGCACATGGCCTACCTCGGCCACCCGATTTTAGGCGACACGGTGTACGGCGCAAAAAAGCCCGTCCCCGGCCTTACGGGGCAGTGCCTGCACGCGGTGGGGCTTCAATTCATTCACCCGCGGACAAAAGAGCTTGTTTCGCTCTCCTGCCCGCTGCCCGGAGAATTCACCGCAGCGCTGCGCAAGATCGACCGGTAACACGATATTCCATCGGCGGAGGCTGACGCTTCCGCCGCATTTTAAAGAAATACAGGTGAACAATGTGAAAGAACTGCAAACCATCGAAGAGACCCTCAAATATCTGCAATTCGACAACTGGGAGCAGAGCGAGCCGGGCCTGTCCCGCTCGTATGAGCTGCTGGGCCTGCTCGGCAACCCGCAGGAAAAGCTCAAATTCGTCCACATTGCCGGCACGAACGGCAAGGGTTCGACCGCTGCGATGCTCGCCTCCGTGCTGCAAAGCGCGGGGTACCGCACGGGACTCTATACCTCGCCGCACCTGCTGCGCTTCCACGAGCGCATGCGCGTGTGCGGGCGCGAGATCGACGACGCTTCCCTCATCGCGCTCACGAACACCGTGCGCACAGCGGCGGAGGGCATGAGCGAAATGCCCACGGGCTTTGAGATCATGACCGCCATCGCCTTCCTCTACTTCGTGCAGGAGCAGTGCGACATCGTCGCTCTCGAGGTCGGTCTCGGCGGGCGCATGGACTCCACAAATGTCATTCCCGCGCCCGAGGTCTGCGTCGTGACAAACATCGGCCTTGAGCACACCGCCATTCTCGGCGACACGCTTGAGAAGATCGCAACGGAGAAGTGCGGCATCATCAAGCATGGCGCGCGCGCCGTGCTCTTCGGCCAGACGGAGGGCGTTGAGAACGTCGCGCGTGAGACTTGCGCGCGCGAGGACGTCCCCCTCACCATCACCGCGCAGAGCGAGCTTACGCGCATTTCCTCCTCGCTCGACGGGCAGGTTTTCCGCTACCGCGGACACGGCCCGTTCCACCTGCGTCTCCTCGGCGAATATCAGCTTCTGAACGCGCTCACGGTCGTCGACGTAAGCTTTGCCCTGCGCGAGCGCGGCTGGGACAAGCTCACCGATGCGGCCATCGATCAGGGTCTCTCCACCGCACAGTGGCCGGGGCGGCTCGAACTTCTGCGCCGCAGCCCCGATTTCATCGTAGACGGCGCGCACAATCCCCAGTGCGCGGACGCGCTGATGGCATCCCTCTCCTCGCTCTACGGGGACAAGAAGCTCATCTTCCTCACGGGCGTTCTGCGCGACAAGGACTGGCAGCAGATGCTGCGCCGCGCCCTGCCGCTTGCGAAGGCCTTTGTCGTCATCACGCCGCCGTCTGCGCGCGCACTCGATGAAAACGAGCTTGCCGGCTGGCTGAACGCGCAGGGCGTGCCCGCCATTCCCGCCGCCGACACCGACGACGGCGTTCGCCGCGCGCTCGCCATGGCAGACAAAGATGACGCCATCTGCTCCTGGGGCTCGCTCTACTTCACCGGCGAAGTCCGCCACGCGCTCTCGGCGCAGTAAAAAAGATAAGAAACGCAAACTTATTAAAAATAAAGGACAGATGGCAAGCCATCTGTCCTTTGTTTTTTAGCTAAGGTAGTTCAGCGGGTTCACATACGAACCGTTTCTCTGAATGCCGAAGTGGCAGTGGACGCCGCTGGCGACGCCGCTGCGGCCCGCCTTGGCGATCTGCTGGCCCTTGTAGACGGTCTGACCCGCCGAAACGAGCAGCGAACCGTTGTGCTCGTAATAGGTCACATAGCCGTTGTTGTGGTCGATGATCACGACATAGCCCATCGCGCCCTTATAACCGGAGAAAATGACGCGTCCGCCGTCGGCGGCGTAGATCGGCGTACCGCGCGCGCAGGCAATGTCGATACCCTTGTGGTTCGTCGTCGCGCCGCGAATGCCGGTGTTGCGATAGCCGAAGTACGAGGTGATGCGGCCCGAGCACGGCCAGCGGAAGCTGCCGGTGGGATACCAGGTGGGACGCACCTTCGTGCCGCGTGCGCGCGTTTCCACCACGGGATCGGAGAGTGTGACGGAGGAAATGACCGTGCGCTCCTGCTCCTCGCCGTTGATATAAGTGACGTCGGCCACGATATCGGCCTTACCGAAAGCGCCCTTGGAGATCACACGCTCATCGCCCTGATACATGGACGCATCGTCCACATAGCTCACATCGTAGTTGACGTCCTCGACATAGTTCTGCCGCTCGGTGACTTTAACGGTCAGGTACGGCACGGCGTTTGAGAGCGTCAGCGCATCGCCGATGTGAATGCGGTTGATGTCGTAGCCGGGGTTCAGTGCTTCGAGCTCGGCGGACGACATGCCGTGGCTGTTGGCAATCTGACCCCAGGTGTCGCCCTTGACGACCGTGTAGGTCACTTCGCCCGTCTTGGTCGAATTCAGGATCTCGGCGATCTCGCCGAGATTCATCACGCTTTCCGTCGGGACATATCCCTCCGCAATGCGGACGTTCTCCACAAAGTCAACTGTCAGCGTATCGGCGGAGACATACATCTGCTTGATCTGCTCCAGCAGCTCATCAAGCGCGCCGGCGTATTCCGTCGAGCCGATCAGCTCATCGTCAACATAGAGAGAGTAGCCATAGGTCACCTGACCGAGCTCGTCGGCAAGATCCTGCTCGAAGGTCGTAGCGTCCGTCACATCGCTGCGGCGGACAAAGGCGGTGGCATAATGAATGGCGCCGTCCTCGATCTTGTAGACCGTGCCGAGCGTTTCGGTAGTGATGCTCTCCAGCTTCGCCGCGGCCCGGCGCGCCTGCGAGGCGCTGCCCACCGTATCGACTACATTGCCGTTGTACACCACGGTCGTTCCCATCGTGTAAAACGAGAAGAACAGCGCGATCGCGGCCACAGCGGCCGCGCCGCCGATGAAGTAGAAGGGATTCACGCGCCGTGCGTGCCAGTGCCAGCGCTCTTCATGCTCGCCGACGGCATGGTTGCGCTGGCGGCGCAGCGCCAGCAGTCTTTCGTGCAGCAGTGCGTGCCACATCGGGATCATTCCGCCGATGACGAGAAACACCTGCACGAGAAAGCGGTTGGATTCGGGGAAGTTGCGCGCCTTGCTCTCGCGCATGACCGTGCGGGCGCGTGGGCCGATGCGGCGGATCCGCGCGCCGATCGTGGCGCAGACGATCGCAAGCTGCGCGATCCATTCGTGCAGCCACGGCGGCATACCGCCGCGCTTTGCCGTCTGTCTCTGCTGCGCGGTGCTTGAACGGCGGC
>ERZ824600.5075-NODE-5075-length-11036-cov-9.574993_pt1 | contig 11036 bp, 8 predicted proteins | sample MGYA00519933_ERZ824600 | MGnify/ENA primary metagenome ERZ824600 (study PRJEB31778, sample SAMEA3449178) | human gut metagenome | biome: human gut; feature: human-associated habitat; material: faeces | place: United Kingdom | collected 2010/2012 ... | reverse complement strand
GCTTGAGCAGGAAGGCATTGCCATCGTCCGTGTCGATGTGAAAATCCAGCGTTACTGCCCGCGTGGAGTACGATCAGGTCACCTATTTCGAGTACGCAATGGAAGCCCTGGGCGTTCTGTTCCGCTAAACCGGAGCTGTGCTGACTGCCAGCCGCCGTTATATCACCCAAAGAGGTACACTTACTATGAAATCAACCGCAAAAAAACTGGCCGTCTGTGCGGCAGCGTTTTGCCTGCTGGCCTGCGGCACAGCTGTGTCTGCGGCCGCAGCAAGCCCTGTCTCCGGCCTTGCCCTGAGCGGCGTTGCCATGCCGTGGGATCAGGACGTGCCTGCCGAAAGCATTGAGGCCGGCAGCTATACCGCCAACATGCTGCTGGGTTCCTCTCAGCAGCTGTCTCCTGTGGTGCGTCCGCGCAACTCTACCGACTCGGTTGTCTTTATCTCGGACGATACTTCCATCCTGACCGTAAGCAACTCCGGTGTCGTGCAGGCTGTGGGCGTAGGCACCACCCGCATCACCGCTGCCGCAGGCAACCAGATCTGTGCCTATACCATCGTTGTCTCCATGGATTCTTCCATGATCGTTACCGAGATGGACCTTTCCCTTTCCTCCAACACCATCTATGTTGGCAACTCGGTCTCGGCACAGCTGCAGGTGCGGCCTACTTCGGCTTCCAACTATGCCACCGTCACCCTGACCTCTTCCAATGAGAAGGTCGCCACGGTGAACAATTTCGGCCGTGTTACCGGCATTGCCCCCGGCACCGCCACCATTACCGCTACCTGCGGTTCGGTGACTGCTACCACCAATGTCACGGTCATGAGTATTCCCAACTCCGGCACCGGCACCGGCACCGCCAGCACTGGTTCTTCCAACAGCGGTCAGGTCGTCACGGTGAATCCTTCCTACGTTGTGCTCAAGCCCGGTGCCACCCGCACCCTGACCGCCAGTGTCAAGCCTTCTTCCGCTTCCCAGAAGTTCACCTATAAGTCCGCCAACAGCAACATTGCCACGGTCAGCCCCAGCGGCGTGATCACGGCTGTGGGCACCGGCGCTACTTCCATTACCGTTTCCAACGGCACTGCATCCGCCATGGTCACGGTCATCGTCAACCGTTCGGCTGCATCTTCTTCCGATAATTCTTCGGACAGCAGCTCCACCGAACCGGATAACGATGCTCCCATCGAGATCGATCCCGTTGTGCAGGCCATTCAGGACAGTGAGGACAACGAGATCGTTTTCACACAGGCCGAGGTGCCTACCGTGACCGGTGATATCCTCAATGCGCTGCGCACCACCGGCAAGACCCTGTGCGTGGTGGGCGATGGCTACACCATGCAGATTGCAGGCAGCGGCGTCAAGAGCACCACCAGTGAGCTGGACACCATGCTCATCCTGACTGAGTCCGATCAGGGCATCGAGTTTGAGCTGGACAAGGGCAAGGCTCTTCCCTGCTCGGTGCGCATCGATCTGGATGTGAGCACCTATACCCGCCTGTATCTGTACAACGCCGTCTCCAACAAGTGGCAGTACCTGAACAGCTACACCGACGGCATCATCACTGCCGATACTGCAGGCCGTTATCTGCTGACCAACCAGAACCTGAAATTTGCCAATATCAACTGGACCTTCTTCATTGCCGGTGGTGTTGTAGTGGTTCTGATCGGCATTGCATATGTTGTGCTGAAAAAGCGCTACTGGTTCTGGTAATTTTCAAAACCACTCTTTCATGAAACAGTAAGACCCTCTCTGAGTGTGATATGCTCCCCCTAGAGTAGACAGAGTAAAACAAAAACTCTGCGTACTCTGGGGGTATTTTTATGTCAAGAAAGAACAATCACTTTTGCACAAAAAATTCGCCGTTTCCTTGTGGAAACGGCGAACAAAAACTTATATTATTTCTCTGTCTACTTGACGGAGCGCACTTCAATGGAACGCCTGGGCTTTGTTTGCATTATGATGTCTGCCTTCGTTACTTTTCAATGGGCTGCGAGGGCTTCCAGTCCTTATAGTTCTCGTAACGGCTCTCGCGGATCTTGGTATGGGACCAGATCTCGTCGGCGGTCGGCTGCCAGTTGGCGGCATAGGACTTGCACTTGTCACACAGATGATCGACGCTTTCCGGGCTCTGGAGGTCGGTGCTGTGGGCGCCGGTCTCGTGAACCATCTTGCGCAGCAGCTCGGGGTTTTCCAGCATGGGGCAGGGGCGCAGATGGTTCTTGTTGAAGGGCTGGCCGTTGTGGTAGGCCATGAACAGCGGACTCTGCAGGATCTCCAGGATGCTGCTGTCATGGATGTTGGCGTTGGAATAGTGGATGAACACGCAGGGTTCAGCGTCACCAGCCGAGTTGATGTGGAAGTAGTTGCGGCCGCCGGCAATGCAGCCGCCCACAAACTCGCCGTCGTTCTGGAAGTCCATGGGGTAGAACGGGATGTCACAGGCTTCACTGCGCAGGTAACGGATGCGGTCGATCATGTACTTGCGCTGCTCGGGAGAGGGCATCAGTTCAGGCGCTGCCTCGTTGCCCACGGGCATGTAGTGGAAGTAGAAGCCGAAGTGTGCACCCTTATCGCAGAGGAAACGCATGAACTCATCGCTGGTAACGGCTTCGATGTTGTCGCGGGTGTAGCAGATGGAGGTGCCGAACAGGATGCCGTGCTCCTTGAGCAGATCCATCGCGCGCATAACGGCAGCATAGTGGCCCTCACCACGGCGGGCATCGTTGGTCTCCGGGGTACCCTCAATGGACAGCATAAACGCAATATTGCCCAGGCGAACCACTTCTTTGCAGAAAGGCTCATCGATCAGGGTGGAGTTGGTATAGATGGCAAACTGCACATCGTTGTGCTTCTCGGCCAGCTTGAGGATATCAGCCTTGCGCACCAGCGGCTCACCGCCGGTGAGCATGTACAGATAAACGCCCAGCTCCTTGCCCTCGGTGACGATCTTATCCATATCGTCAAAGCTCAGGTTGTTCTTGTGGCCGTACTCACCGGCCCAGCAGCCCACGCAGTGCATATTGCAGGCAGAGGTGGGGTCAAACAGGATCAGCCAGGGAATGTTGCACTGATATTTGACACGATTCTCACGGATGGTCTTGGTACCGCGGAAGAAGGCCTCATAGCCCAGGTTCAGGGCCGTGGTGCGGGCCACGTTGGGGTCCAGCTGGTTCAGCATACAGTTGATGAGCTTCGACCACTTGCTGTTGGGGTCGTTCAGGGTCTGCTTGGCGTGTGCGTAGGTCTCCTCGCTGAAGGAATCGCCGTAGAACTGCTTTGAAAGATCTACGATCTGTCCAACCGTCTTGGCGGGGTCCTTCTCAGCGTGAGAAAGCACGAGATCCACAGTCTTGCCCAGTGCAGCACGCTGCATTTTGTGCGTCAGAGAATCAAATGCGGTATTCATTTTTATTTCCTCCAGATTCAATAGAATTTTACAGGGCTCTCTTCCCTGCCTGCCGGGCTGAATTCCCGGCGCTCAGATGATCTTATACTCCAGCAGCAGACGGCCCAGGTCGGTGTCCTGTACCTTTTCTACCGCTTTGCCCAGTGCAAATTTTTTGATCCAGTTCATTTTCAGATCACTCAGGGGTTTGCCATCCCGCAGCTGAACAGCGGCGTTCAGCAGGTCGCGGACATCGTAGGTGCTGCCCCAGACCTCCGGCACGCCCCGGTCGATATCCAGCAGGGTGTACACGGCTTCCATGCCGGTGCGCATGGAATACTCGGTGGTGAAGATGGTATCCCGCTTCGTCTCGGCAAACTGGCCGATGAAGGCAAAGTTCACTGCGCCCTCCGGCACCACCGCCGGGCGGTCGCCTGCGGTGCGGGGCATGAAGAAAGCTGTGATATAGGGCATCATCACAGGCACAGTATTGGCACTGTGTTCCGCCAGGTCCTCGATCTGGTTTTCGGGGACCCCCAGATGATACAGCCACTCCATGCAGATCTCCTTGCCGGTGCAATCCCGCATGGGCTTTTTGATGTAGTCACCGGGCGTGTTGCTGAACAGACCGTAGATCCAGCCCACGAGCTGGCCCTTGGGCTGATCCCGGAACTGGGGCTGACGGTTGAACGTCCAGCTGAGCAGCCAGCCGGAATCCCGCGCCGTGACGATGCCGCCCGTGACAGTCCTGCCGCTGAACGGGTCACGCTGGCAGATGTTCTGGATGTAGGGCACGATGCGTTCGTCCAGCGTGGTGACCGTAGCGCTCATCCAGTTGGTCTGTTCCGGATCGGAGCAGAACTTCTCCGGGCGGCCAAAGGCCTCATCCTGCGCGGCGATCTTCTTCCACAGATCCCAACCGTTGCCGGGCCGGAGCGTGGGGTTGAACACTGCAGGCTGATCCTGGGAGCCGATGGAGGTGCTTTCCACGCAGCCGCCGTTGGTGATGAACACCAGATCATTCTCGGTCAGGTCCACCCGTTCCGCTTCATCGTCCACCAGCAGGCAGATGGTCCTGGCCTGCTTTTTGCCCTCGGTCAGCTCAAACTCAATATTGGTGACCTTGGTGTTGTAGTGGAAGCGCACACCGTGCCCTTCCAGATAGCGGATCATGGGCAGGATCATGCTCTCGTACTGGTTGTACCGGGTAAAGCGCAGTGCCCGCAGATCAGGCAGACCGCCCACATGGTGGATGTAGCGCTTCAGATAGAGCTTCATTTCCAGTGCGCTGTGCCAGTTCTCAAAGGCGAACATGGTGCGCCAATAGAGCCAGAAGTTGGAAGAGAACACCTCCGCGTCAAAGACATCGGTGATGCGCTTATCATAGAGCTGCTCATCCGGGGTAAAAAAGAGCTTGATGAGTTCCATGCAGCCCTGATCCGAAAGGCCGAACTTCCCATCGGTGTGGGCGTTCTGCCCCCGGTTTTCCGTGGCGCGGCAGAGCGAGTAGTTGGGGTCTGCCTTGTTCAGCCAGTAGTACTCATCCAGCACGCTTGCGCCCTCGGTCTCAAGCGACGGGATGGAACGGAACAGATCCCACATGACTTCAAAATGGTCATCCATCTCCCGGCCGCCCCGCATCACATAACCGATGCCGGGGTACTGGCAGCCATCACAGGCACCGCCGGGGATGGATCCCTTTTCGAAGAGATGGATGTGTTCCCCTTTCATCTGACCGTCACGGACCAGGTAGCAGGCAGCTGTCAGCGCCGCCAGACCGGTGCCCACGAGATAGGCCGATTTCCGATCCACTCCCGCAGGCTTTTTCGGGCGCGCAAAGGCCTCATAGTTCCCGCTGGAATAATACATTTTATTCCCTCCGTTTGCTGTGGTTTCCAGGTTTTCACCTTTCATTTTGCGCTGATCATACTGTAACATTTTGTCAAACGGAAAGCCATAAACAGAAAAAGCACCGTGATGGAAAACCCATCACGGTGCCCGGATTGATAAAATATTGTCAGTCGTCAAGATCTGCGGGGCTGCGGTCGGTGCGGAAGCGGCGGAGCGCCCGCTCAAGCTCGCCATGAAGCAGAACATTCAGCCGCTCGGTCATCCGGACGGGGTCCTCCTTCATATCCCTGCGGATCCATTCCAGTGCCATGCCCACCAGCGCGTATTTGTAAAAGTCGATGATGAACTGCTTGTCGGAATCCTGCACGGTAAAGCCCTGCGCACTGCGGTCCACAAAGTCCCGCAGCATGGAGTCCAGCAGTTTATATAAGTACTGTTCCAACTGCTCACGGCTCACGGAGCGGTAAACATTCATCACCAGAACCTTGTTGTCCTGCACCTGATGCAGGATGTCCAGAAAGGCATCTGTCCAGTTCTCAAAGCTCTGTCTGCCCTCCAATGCCTTGGCGGCATCCTCGACCATGATCCAATCCACGAGGTCGTAGATGTCCTTAAAGTGGTAGTAGAAGGTCATACGGTTCACGCCGCAGTCCTCGGTGATATCATTGATGGTGATCTTATTCAGCGGCTTTTGAAGCAGCAGCTTTTTCAGCGATGCCTCCAACGCCCTTTTTGTAGTTTGCGACACGAGATCCATCCTTTCCCAGCGGCACACACTGTGCCGCTGACCGTGGTAGCCGCCCTATGGGGCCAGAGAAGTAAGAATACTTCCTTTATACTATAACGCAAATGCCCCCCGTTTTGCAAGTTCAAAATCTCTCATTTTGATATTTTTTTCACGTTCTTCTCCATTTTGCAGCCGTCCCTCCGCCTTTTTGCCTGGTTTCCGGGAGGTTCCTCTTGATTTTCTGGCTCCGGGCGCTTACAATGGATGGAGTGGAACGAATGTGCGTTCCATTTATTTCTTTCTGAGTGAGAAAGGAAGGGAAAGTAAGTATGATCAAGACCATCGGATTTTTAGGCTGTGGGAACATGGGCGGTGCCATTGCGCGGGCCGTCTGCAAGGCTGCCGACCCACAGAACGTTTATCTTGCCAACCGCACTGCCGCCAAGGCAGAGGCGTTGGCCGCAGAGCTGGGCTGCAACACCACCACGAACGCCGAAGTGGCGGGCCGCTCCGACCTGATCTTTCTGGCGGTCAAGCCCCAGATGATGGAGGCTCTGCTGGCTCCGCTTAAGTTCACCCTGAACGAGCGTCCGAGCCGCTTCATCCTTTGCAGCATGGCGGCAGGGCTTTCCATCGCGCGCATCCAGGAGATGGCGGGGGAAGATTACCCCGTGATCCGCATCATGCCCAACACCCCGGCTTCGGTGGGGGCAGGTATGATCCAGTATTGCTCCGCCAATGTGACAGCGGAGGAGGAGCAGGAGTTTCTGAAGCTGATGGCACCCGCCGGGCGGCTGGACGCTGTGCCCGAGGCCCTGATCGATGCGGCAAGCAGCGTTTCCGGCTGCGGCCCGGCCTGGGTGTACCAGTTCATTGAAGCGCTGGCCGATGGCGGCGTGGCCTGCGGCCTGCCCCGGGCCAAGGCGCAGGAATATGCTGCCCAGATGGTATTGGGCAGCGCCAAGCTGGTGCTGGAAAGCGGAAAACACCCCGGTGAGCTCAAGGATGCGGTGTGCAGCCCCGGCGGCAGCACCATTCAGGGCGTTCGCGTGCTGGAAGAGCACGGCTTCCGCGGCGCGGTGACCGATGCGGTGATTGCCGCCTACGACAAGACAAAGGAAATGGGAAAGGGTTAAGTTTATGCGCATCGTCGTCAAAGTGGGCACCTCCACGCTGGCACATTCCACCGGGCGGCTGAACATCCGCCACACAGAGGATCTGGTCAAGGTGCTGAGCGACCTGAAGAACGCAGGGCACGAGGTCATCCTCGTCTCGTCCGGTGCCATCGGCATGGGAGTGGGCAAGCTGTCCCTGCCCTCCCGCCCCGGTGATATGGCCACCAAGCAGGCCTGCGCCGCTGTGGGCCAGTGTGAGCTGATGTACACCTACGACCGCCTGTTCACCGCCTACAACCACAACGTGGCGCAGATCCTGCTCACCGGCGTGGATGTGGAGCACGAGGGACGGCGGTTGAATTTCCAGAACACCCTGACCCGGCTGCTGGAGCTGGGTGCGCTGCCCATCATCAACGAGAACGACACCGTTGCCACCGACGAGATCACCTCCATCGGCGACAATGACACGCTGGCCGCTATCGTCACCTGCTGCATCCATGCGGATCTGCTGGTGCTGCTGAGCGACATCGACGGCCTGTACACCGCCAATCCCCACACCCACCCGGACGCAAAGCTCATCCCGCTGGTAGAGCGCATCACTCCGGAGGTGCTGGCGCTGGCAGACGGGGCAGGCTCCGCATTGGGCACCGGCGGCATGTCCACCAAGCTCCGTGCCGCCCAGATGGTAACGGCAGAGGGCGCGGACATGGTGATCGCCAACGGTTCCCACCCGGAGCTGCTTTACGACATTGCAGACGGCAGACCCGCAGGCACCCGCTTTGCGGGCAGAAAGGAGGGCTGATCCATGACGACACAGGAGATCCTGGAAGCCGCCCGCGCGGCAAGAAGCGCGCTGGGCCTTTCCTCGGGCGAGGTTCGCCGCGCCGCCCTGCTGGGCATGGCTGATGCGCTCTGCTCCCCTGCCCGCCAGCAGGCCATTCTGGAGGCCAATGCCGCCGACCTGGAAGCAGCCAGGGGGCACATCTCGGAGGTCATGCTGGACCGGCTGGCCCTGACACCGGAGCGCATCAGCGCCATGGCAAAGGGCATCCGGGAAGTGGCTGACCTGCCCGACCCGGTGGGCAGAGTCCTGCGCCGGGTAGAGCGCCCCAACGGACTGGTCATTGAAAAGACCGCCGTGCCCATGGGCGTGATCGCCATCATCTACGAGAGCCGCCCCAACGTGACCAGCGATGCCGCCGCCCTTGCCATCAAGAGCGGCAATGCCTGCATCCTGCGGTGCGGCAGGGAGGCATGGCGCAGTGCCAACGCCATTGTAACGGCTCTTCGGGAGGGTCTGCGGACAAACGGCCTGCCCGAAACAGCGGTCTGCCTGATCGAGGACACCACCCACGCCTCGGCCAACGCCCTGATGACGGCAGTGGGCTATGTAGATCTGCTCATTCCGCGCGGCGGGGCCGGACTCATCCACGCCTGTGTGGAGAACGCAAAAGTCCCCTGCATCCAGACCGGCACCGGCATCTGCCACATCTTCGTGGATGCTTCTGCCGAGCAGGATAAGGCGCTGGACATCATCGAAAACGCCAAGGCCAGCCGCCCCAGCGTCTGCAACGCGGAGGAGGTGTGCCTGGTGCACCGTGACATTGCGGCAGAGTTCCTGCCCAAGCTGGCCCAGCGGCTGGGCCCTGACCGCACTGCAAAGGGACTGCATCCGGTGGAGCTGCGGCTGGACCCGCGTGCCGCCGCCATCATCCCCGGCACCCCTGCAGGCCCTGCCGATTTTGACACCGAGTTCCTGGACTACATCCTGGCTGTCAAGGTCGTGGACAGCGTGGAGGAGGCCGTCGGCCACATCGCCGTGCACTCCACCGGCCACAGCGAAGCCATCCTGACCCGGGACGAGGCCCATGCCGCCCTCTTTACGGCGGCGGTGGACAGTGCGGCGGTCTACGTCAACTGCTCCACCCGCTTTACCGATGGCGGGGAGTTCGGGCTGGGGTGCGAGATGGGCATTTCCACCCAGAAGCTCCACGCCCGTGGCCCCATGGGGCTGGAAGAGCTGTGCAGCTACAAGTACATCATTCACGGCAGCGGCCAGATCCGCTGAACCGTTCAATTGCGAAAACATTTTTCCGTTTTTTTCTTACAGGCCGCCGTGGAAGGACAGCGGCCTGTATTTTTGTTTTGCAGGGATGGACTGTTTTTGTTATAGAAACACTTTCGCCCCAGAATTTCGAAAATTATTTTTCTGTTCGTATCACGATGTATTTTTCATTTCTCCATTCTGTACAAAAATAAAGTCGTACTTTTATCGGAAATTAGGGTAAAAATTCTCATTTTCCCCTTGACAACCCATATTTCGACGCGGTAAAACTATATTGGAAAGTATGGAAACAAGTTCGGCGGGGCGCTCTGAAGTGTGCCCGGAACTGTCCTTCCCATAACTGCAATCCATTTCAAACAGATGTCCGCATGACGACACTAGTACAAAGGAGAGAGCGAATTATGACAATTGCCATTCTTGCACATGATTCCCGCAAAGAACTTGCACTTCAGTTCTGCACCGCCTACAGTGGTATCCTGTCCCGGAACACTGTCATTGCCACCGGTACCACCGGCCGGATGTTGAACCAGGCCACCGGCTTGCCAGTTCACTGTTACCTCTCCGGAAAGCTGGGCGGCATTCAGCAGATCACCGCCCGTGTTGCCTGCGATGAAGTGGATCTGGTGCTGTTCTTCCGCGACCCGCTCCGGGCCGACAGCGGCAGCTCCAACGAGCAGAACCTGCTCCGCCTGTGTGATATGCACAGCGTGCCCATTGCCACCAACATTGCCACCGCCGAGGTACTGCTCCGCGGCATGGATCAGGGGGATCTGGACTACCGGGAAGGGATGCACCCGCCGGTGATCGAGCCTCTGGCCGCTCCCCGCCGCGCCGTGTGCTGAGGACTGCCTGACATTTTTTGTGTATAGAGGGAAACGTAAAACAGCGCCGCCGAAGCTTTTCAGGGCTTCAGCGGCGCTGCATTTTTATGCGGTTTTCAGTTCATTTTCCGGGGAGTGACATCATTCCAGACCGGCCATCTGCTTGATGCTCTTCATGGCGAAGGTCAGGGTGCGGCCCATAGCCACACCGGCCATCAGGCAGGGATAGTTGTTGGCAAAGAAGCTGCCGGACATATCGCCGGTAATATATAGGCCGGGCATGGGCTTGTTATCGTTGTCCAGAGCCTGACCCTTTTCGTTGATGGCAATGCCCTGCTCCGTGGTCAGCAGAGAGGCACCCAGCCAGCAGCCGTAGAAGGGAGCGGTGCGGATGGCGCTGAGGCGGTAAGCGGGCTTGCCGAAGTCCTCATCGTTCTGCTTGTCGTAGAGCTCGTTGTAGCGCTCCACGGTGGCAAGGAAGGTGTCCTTGGCAGCACCGGTAAAGCCCATCTTGTCAGCCAGCTCGTCCAGCGTATCGCACTTGAACAATGCACCGGCCTCGATCGCCTCGTCCATCTTACCCTGAATGTACTTCTCACCGCCGTTACGGGTCTGGGCAGAGCAGCCGATGGTGTGGAATCGCTTTGCGTCCTCCAGAATGTTGGCATCGCAGATCTGAGCGTAGACACGGCCCGGCTGGTGAGCAGCGGCGTAGACGATGTCATTGTAGGGGCTGCTCTCGTTGGCAAAGCGCTCGCCGTTGCGGTTCACTTTCAGGAAGGGCTGGGTGCCGGGGTTGTACTGACGGATGGTACCCGGGAAAGCCTTGCCGCCAAAGGCAGTGTCGCTGTCCACATAGCCGCCATCCACGCCGGGGGCCACGATGCCGCGGTCAAACAGCATGGGAGCGGCCTCCTTGTCCAGATTGGCACCTGCCCACATTGCAGCCCGGATGCCGTAGCCCTTATCGGAGGGAGAGTAGGAGCAGGCGGTGGTGACGGAGGTGCCCAGCGGGTCCAGCTGCTCCATCATGTAGGGGTTGCCGGGGAAGCCGCCGCAGGCCAGCAGAA
>ERZ824600.5074-NODE-5074-length-11042-cov-3.148175_pt1 | contig 11042 bp, 9 predicted proteins | sample MGYA00519933_ERZ824600 | MGnify/ENA primary metagenome ERZ824600 (study PRJEB31778, sample SAMEA3449178) | human gut metagenome | biome: human gut; feature: human-associated habitat; material: faeces | place: United Kingdom | collected 2010/2012 ... | reverse complement strand
ATCCAATCTTTGCTCACACATAAAGTCATATCTTTCTTTTGTTTGTTTATATTCTTCAATTGAATCTACATTAATACTTCCTAAATTTCTTATCTCATCTCTTAGGTGCTTTACTCGTTTTGTAGTTTCTGCTACATTGTCTGGCTTTTTGTATTCTTCTGCTACATTATTTGGTGTTATTTCGTAATCTTCCCACATTTTATTTATTATTTGTTCTAATTCATATTCTATTTTAGATTTTTTAACTTCTTGTTTTGTTATTTGTGCTTTTAAATCTTCTATTATTTTTTTGTCTTCTTCATTAAAGGTAAACATATTATTTTTTTGAATAATAAGGGCTCTAATTTTAGCACCTTCAATTAAAAATCGTTTTGCAACTATAAGGTCCCATCTATTTCTAGCTACTATTACAGGCTCTTTTCCTGGCAAATATCCTTCAAAATTTATAATTCTATGGGAATCTTCTATTGTAAAGATACCTAAAACATCTTCATTTTCTATATCTGCATTTCCATCAAAGGATTCTCTACATCCTGTTGCAAGTATTATAGTTTTACCATAAACTTCTTGAACTCCTTCTTTAGGATTTACATAAGTAACAACCTTTTCTTTAGATACATTAAGAACTTGTGTATCAAGTTTTATTTCTGCATTATAATCATTTAATTTTCTATAAATTAAATTTATATATTCTGGTCCTGTAATTTCTGTTTTTAGTCTTTTATTTCCAAAACCATTATGAATACATTGTCTTAGTAATCCTCCTAAAGAACTTTCTCTCTCTATAATCATAACTTTTTTTATTCCATCTTCTAATGCAACTGTGGCAGAAGTCATGCCAGAAACCCCGCCACCAATTACTATTAAATCATATTTTTCCATATAATTCTTTTCTCCTTTACTAAGGTAAGCTATTAGATTTTTATAAAGTCATCTGCTAAATACATTTCTTCAACAATATCATCCATATCCATAACCTTACCTAATGCCATTTTATCTTTAGCATTATAATAATTAATTGAAAGTTCTGATGCATAAATTTTTACTCCTCTTTCAATTAAAAGTCTTAAAAAATCTAAAACCTTAGAATCTTCTAATAAAAATTTCACTGCTGAATTTACAAATATCAATTCTCTTGGAAGAATATCACTATCACTTAAAGCTTCAAAATATCTTTCCATAAGTTTAGTTCCTAAAACTTCTTCTCCAAATCCTAACTTTTCATTAGTTACTAAAATAACTAAACTTTTTTCTTCTTCTAATACTTCTAGGCATCCTCTTTTTTCTATTTTTATTCTAGATTCATCATAAGAAGTAACATGATAGCCTTTTCTCATAGCATACTTTACTACATTTTCATGACTTATCTCATTATCTACTATTACTATAGCTTCTCCCTCTCCAATGGAATTAAAATATTTTTTTACCATTTTTATCTCTTTTAAATATTCAAGCCCTCTACAATCTATTTCTTTCATTAAATTCACCCCATAACAGCCATGTTAACATTTCATTAATATGTCTTTATTTTATTATTATAACATTTATTTTCCTGCAATTGATATTTCCTTAATTTTAACAGAAGGAGAACCTATACTACTCATAGGGAATTTTAAGTCACTTCCTACAGCTTCTATATCTTTTAACATACTAAAAAAGTTTCCTGCTATTGTTATTTGCTCAACAGGATAGCTCTTTTTTCCATCTTTAATATAAAATCCTTTAGCTGCTAAAGAAAAATCTCCTGTTATAGAATTTGCTCCTGAATGAAGGCCTGCAAGGTCTGTTATTAAAATTCCTTCTCCTACTTCCTTAATAAGCTCCTCTAAAGACTTTTCTCCCTTTTCTATATATAAATTTGTTGGAGATATTGAAACTGGTGACATAACCCCAGATTTAAATCCATTTCCTGTACTTTTGCAACCTGCTTTATAAGCTGTTTTTAAATTATGAAGTAAAGTTTTAAGTTCTCCTTTAAATACAATTTCTTTTTTATAAGTAGCAACTCCTTCATCATCAAAAGGTGTTGATGAAAGTCCATTATCTAAAAGAGGATCATCAACTATATTAACTACATCTGATGCAATTATTTCTCCTTCTTTATCCTTTAATAAAGATAATCCCTTTTGTGCTGCATCTGCATCAAAAATACCACAAAAAGTTCCTAATAAAGATACCATTGCTTCATTATATAAAATAGCTTTATATTTGCCTGAAGGAATACTTCTTCCTCCTATTCTAGATAATGCCTCTTCAACCCCTTGTTTTGCAATATTTTTAGGATTTACTTCATCTAATTTTAATGCTGTTACATATCCTGTTCCATCATATTTTTCATTATTATCTTCAACAATTGGAACTACATAAGCAGTTAATAGATTACTTTTATTAACAAGTTCTAATCCTTTAGTATTAAAAATTCCATACTCTGAATTTCCATAACCAATACTACAACCACCTAAATTAACAACCTTTTTAGAATATTTTTTAGATTCCTTTTCCATTTCTAACGCAAGATTTATTAACTTTTCTGTATTTAAGTTTTCAAGTTCATCAGAATAACAAATTACTTTTTGATATTCTTTATCTCCTTCATAAATAAACTGAACATCATTATTTTCTATAGAATTTGCTCCCTCTTTAGCATTTTTTATAAGCATATCTATAGCTTCTTCATCTAATATTTCTGTATAAGAATATCCTATTTTCCCATTAATTTTACCTCTAAAAGATAATCCAAAGGTTGTATTTATATTATACTTTTCTAATTCTTGTTCATAAACAGATATAGCTATACTTTCTCTATTTGCAAAATATACTTCACATTCTTCAAATCCATTATTTAATGCTTTCTTAAATAATAAATCCTTAAATTCTTTAAACTCCATATACATTAGCCTCCTATCTTCCACCTACAGTAATTTCTTTAACTCTTATCATAGGCTGACCAACATTAACTGGTATACTTCCAGAAGATGAGCCACACATTCCTTGAGCCTGTTCTAAGTTATTTCCAACCATATCAATATTCATAAGAACTTCACTGCCTTTTCCTATTAAGCTAGCCCCTCTTACTGGTTCTTGAATAACTCCATTTTTAACTATATAACCCTCTGCAACTGCAAAATTAAATTCTCCAGTTACTGGATTAACAGAGCCTCCACCCATTTTTTTTGCATAAAGTCCATCTTCTATTGACTTTATTATATCTTCTGGATTATCTTCCCCTGAAGCAATATAGGTATTAGTCATTCTTGATGTAGGGGCAAATTTATAACTTTGTCTACGTGAATTTCCTGTAGGCTCCATATTCATTCTTCTTCCATTAAGTTTATCTACCATATAAGATTTTAGTATTCCATTTTCTATAAGAATATTCTTTCTTCCTAAAGTACCTTCATCATCTATATTAATTGAACCCCAATAATTAGGTATTGTTCCATCATCAATTGCTGTTACCTTTGAAGAAGCTATTTGCTTTCCAAGTTTTCCTGCAAAAACTGAATTTCCCTTTGCTACAGAAGTTGCTTCAAGAGAGTGTCCGCAAGCCTCATGAAATATTACTCCTCCAAATCCATTATCAATTGCAACAGTCATATTTCCAGCTTTACAATTTTTAGCATGTAACATAGTATGTGCTGTTCTTGAAGCTTCTCTTCCATAATATTCTGGGTCTATAGTTTCAAATAGTTCAAAACCCTTACATGCCCCTGGGCCTTCAAAACCTGTTTGATTTTCTGTTTCATTAGAAGCTATTGAACTTATTGCAAGTCTTGTTCTTACTCTTCTATCCTCAGTAAAAAGTCCTTCTGTATTTGCTATTAATACTTTTTGGTCTTTGTCTGCATAAGAAACACTAACTTGTGAAATTTCATTGCTATAATTTTTAGCACTTTTATAAGCTGTTTTCATTATTCCTATTTTCTTTTCATAATTAACTGCATTTGGATAATATTTAACATTATGAATGTTTTTAAATGTAAAGGTATCATTTAATATTATCTGTTTATCTTCTTTTAATTCTCCTAATGCTAAAGCAGCTTTATAAGCTGTATTTAAAAGTCCTGAAAGACTATTATCATTAGTATAGGCATATATACTTTTAAATCCTTTAAATATTCTTATTCCTATGCCATAACTTCTTCCTCCAAGAGCATTTTCTACCTTTCCATCTATTAACCCAATAGAATTACTTATACTATCCTCTTCAAAAATTTCTGCAAAATCTCCTCCTGTAATTAAGCATTTTGCTAATACTTCCATTGCTACTTCTTTTTTTATCAATTTAAAACCTCCTATTTAATTATAGTATCATCCTTAAACATACTACCCCATTTATCAACATAATCTTTTTCACACCATTCTGCCATAATTGCTGTTTCACCATCTTTTAGTGGTATTTTCTTTAAAGGTTCATCTGAAAGCTTACCATCTTCTACTAAATATATTAATATTTCTTCTTTACTTAATATAATAGCAATCCTTCCACTTGGTGACATATATGCATCTTCCATAAAAGGCAATTCACTTTTTAATGACTTCCATGGAATATATAATATATCATGACTTATTAACCTATCATTAGCTTTTATACCAAGAGAATACTCAACAGACTCTTCTCCATTTAATCCAGATATCATTCCTTGAAGCATCCATTTTCCTTTATTACGAACTACAGTAAAATTTCTATAATCTATATATTTACTTAGTTTTTCCTTTTTCTTATTATCTAACTCTTTGTATACAGAATCATAAGCTTCTTTGTAAAACTTATTTATATCATTATTATATATATTTGATACAACCTCCGAATTTTCTTCCATATATTTTTGAAAATATTCACCATCACCATATATATCTTTTATTACTACACCTTCATTTAAATATACATTATCTATTGGTAATACTTCATAAAAATCACTTATATACTTACTATTATTAACCTCTTCTATTGCAATATAATCATTTCCAACATAATTTATTTTTTTATATATAGTATTTGCATCATCTGTATCTGAAAGATACATATCAACAATACTAGAGTTTTGTTCATTTTCTATAGGATTAGCAATAAAATATTCATGATATGTGTCTTCATATTTATATGCTTTACTTTCTATTTTCCAAAACCCATTACTTCTAGGAACTAATATGTAATTTTTCTCCTTTACATCTTGAACCTTAGAATCTTTTAAACTTATCCACAATGTTCTATAAGTTTCTCTTTGATAAGTTCCATTTTCATTTATCATTGGAGTTTTTAACCCAAGTAACATTCCTTGTTCTTTATTACTTAAAACAGAAGTTTTTAAATTTAAATCTTGTTTTTTCTTATCAAAATTATCATTGTCATATACTTCCTTTTTATATTTTAATGAAAATAAAACTCCTTCATAATAAAAATAAGATTTTTCTCTACTAAAATATATAAATTCTCCTAAAATATTATTTTGATGCATAATAGAATAGATATTTGTATATTCTGAATCTGGATTTAAATTATCTAAACTATATTTTGCTTCATAGGATATTACATAATTATTTTTTACTAACTTTAATTTATAACTACTATTTTTATAAAAATTCTTTCCTAATATTATTTTATCAGATTTTATAATTATATCATTTGAATTTATTTTTTCAATTTCTTCTTCATTAAATAAATTATTATCTAATACTTCATATTCTTCAACACTCCACACACCAAGTATTTCTAATTTATTATTATTAGGTGCTTTTACTGAAACTTTGTTTTCCTTATTTATGGTGGAGCAACCACTTAACAGTATTGCTAAAATAATTATACTAAAATATTTAATTATTTTTTTCATTAAATTTCGCCTCCACTTAAATTGGTATAGACACAGTTATTTTTGTGCCTTCATTTTCTTTACTTTCTATATTTAAAGTTCCTTTATGAAGTTTAGTAATTTCATCACATATAGAAAGACCTATTCCATTTTGTGATTTTGCATTTTTACCCTTATAAAATTTTTCAGTTACTCTAGGAAGATCAGTTTCTGAAATACCACAACCATTATCAGATACTGTTATATTCATAAATCCATTTATCCTCATAAATTCTACTTTTATCTTTCCTTTTGTTTCAGTAAATTTAAAGGCATTATCTATAAGATTTATTAAAACTTGCTTTATCTTATCAATATCTATATTAACAAATTCATTTTCCATATTAGATTCAATTGTTAATGTTTTGTTTTCTCTAATAGCCCTTTCTGACATATAGGTATCTAAATATAAAATTAAATCCTTTATTAAAATTTTAGATTTTCTTAAAGTAGCCCTTCCATTAACTAAAGATGAGAAGCTTAACAATTCTTCTACCATAGAAGCTAATCTTTCTGTTTCATTTTCTATTATTTTCAAACCTAAACCTAAGGTTTCTTTATCAGTTTCATCACTATCTAAAGTTATAACCCATCCTTTTATTGCTGTTAAAGGTGTTCTAAGTTCATGAGAAACAGAAGATATGAATTCATTTTTCATTTTTTCTCTTTCATCAAGCTCCCCAGCCATATAATCTAATGTTTTAGCAAGTTGTGATATTTCATCTTCACCTTTTATATTATTTCTTATCTTTAAATTTCCTGATGCCATTTTTTCAGCTACTTTATTTACATCTTTTATAGGTTTTACTATTCTTTTTGCAATAATAATACTTAAAACTATTCCTATTAATACTGAAAATACAGATATAAAAATAAATGGTAAAACTATTTCTTTAATACTTTCATCTACACTTTTTAATGATATAGTGTATCTGATAATCCCAATATTCTTTCCATTTATATTTATAGGTTTAGATACACTCATTACTGAATAATCATAATAAGACTTTTTCCCAATCCATCTACCACTTTCTGCTTTATTATTAATAATATTTTTTATATCTGGATAACTATCAATATTATTATCATTAACTCCTATAGAATCCATTAAAAGCTCTCCATTCATATTAAATATTTGAACTTCTGCATTTGTTTGATTCCAAAATATATCTACATTATCATAAATATTTTCTTCTAAAGAAGAGGTTGGAAAATATTTTTCATAAAAATTAATGGCTATGTTTATTTGATTTTTTAATAGTTCTTCTATATCATTATAGTTGTATTTTTTTACAAAAATGGCCATCATAAAGTCTAAGATTAATGTTGTTGATAAAATAACAGCTAAAAAACTTTCTATAAGTATTCCTTTTATGCTTTTTATTTTTATTTTTATTCTTTCCATCTATATCCTAATCCCCACACAGTTTCTATGTATTTAGGAGATGATGAATCATCTTCTATTTTAGCTCTTAATCTTCTTATATTTACATCTATTATCTTTGAATCTCCAAAGAAGTCATAACCCCATATTAAGTTTAATAACTCATCTCTTGTAAAAGCTTTATTAGGATTTTCAATAAACAATTTCATTAACATATATTCTTTTGGAGTTACATCAATTTCCACTTCATTTTTTAATAACTTTTGAGAATAAAGATCTATTATAAATGGTCCACTTATTATCTTATTTTCATCCTTATTTATTTTTTCATCTTTTGTTTCCATTCTTCTTAAAATTGCTTTTACTCTTAATACTACTTCTAATGGATTAAAAGGTTTTACAATATAATCATCAGCTCCATATTCAAGTCCCATTATTTTATCCATGTCTTGCCCTTTAGCTGTAAGCATTATAATTCCTATCTTAGGATATTCATTTCTTAATATACTACATACCTGAAATCCATCAATCCCTGGAAGCATAACATCAAGTATTGCCATATCTGGTTTTTCATTTAAAGCTTTATTAATTCCTGCTTCTCCAGAACCTGCTTCTATAACTTCAAATCCATTTCTGATTAAATTTATTTTTATAAATCCACGTATACTTTCTTCATCTTCAACTAATAATATTTTTGACATATTAAAACCACCTTATTATTCTTCTAAATATATTTTTTATTAATACATACATTATATAATTTATTTTAGAAACTTTAAGTTACATATTATTTAATTTTTCTAAAGCATATTTACAAAAAAAGAGGAGTATTAAAACTCCTCTAAATAAATATCTTTAAAATTTCATTTCTAATAAACTATTCTTCTTGCTCTCCAGAATTTATAAACTGATGCAACCTTTACTACATCTCCAGTGTGAGGTGCATGAATCATTTGACCTCCACCTATATATATTCCAACATGTCCTGAATGAGGGAAAACTAAATCTCCTGGTTGTAATTCAGAATATGATACTTCAATTCCTGAATTAATTTGATCATATGTTGTTCCACCTATTTCAATTCCTAAAGCTGTTCTATATACATATGAAGTGAATCCTGAACAGTCAAATGAATTTGGTCCTTTAGCACCCCATACATATGGTTTTCCTAAATGTTTATATGCTTCTGAAATAACAGCATCTATACTAGCACTTCCAGTTGAAACAGAAAAGTTTCCTCTATTTGCAAGACTTGCATTTGCTGCTTGTTTCATTATTTCATCATATTCTGCTTGTTTTTGAGTTATAACAGGCTCTGCTGTATCTATTGCTGTTGTTATCTTTTCTTTTACTGTAGGGCTCTTAATTTGTCCATCTTTCATTGCTTTTAATTGTTCAACTGCTGACTTTAAATCAGTTAATGAACTATCTGAATTATTACAAATATCAAGCTTAGCTTGTACCAATTCTAGTTCTGCAACAGATAAATACTCTTCATCAAATTTTTCTTGTTCCTTTTTAGCTTGTGCTACAAGTTCCTTTTGTTCTTCCTTCTTATTTTCTATTTCATCTGATTGTTTTTCTATAGAAGCATTTAAATTTTTTATATCAGTAGCTTTTTCATCTAAAGATTCAACTTTGCTATCAAGTTTTTCCTTTTCTGCTACTACTTCACTTACCATTTTTTGATCTATTTTTACAATTCTATTAGCTGCATCAATTTTGTTAATTAAATCTCCAAAGCTTTTAGCACTTAAAATAAGATTTATATAATCAGATTGTCCATTAGATTTATAAACTTCTCTAACTCTTTCACCTAATATTTCCTCTTTTTCACTAATAACTTCTTTTACAGCATCTATTTCTTTATTTGTACTGTCTATTTCTTCATTTATACTTGAAATTTCATTCTCATTTTTACTTATCTTTTCAGATAACAGTGACATTTCACTATCTAATGTTTCTATTTTTTCATTTATTCCTTGAACTTTTGCTTCTAATTTTTCATATTCTTCTCTTTTTTCTTCTAATGTGTTTGGAGCTGCACTTACTGAAATCCCAGGCACTACTGATGTAAATCCTATAATTCCTGCAACGATTACAGATAAAACCTTCTTATTCATCTTTATGGTCTGTGCCGACCATCCCTCCCTTCAATCTCTAAACCTAATTACTTACTATTGACATTATACCATTTTATGCTCTTTGTAACAATGGTAACAATTGGTTAAGGCTTTTTTTCACTGTTTTTTAATTTTTTTGTAATAATTTATATTTGACATAAGGTTTGTTATACTATATAATGTTATCTGTATTTCGGGGTGTGGCGCAGATGGTAGCGCGCATGGTTTGGGACCATGAGGTCGCAGGTTCGAGACCTGTCACCCCGACCATACATTTTAGTAGATTTTATATCTACTTTTTTTTATTATCTTTTTTTAATTTATCCATATGTATATCTGCCTTTTTAGAGGATTTAAATAATGCTAGAAAAAATATACTAATAGAAACACATATAATTATAATAATTATTTTCATTTTTATCTCCTTTCTAATGGTATACTAGTTATTGTTTACTAAATTCTCTCTATATATTCCTAATTTTGGTTATATCTTATATGATATTTATATGAACTTATAAAAATTTATAATACTTTTAAAGGAGAAATTTTATGTTTGAAAAATTAGAAGCAGTAGAAAAAAGATATGAAGAATTAACAAAAATGATTAGTGACCCAGAAGTAATATCAAATCAATCAGAATGGCAAAAATTGATGAAAGAGCATGCTAGCATAGAAGATATAGTTTTAAAATTTAGAGAATATAAAAAAGCAAAAGAAGCAATGGAAGAAGCCAAGGAAATGATGGAGGATAAAGAACTTAAAGAATTGGCTGAAATGGAATATTATGATAATAAAGAAAAATTACCAAAAATAGAGGAAGAACTAAAAATATTATTAATTCCCAAGGATCCAGATGATGATAAAAATATTATATGTGAAATTAGAGCAGGAGCAGGAGGAGAAGAAGCAGCTTTGTTTGCTAACTCTCTTTATAGAATGTATTCCATGTATGCTGAATCGAAGGGCTGGAAGCAGGAAATTCTTAACGCTCACCCTACAGAGCTTGGAGGATATAAGGAAATAAGCTTTTCTATTGAAGGCGAGGGAGCTTATTCAAGACTGAAATATGAAAGCGGCGTACACCGTGTGCAGAGAGTTCCGGAAACCGAGTCTCAGGGCAGAATACACACCTCAACGGTTACTGTTGCAGTTCTTGCCGAGGCAGACGAAGTAGAGCTTGAAATTAATCCGGCAGACCTTAAAATTGATGTTTTCAGAGCAAGCGGCGCAGGCGGACAGCATATTAATAAAACTGAATCGGCTGTTAGAATTACTCATCTGCCTACAGGCTGTGTTGTTGAATGTCAGGATGAGCGCAGTCAGTTTAAAAATAAGGATAAGGCAATGAAAATTCTCCGTTCACGTCTTTATGAAATGCTGCTTAATGAGCAGAATGATAAGATTGCGTCCGAGAGAAGAACGCAGGTTGGTACGGGGGACCGTTCCGAGAGAATCAGAACGTATAATTATCCTCAGGGCAGACTGACTGATCATAGAATTAATCTGACTATATACAGACTTGAAGAAATATTAAACGGAAATTTGGAGGAAGTGCTGAACGCTTTGGCTACTGCCGATCAGGCAGCAAAGCTTGCTATGCAGCAGAATCAGTAAAAATGGAAAATACAATATTACTATACGATTCAGCGGAAGATATATTAACTGCGTCAGAATTAATAAGAAAGG
>ERZ824600.5071-NODE-5071-length-11047-cov-8.297762_pt1 | contig 11047 bp, 10 predicted proteins | sample MGYA00519933_ERZ824600 | MGnify/ENA primary metagenome ERZ824600 (study PRJEB31778, sample SAMEA3449178) | human gut metagenome | biome: human gut; feature: human-associated habitat; material: faeces | place: United Kingdom | collected 2010/2012 ... | reverse complement strand
AGCACGGAACAATCCGTAGGCATCAAAGTCGGGGGCTTTTGACCCCGACATCATACAATAGGACTATTAACTATTCTCTAAAGTTATACTCATATTCATGAATGTAAATATTTGCTGCTGTTCTTTTGGAATGTATGCACAACTGATGTTTGAAAGGTTGCTTCAGTCGACAGGAAGAACTTTTTACACAATGATTACGCAGACTATAGGTGCAGTTATTAACATTGTGTTGGATCCGATTCTAATATTTGGATGGTTTGGAATGCCGGGAATGGGAGTAATGGGAGCAGCTATTGCAACAGTTTTTGGACAAATGGTGGCAGCAGTAATAGCGATTATATTTAATATGAGAAAAAATAAAGATATAAAATTTAAATTTGGAAGATTTAAACCGGAAAAAACAGTCATTTGGCAGATATATGCCATTGGTTTTCCGGCTATTATCATGCAGGCAATAGGGTCTGTTATGACATATGGCATGAATCATATTCTATTACGTTTTTCATTTACGGCAGTCGCAACATTTGGAGTGTATTATAAACTGCAAAGCTTTATTTTTATGCCGGTATTCGGACTTAGCAATGGAACGGTTCCGATTATATCTTATAATTATGGCGCCAGAAAAAAGGGCAGGCTTGTCAAAACCATACAGCTTAGTATAGTGTACGCGGCAGGAATAATGTTGATTGGATTTGTACTGTTCCAAATGTTTCCTCAATGTTTTTTATATTTGTTTGATGCATTACCAGAGATGCTGCAGATTGGAATACCTGCGCTCAGAATTATAAGTATCAGCTATTTATTTGCCGGTTTTTGCATTATTTGTGGTTCGGTTTTCCAGGCACTGGGGAATGCTGTCTATGGTTTGATCGTGGCTGTGTCCAGACAGCTTGTGGTATTGTTGCCAGCAGCGTACTTTCTGGCGGGAACAGAGAGGGTAGTTAATGTTTGGTGGACTTTTCCAATTGCTGAAATTGCGTCATTAGTTATGACAATTGTTTTTCTTTTATACACGAATAAGAAGATAATAGGTAAAATGGAGACATATTAAAAATACTATGATTTGAATGCATGCTTATATTCATAGCAAACATTGTACAAAAAAGACAATTTTTATAAAAATATAATTACGATATATATTTATCTGCAAAAGGAAAGGAGAAAAAATGGATATCAAGGAATTATTTGGTTACAAAGGAAAAAATGTTGTAATTACAGGATCGGCATCAGGGATGAGTTATGATGCAACAGAAATGCTTATTGAGCTGGGAGCAAATGTATATGCAGTTGATCTCAACGAAATTACATTACCTGTAAAAAAAGCTTTTAAAGCAAATCTGGCAGAGAAAGAACAGATTGATGACTTTATTGCAAAACTGCCGGAGAAAATTGACTGCCTTTTTTTATGCCATGGAATTGCAACACATCCGGGAAATGAAATGTTGGTTCAAAAGGTTGATTTTTTAAGTCAAAAATATATGATAGAGACACTGCTTCCGCAAATTAGTGATAATGGATCAATCACGATCATTTCCTCCATGGGATGTTACGGCTGGGAAAAAATATTTCCGAACGTACAAGAATTATTAAATGCAAAAAGCTGGGAGGAAGCTGTTGCGTGGTATAAGGATCATCCGGATTTCTATGATACCACGTATAAAATAAGTGGAGATTACGGTTTCGCCAAAATGTGTATCAGTGCTTACGTGGTTGCAAAATGTCAAAGTCCGGAATTTATTACAAGGAAAATTAGAATTAATTCTATTTGTCCGGGAGACACATCCACACCATTATCAAAAGATTTCTATGCTTCAGCATCGGAAAGTGGAGATGCTGCGGAAGGAAAGAAAAATGTTGCCTCAGTGTTTCTGGATCCGTGGGGCGGAAGAAGTGCTAAATCGCAGGAAATGGGGTATCCATTAGTAGCAATTGGATCCGATATTTTTTCCTACATGTCTGGTCAAAATATTTATATTGATTATGGACAGAGCTCTTCATGGACAGCTGGTGCATTAAACGGAGAGACAACGAATGTCTTCATAGAAGGTGGTAAGCGATAGGACAATAAGAGGACTATGCATCCAAAATAACTTTTATTTTGGATGCATTTTCTTTTTTGCAGACGAGATAGTGCGTAACAGTAGCTTCAGGGTTCATGATAGGTATTACTTTTTGCCCGGGAATAATACCAGCCTCTGCTATGCGAATATCAGTTGCGAAGGATGGAAATGGTGATTGCATAACAATTGAGAAAAACACATCATGATTTTCAATGGTCAAAAAATTACTGTGAGGGAGCATACTGACAGCTAAATCTTTCCAAAATCCGGTTTCCTTATAATGCAACAATGTCTCTCCATCAAAGTCTTCAAAACGTAAACTTTTGGCAGAAGACAAATGATGGGTTTCTGGGACGGAAAGATATAATTGTTCTGTACAAAATACTTGAATATATAATTTGTCATAGAAGGCATCATCGGGTTTTTGATGTGTTATAATAAAAGAAAGTTCATCGTCTAATACTTTCTGAATCAATTCAGTATGAGATCGCATAACGTAATCTTTTTCCAATTTGATATTTTGTTCTTTCAATATTCTTTGAATATCCCATATTGGCTGTATGGATGTGGAGCCAAAAGAGAGCAGAAAATTATTGCGATAAAATTGCTGCAGTTCATTGACGATTTTATCATTTTGTGTGAGATATTCCTTGGCTTTTATAACTGCTAATTCACCTGTTTTAGTGAAAATAATATTATTTTTGTTATGGACAAAGAGCTTAACGTCCAACTGATCTTCTAATTTCTGCATAGAACGGCTAAGAGCAGATTGCGTTATGTATAATTTTTCACCGGCTTTCGAAAGTGTGCTGCATTCATGAATTGTAACAAGCCGTTCCCACATAGCTAATTCAATCACTATAAAAGACTCCTTTTTGTACAAAATAACAAGTATGATTTCAAGTCATAGCACTGTTCACATGTATCATTGTACATCAAAACATTTAAAAAGTAAAATAAATTATAGAAAATATACAAAAGAAAGGGAGGTAATAAGTAAATTGGGTAACAACAGAATTATCCTTGATGCAAAAAATGTGTGCAAGAATTTTAGTGCAACAAAAGCACTTAATGATTTTAGCATGACAATTTGTGAAGGCGAAGTACATGGACTGATTGGGGAAAACGGGAGCGGAAAAAGTACATTTAGTACGATTATCAGTGGAGCACAAAAATGTGATAGTGGCGAATTTACTTTATGTGGAAGTAATTATGAACCCAGAGATATGGCATTTGCACAAAAATCCGGAATTTGTATGATTGCACAGGAGGCTGCAACTTTTCTGGGAGTGACTGTTGCTTATAATATTTTTGCCGGAAATCTGGAAAAGTTTACACGTATGGGATTTGTCAATGAAAGAAAAATTTATGCGGAAGCAAAGAAAGCATTACAAAGAATCGGAGTGAATGATATTGAGCCGGAACAACTGGCGGATGAATTAAATTTTGAAGATCGAAAAATTGTAGAAATTGCAAGAGCGATGTACTTTGAACCTAAAATACTGATTGTAGATGAAACAACTACGGCTTTGACTCAAAAGGGACGCACGATTTTATATCGGCTGATTGAAGAACAAAAGAAGGCAGGAAGAGCTGTATTGTTTATATCACATGATCTGGAAGAGTTGGAGCAGGTATGCAATATTGTTACGGTTATGCGGGATGGAGTATTTATAAAGACTCTTACGGGAGAAGAAATCACACCTGAAAAAATGCGTACTTACATGGTGGGACGAGAATTAGCAGACAATTATTTCAGAAGTGATTACAAATGTACCTTTGATCCTGAAGTGGTATATGAAGCCAGACATGCCACATTAAACAGTGAAATACGCAATATTAGCATACAGATTCATAAAGGAGAAATTCTGGGGCTGGGAGGTTTGTCCAATAGTGGTATGCATGAGGTGGGAAGAATGTTTGCCGGAATTGAAAAGGCAATTACCGGAGAAATTATTTTTCCTGAAAAGAATGTAGTCATCACAAATTCCGTACAGGCAATAAAAAATGGTGTGGGTTACGTATCGAAGGACAGAGACAAAGAGGCTTTAATTCAAAATGATACTATTATGAGCAACATTGAAATGGCATCTTATGACAGAATTTCTAAAAAAGGAATTATTCATAAAAAAGATGAAAAAAGGATAGCGCAGGAACAGATAGATGCTTTGCGAATTAAATGTCAGTCGCCATTACAATATGTTCAGGAATTATCGGGAGGAAACAAGCAGAAAGTCGTTTTCGGAAAATGGATTGCAAAAGACTGTGATGTACTTATTCTGGATTGCCCGACCAGAGGCGTTGATATCGGAGTAAAAACGGATATGTACAGACTGATTACAGAATTAAAATATCAGGGAAAGGCAATTCTTCTGATTTCTGAGGAACTTCCGGAACTGCTTGGAATGAGCGACAGGATGCTAATTTTTAAAGATGGTAAAATTAGCGCTGAACTTTATAGAAGTAAGGAACTTGCAGAACATGAAGTGATTCAGTATATGATATGATAAATGTTTTGAAAGGAGTATCTACAAAAAGGAAATGAAAAAAAGATTAGATCACATTAGAAGAAATCGTATAATTAGCAGTTTGCTTCCGTTTGGCGGATTGATATTGATATTCCTGCTTTTTTTGATTCTGACTCGTGGCAGAATTCTGAAACCGACAAACATATCAAATATAATCGACCAGGTGTTTACAACGTTGATTGTATCGGTTGGAGCAGTATTTGTATATGCTCATGGTGGATTTGATATGTCTGTTTCAGCAATTTGTGGTGTGGCGCAGTTAGCAATGGCAGCGTTGGTTACAGCAACTGATGCAAAGATTCATCCGTTAGTTGTTTTGGCTGCCGGAACAGTAATATGTGTGCTGATTAGCATGTTGAACGCTATCGTTCACCTGGAACTTAAAGTTCCTATTTTTGTTGTGACCTTATGTACTATGTTTGCCTGCTCTGGATTGTTGGCTAACATTGCACAAAAACAGATATACAGTGTGCCGATGATGTATTTGAGCGCATATAATCAAACAGCGGTAAGACTGGTTACACTTTTGATTGTTGTGATAAGCGGATGGATATTATTTGAAAAGACGAAAGTAGGAAAAATACAGAAAGTTATGGGAGGAAGTCAGATTGTTTCTTCACAAAGCGGAATTGATGTAAAAAAGAATGTATTTCTTGCATTTGTCATTTTAGGGGTGACAGTGGGAATCGCATCATTTTTTACACTAAGCCGATTAACCAGGGTAACGGCTGCATCAGGCGGCAATTTACAGACGAACATAATGATTGCAATTGTTTTGGGAGGTATGTCTTTATCGGGTGGCGCGTCATCTAAACTCAGCAGTGTGATATGTGGTGCAGTTACTGTAACCATCTTGACAAATGGCATGACACTGATGGGAATGAATGCAGCAGCGATAAATGCAGTAAAAGGTATTTTATTTGTACTAATTATTGCAATTTCGTACAAGAGATCTCCTGATGGATTGTATTCATAAAAAAAGTTAAAGAAAAAGGAGAAAAAAGATGAAAAAGAAATTAATGGCAATGACACTTTCAATTTGTATGGCAACAGGAGCTCTGACGGGATGTGGAAATACATCCTCGCAGCCCACAACGGGGGATGCACAACTGAATACTGAAACAACAGAACAACAGATTCCGGAGAGGGACTTTACATTTGGATTCAGCTATATGTCATATTCGGATGCTTTAGGTAAAAAAATTCAAAAGGTGACGCAGGAAACTTGTGATATTCTGGGTGTAAAGACAAATTATGTTGAGTTCGGTAGTGATATGGAAAATACAATCAGCACAGTACAGAATCAGATAGAACTTGGTGTTGATGCGGTATCTGCGTCGTTTGCATATTCAGAAATTCTTCAAATGTGTGAAGAAAATAATGTAGTGCAGATGTACCCTTCAGGATATATCTCTGATCCGGATATGCTTCAGTATGTATCACAGATGACTAATTTTGGAGGATTTGTATCTGAAAATGACTATGAAGCAGCTTATGACGCTGTAAACACATTGTATGAGAACGGTTGTCGTAACATTGGACTGATCACCATGCCGGATGGTCTTGCGGATTTTATGGATCAGAGAAATCAGGGAGTACGTGATGCCGTTGCAGAGCATGAAGACATGAATCTTATTGTGGATTACCAGGGTTTCCCCGGAGATTATGGAACATATCTTTCCCAGTGGCTTTCTGTATATCCTGAACTCGATGGAGTAGTCAATACGAGTAATGATGGAACTTGCGAGTCGGCGATTTATACTGCAAATGCCCAGGATAAGGTCAAACTGGCAGTATATGACCTGCAGGATGGTACAAAGCAGGCAATTGAAGATGGTGTGGTGGTATGGTGTGCTACCGGCCAGGAGAATACGTGGGTAATTAGCGTGATCCTTGCATATAATCAGTTGTGTGGGCATGATCTGATTGAAGACAATACACAAGTGTTATATCGTCCCTTCCTCTATATCAAAAATGCAGATGATGTTGAAATCTATGAAAAATATGTGGATGGAGATATTCCTGTATATAATGAAGAGGAAATTAAGGCTCTGATTTATGATTATAATCCGGATGTGACACTTGATGATATTATTGCAGTAAATAATGCATATTCAATTGAAGATATTGCAGCCAGACGTGGTGAATAACTATTTTTGGGTAAGAGGTAAAGATGAAGAAAGTGAAAAGTTTTTTAATCAGATGTTGCCAGACGTTAGCGTTACCGGTGTTGGTGTATATTGTATTTTACATTATCAGCGGAGGACGATTTGGTCAGCCGGGAACAATGTTGTTAAATGTATATCAGTCAGTATTTTCCATTTTTCTGGCACTGGGACTCATGACAAATATGACGATGGGGATGTGGGATTTCTCAGGCGGTGCAGTGGTGTACTGCGCCGCCATCATAGGAGGAAACCTGGCAGTTAATTTTAATTTAGGCGGCTACGGAATGTTGCTTTGCTGCATCGCTGTTGGAATCGGAATAGAAGTAGTGACAGGACTGCTGTATAATACACTTGGAATCCCTTCGTTGGTTCTTTCTATAGGATTGTGTATGGTTTATGAGGCACTGTCACAGAGCGTATTTGGTGGGCAGGCATATGTGACAAGAGATTTTACATTTATTGCAAGGGCACCATACTGCTTTGTGATACTAATTGTTGGAATCGCACTTATGTATGCGATAATTAATAAGACAGCATTTGGCAGAAACCTTGCATGTATTGGCTCCAATCAGGCAGTTGCTCGAAGTACCGGAATTAAGATAAAAAAAATGAAATTCTTCTCCTATTTGATAGGCGGAGCATTCATGGGCGCGGCAGGAGCGTTTATGCTGGCAAACAAGTCAACAGTACCTGCACCTGCAAATCTTTCATCGTTAACAGTCATTTTTGATGCGATTATGGGTGTTAACATTGGTATGTTTTTATCAAAATATTGCAATATTGTATTAGGTGTTACGATTGGAGCCTTCACAATGAAAATGCTCTCTATTGCGCTGGTAGCTGTGGGATTGAGTAACAATATGAGAAATGTAATTACGGGAATTTTCCTTTTGCTGATTCTTTGCATTTCTGCCAATAGAGGAATTATCGGAAATATAAGAAAAAGAAAAGCTGATGCAGAACTGGCTAATCGAGAGTACGAGTTGTTAAAGACAAAATAGTAGAAATTATATGAGAAAAGAGGACAAGAATATGACAACAGAAAATAATATAAAAAAATTATCACATGAAATCTGGGAAGCCTATATTGAAAAAAATATAGACAAAATTAAAACAACTGCTTATGATAAATGTCTTTACGTACATATGGGGGTAACGCTTGACCTTGCAGGTGAGGTAGAAGCAATTGAAACAGACCGTATTGTCTATAGTAAGGTTGATTTTGAAGATACAGTAGTCAGAATGTTTGGAGATACAGCAATTGTGACAAATAAGTTGAAGCTTACCGCAGTAGTAGAAGGCAAAGAGGTAGTAAATCCTTTTGTTGTAACAGAAGTTTTTGTGAGGAAGGATGATTGGAAACTTGCTTCACTGGCATATACCAGAATAGTTTATTAGAGGCGGAGTGATATGGATAAAGAATTATTAAGACAAAGGCCGTTTTACCTTAATGATGAAGAAATTGACTGGGTGTATAAAACTCTTGGAGAACTTACAGAAGATGAAAAAATCGGTCAGTTATTTTGCGTAAACATCAGAGAGGGATCTATAGAAGAACTGGATCATTTTTTTAATATTGTGCCTTATGGCGGTGTTATGTACAGACCGTTGGAAACAGAATCCGCGGTTGAATTATCTAATTATTTGAAAAAAGCAAAAGTTCCTATGCTCATAGCAGCTGATCTCGAACGTGGGGGGCAGGGCGCTTTGGTAAAAGGAACCAAAATGGCTAATCAAATGCAGATTGCAGCGGCCGGAAGTAAAAAGGCAGATTATGCAAGAAAATTAGCAGTGGTTTGTGGTGAAGAAGGGAAAAGTGTAGGAGTTAACTGGGCTTTTGCACCAGATGTAGATATTGATTTTAACTATAGAAATCCGATCACCAACGTACGGACCTATGGCTCGAATCCTGTGGATGTTGCTTTATTGGGTGCAACCTACATCAGTAATCTGCAACAGGAAGGAATTGCTGCTACTGCAAAACATTTTCCGGGAGATGGTATTGACGATAGAGATCATCATCTGGTAACAAATGTTAATACCTTAAGTGTAGAAGAATGGGATGCAACTTACGGAAAGGTATATAAGGCGTGCATAGATGCTGGAGTTCTGTCGGTGATGGTAGGGCATATAATGCAGCCGGCGTATTCTAAATTGCTGAATCCCGAAATAGAAGATAAGGATATTATGCCTGCTACACTATCAAAGGAGTTAATTCAGGGATTATTACGTGGAAAACTGGGATTTAACGGACTGGTGGTAACAGATGCAACGACGATGAGTGGATTTACGATTCCGATGCCGAGAAAATTGTCTGTACCAACAACAATTGCAGCCGGTGCCGATGTTTTTTTATTTTCCCGCAACATGGAGGAAGATGTTGCGTTCATGAAGGAAGGATATAAAAACGGAATCATTACTCCGGAGAGACTGGATGAAGCTGTAATCAGAATATTGGCAATGAAAGCACATTTGAAGCTATATAAGCCGCAGGAAGAGCAGTATTCGGTCAAAAGAGCAGAAAATGAAATAGGGAAGGCGGAGTATCACTGCTGGGCAAGAGAACTTGCAGATGATTCAATTACTATTGTAAAAGAAGAACCGGGTGTATTACCGCTTAGTCCGAAAAAGTATCCGAGACTTATGTATTTTCCAATCGAAACTGCAGGCTATGATGGATTTTTAAATAAGGCGGAAACGTTTAAACAGATGCTTATCAAAGAAGGATTCGAGGTATCGGAATTTAATCCGGCAAGAGGAATGGAAGGTTTTCTTGCGCCAACAACTGAGTATATTGGAAAATATGATGTAATGGTATATTTTGCATGTGTATCAACCAGAAGTAATCAGACAACAGTGAGGATTCAGTGGGAAGCACCATTGGGTGCGAATTGCCCGCATTATATTACCTCAATCCCTACAGTGTTTATTTCGGTTGAAAATCCTTATCATCTGCAGGATGTTCCCAGAATAAGAACTTATATCAATGCATATAGTTCTCATCAGGAAGTTTTAGAAGAAGTTTTGGAAAAACTTATGGGAAGAAGTGAGTTTAAAGGGGAGAGTCCCTGTGACCCTTTTTGCGGAAGATGGGACACCCATTTGCAATAAAAGAATTAGGGAGAAATTGTTATATGAATGAATATTTGAAGAAAAGAAAAGAATTGGCAATGATTATGGAACGCTATTTGGAGTGTCTCATTGAAAAAAACACAGACAGACTTCCATTAGCAGGAGAATATAGGGCAACCTATAATGGAATAGAGGGGGAAGTCGGTGACAATGAACTTTGGCATAATGTTTTGGTGATTCAAAAAAGACAGACCTTTTTAGATTCTGAGACCGGAGGAATTGTATTTGTCGGTGTAGCTTCCAACGAAGTTCGAGAGAGGAGGGAACTATTCCCGATAGATGATTATCTGACTTATAAATGTTTTGCCTTTTCTATCAGATTGAAAGTTGAAAATGGATTTATTTCGGAAATTGAAGAATTGGCAAAGACAGGAAGAAGCAGATACTTTTTCTGTCTGCCGGAGGATATACAACTTCCGGATCTCATGTTTGAAATACCTGTGCCAGAGGAAGAACGTAGTAGCAGAGAAGAACTGATAGAACAGGCAGATCTTTATTGGAGAGGATCTTTCGGACCTGAGGGACCGGATATCATGCATGTTCATCCTGATTGTCAACGTACAGAGAATGGTTATCAGACAACAAATCATTCAAATTCCTTTAGAGGAGATTTTAAATGGAACGCTGATTTAAAGGGCGATACAGGAATGCATACTTTTATCCCCGAAAAGTATATTACGTATCCGGTACTTGACCCGACCAGAGGAATTGTAATCAGCTATGCAACTATGGTAACGAAACTGGACAGCGGAGCGACACATTACTTTAGAATATGTGAAGTCTTTTTAGTAAGAGACGGATGTATTAAACGGATTCTGGCGATGTTTCCTTCGTTGGATAATGATGGTGGGTGGATTGCAGAATGATAAAAGGCATTATTTTTGATTTGGATGGGGTGCTTGTATTTACAGATCAGTTCCATTTTGCTGCATGGAAACAACTGGCTTCCGAGTTAGGATATACTATTGATGAAGAAATGAACAGCCGCTTGCGAGGTGTCAGCAGAATGGATAGTTTGAATATTGTTTTGGAAAAGTATGAAGGAATTCTTTCAAATGAGCAGAAAGTAGTATTGGCTGATCGAAAAAACAAAATTTATCTGAATTATCTTGAAAATATGGTACCTTCGGATGTGAGCAATGCAGTGCGAAAAACGTTG
>ERZ824600.5068-NODE-5068-length-11052-cov-4.740747_pt1 | contig 11052 bp, 10 predicted proteins | sample MGYA00519933_ERZ824600 | MGnify/ENA primary metagenome ERZ824600 (study PRJEB31778, sample SAMEA3449178) | human gut metagenome | biome: human gut; feature: human-associated habitat; material: faeces | place: United Kingdom | collected 2010/2012 ... | reverse complement strand
TGAGATGGTAGGTGTTGTTGAGGAAGTTGGCAGCGCAGTAACAAATGTTAAACCAGGAGATCGTGTGACAGTTAATGTAGAGACATTTTGCGGTGAATGCTTTTTCTGTAAGAAGGGATACGTAAATAATTGTACCGATGAGAATGGTGGCTGGGCATTGGGCTGTCGTATTGATGGTGGTCAGGCAGAATATGTGCGTGTACCGTTTGCTGATCAGGGCTTGAATAAAATTCCAGAAGGTGTTACTGACAGACAGGCTTTATTTGTAGGTGATGTTTTAGCCACAGGATATTGGGCAGCACGTATTTCTGAGATTACAGAGGATGATACAGTGTTAATCATCGGTGCTGGGCCGACAGGAATTTGTACGCTGCTTTGTGTCATGTTAAAGAAGCCGAAGCGAATCATTTTATGTGAAAAAGATGAAAACAGGATTCATTTTATTAATGAGCATTATCCTGAGGTAATGACAGTTTCACCAGAAGCATGTGCAGACTTCGTTTTGGCAAACAGTGATCACGGCGGAGCAGATGTTGTTCTTGAGGTTGCAGGAGCAGAATCAACGTTTCGCTTATCTTGGGAATGCGCAAGACCAAGTGCAATTGTAACGATAGTTGCTCTTTACGAGAAGGCGCAGCTTTTGCCGCTTCCAGATATGTATGGAAAGAATCTTACATTTAAAACAGGCGGAGTGGATGGCTGTGACTGCAAAGAGACACTTAGGCTGATTGCAGAGGGAAAAATTGATACAGAGCCGCTTATCACGCATACATATCCGCTTAGCAAAATAGCAGAAGCATATGATCTTTTTGAAAATAAAAAAGATGGAGTGATAAAGGTTGCAGTGGAGTGCTGATATGGGATGACCATCATATGAAAAACATATATTTTTTGTTTGAAAAAGAAAGAAAAGGACTGGTTTTCTCGTTATGAAACGAATTGATTTTGAACACGGAACTGTGACTGGAAATATCCTAGGAGCAGCGCTTCCGATGCTTGTCGCTCAGATTTTAAATCTTTTGTATAATATTGTGGATCGTATTTATATTGCTCGTATTCCAAACATTGGAACAGCGGCTCTCGGTGCGGTTGGACTTTGTTTTCCACTAATTGTAGTGATCACTGCATTTAGCAATTTATTTGGAAGCGGTGGTGCACCATTATTTTCGATTTATAGAGGAAAGGGTGAGCCGCAGAGAGCTGCAAATGTGATGAATACATCATTTACGATGGTCTGCGTATGTGCAGTAGTGTTGATGGCAGTTGGCTTTATATTTGCAAGACCGCTTCTAGTACTATTTGGCGCCTCAACTGATGCGCTTGTCTATGCATATCCGTATTTGATGATTTATCTGATTGGAACGCTGCCGTCTATGATTGCGACAGGTATGAATCCGTTTATTAATGCACAAGGGTATTCCACTATTGGAATGACCTCAGTTGCGGTTGGTGCAGTAGCAAATCTTTTGCTCGATCCGCTGTTTATTTTTGTGTTGGGATTTGGAGTACAGGGAGCAGCGATTGCCACCGTAATTTCCCAAGTGTTATCTGCATTATTTGTTTTTGTCTTTTTGACAAGAAAATCTGAGCTGAAGGTTCGCTTTTTAAAGAAAAAAGAGTTCTCTGAATGCATGGGCTACGCAAAAAACATTGTGAGCCTTGGTACGGCAGGATTTATTATGCAGCTGACAAACAGTCTGGTGTCTATCTGCTGCAACAATATTTTGTCAGATGTCGGCGGCGATATTTACATATCTGTTATGACGATTGTGTCAAGCGTGCGTCAGCTAGTTGAGACTCCAATTTATGCAATGAATGAGGGCACTTCCCCAATTTTAAGCTACAATTATGGTGCATGTCGTCCAGCGCGAGTGCGAAAAGCCATGGCAGTGATGAGTACTATGATTCTTGGCTATACAGCAGTGATGTGGAGTATTATTATTTTATTCCCGAGTGCATTGATTGGAATTTTCAGCTCTGATGCGGCCTTGATGCAGGATGCAGTTCTGGCATTAAAACAATATTTTGCTGCATTTATCTGCATGGATTTTCAATATATTGGACAGACCGTATTCAAGTCGTTGAATAAAAAGAAACAGGCAATTTTTTTCTCACTGCTTCGCAAGGTCTTTATTGTTGTACCATTCACGTATATGATGTCATATATGTTTTACATGGGAACGTCAGGAGTGTTCCTTGCTGAGCCAGTATCAAATGTAATTGGTGGAACACTTTGCCTTGTTGTGATGCTGTGCACCGTTCTTCCAGAGCTAAAGAGAATGGAGAAGCAAAATTCGAAAAATGTGTTACAATAAAAAAGAGAAAGGATATGCCACTAAATGACAAAAGAGTTATCTAAACTTGAACAGCAAATTCAAAAATTCATGCCGTTTAACGAGCAGGAGGAGCATGACAAAGCCATTTTATTAAAGTGGTTTGAGAGTGGCTCAGACATTCTCACAAGAGAAAATGAAATTGCCCATTTAACTGCATCTGCGTGGGTAGTGAGTCCAGACAAAAAAAGCGTGCTGATGGCATATCACAACATCTATCATTCCTGGGCGTGGCTTGGTGGTCATGCAGATGGTGATGCCGATCTGCACTATGTAGCACAAAAAGAAGTCATGGAGGAATCTGGATTGACACATGTAAAATTTCTATCAGATGAGCCATTTTCGATAGAAATTTTGTCTGTGGACGGTCATATGAAAAAAGGACACTATGTTTCTACGCATCTTCATTTAAATGTGACGTATCTGATGGAGGCAGACCCAAAAGATGCTGTGCAGAAACATCTATTTTATCAACATACTCGATCACCTTATCCTTATTCCCTGCATCATGTCTGATCAAGGATGTAATACCCATGATCGCATTCATCGGTGTACGGATATCATGAGACATACTAGCTAGGAAATCACTTTTGGACTGACTTGCATTGTTAGCGACTTCAAAAGCCTGCTCAGCCGCCCGTTTAGCTTGCGTGAGTTCTGTATTTATTGTTTCCAGTCTTGTATTATTTTCTCTTTCGATTTCAATTGCTTCGCTCTGGCTTTTTCTAAGAACTGTAACGATTCCTTTGATCATACAACCAGCAGCAACAACTGCAAACAAGATAATAAACCATATGATCAACTTCACAAGCCTTACCGTATTGGTCGCTACATATTTTGCAGGAACGAGAAAGATCAAGTTCCATGCCGCATGATCCATTTTCTTTAAAACATAAAAGTACTCCGTCCCATCGAGTATGGCATTAGAATAACTCACACCCTTTTCTTTTAATTCTTTTTCTGCTTTGTCAAATGAAGAATCATGTAGATATTGCATCTTCTTTAATACCGTGAACACATTATGTCCTTTGATCAGTTCCACCTTATTACTATTGAACAGTTTAAAACCATTATCATCAAGAATATAGACACTGTTATTATTTTCATAGGCATCACATCCAAAATATTCATTCAGTTCATGCATATCCTGATATAATCCATAATAATTGATAGTCTGTCCACTTTGAAGCCTGATCGGATGCTCTAATTTCTTTAAAAAAACCATACGGGATTCATTTGTCGTCATAAAATTCGATACATAGTTGATCTTTTTAGGACTATGTTCAAAATGATATGTATCCCTTACCATCCCCTGATTTCCTTCTTCTGTATAGTACTTTCCACTGTCATCAACAGCCAGCAATGTTATTTTTGAATCTGCAAATTCATACAAATCAGTTATTCTTTTCATATGCAGACTCAAATCCTCGGTAGTCCGTATATCAGCAGCTTCTATGATATTACATTGCACCTTGACATAATCCCATTTTGTTTCCATTACATCTTCCAAATTTAAAAACATCTGATGAGTAACTTCATCCATCTGATTTAACCGTTCTTCATAAATAATCTTTTGAATGTATGTCTGATATATGAAAATAAATGAAATGACCATAAATAAGATTGCAACAATACAGACAACTATGATCTTTTTGTATTTCTTTGTCTTCTCTAACATATTGTTTTGACTGAATCTCATTTCACATCCGCCTCACTTAGGGTTTTAAATTTTGAAAAGAAATCTTTTGCTGCATTCATTCCCACAATGCCACTGTCATTTAATGTAAGTTCTTTACCTGCTCCGCAGATCACGACTTTGTAAGTTTGATCTGCTTCAAGCTTTTTATCCTTCACTAATACATATGGATAGGTATTGCCCGTACCAGCAGCATCGTAACCATCTTTACATAATTGTTTGATTTCTCTTCCTGATAATTGTACGGTTTGTATCGTATCATACCATCCTGTTGGAAGAATAGAACAAATATCACTTTCCGTAATATCCTGTGCATAAAGTTTTCCATTCACACCAGCCATATTCTGCTCTTTTCCATTTCCTTTGATCCATTTTCCTAAAGAAATCAGTGCTGCATCACTTTTTGTTGCTTCCATAAAACATCTGCCGATCAGTTTTGCACAACTCTTCTGAGAGATAACTTCTGTCGTAGTTGTGATAACTTCTGGCTTATTGTTGACCACACGATCCTGATCCTTGTCCAATTGATCCACAACATCTTTTATCGTTGCCTTATCCTGAATGTATTCTAGCATACGGTATCCTGTATTGACCAATGTATTTTCCCACCCTACATAGATAAGCGGTGCCGTATTCCCGGCATTGATCTCATCAGCAATATCCCCATAATACGTATTATCTGCATTCCAATCTTTAAATGGAAGAAGATTCGCTTTTAAAGTTGCTTCTTCATATAATGCACTTGTTCCCTCCACGGAAGAGATCACTTTCATAACTTTTAATGCATCTTTAAGCTTTTGCGGATCCTTTTCTAATTTTTTACTCAGTCCATGAAAACGTGTCACGTTCAAAATGTATACATTCTGGCTTCCATCTTCAGAAAGATATGGCATTAACCCAAACTTATCCTTTGTGCCATCTGTTTCTCCAATTCCATTTTTACTTCCCAGTAAGAATAATGTATTACCTTTCATAAATTCTTTTATAGTCTCGTCATCACTCTGTGGATTCTTTTTATTGGCAGTAAACATACCCAGGTCTTTCCATTTCTGAATATAATCCATACAATCCATCATTTTCTTTGTATCACTCACATTAGCCTTTCCTGTCAGATAATCTTTCTGCCATTGCTTGCCTTGGAATGTACCTAAAAATGCCGTATCTGCAATATTACACATATATTGAAAGCCATAGCCTGGATATTCAATCTGTGTCAGACACAACTGTACCCCTGCTTTTTTCGCCTTTTTCGCCAGCTTTTCAAGATCATGAAAAGATTTTGGAAGTTTCCATCCATGTTTTTCTAACAAGGTCTTATTATATGTGATACCTATACAACTATAGGCTGATGGAAGCATATAAATAGCTCCATCATCTGAAATATCCTGCAATCTAGATTCCACATAATTATCTGTAAAATCATAACCAGCAAGATCGATCATCTTGTCACTCACATCGTCAATATTAGGATCATAAATAGTCTGTGTACAAATATCCGGCAGATCATCTGCTGCTAACATATTTTGTAAATATGTCGTTGTATTTGCACCAGAATAAGAAAGAACTTTCAAATTTATTTCTGGGTATTTTTTATGTACCAGATCAACTAAACGATCACATTCTAAATAAGGGGCCAGAATTGTGATCGGCTCATGCTTACTCAATGTATTTTTATTCACGCAGCCTGTAAAGCATAGTAATATAGCTGCAATAGACAGGCTCAATAATTTTCTTAACTTCATAACTTTATCCTCCCTCAATTCATAAAAATCCCCTACAAATTCCCTATGAAATCTCTATGAAATAAAACAGCACTGCCAAACAGACAGTGCCTATCATTTTCTGCAACTGGCTGCCATTTTACAGGCCCTTTAGCTTTGCGTCACAGACTTTCGTCTGTTTTGCCTAGAATCTTTCTTTAATTATACCATGATAATGTCAGTATCAAAAGTAAAAAATATAAATCTAGCTCCAATAATCCGTCTCGTATTCCAATCCAATATTCCCAGTCTTAAACACTGGATTCTCTCCATTTTTCTTCTGCTTTTCATAATCCTCCAATGCTTTCAGTGCTGTATTTGACAAAATCAAGATCACTGGAATATTGATCAGTGCCATAACTCCCATCAAAACATCTGAAATATTCCAAAGCATAGAAACTTCCATTCCTGCACCAATGAACACAACCAGTGCAGATACTATACGAAATCCTTTCATGAATGTCTTTGATGGCTGTCCTTTGTGGATATAATTTAACAAGTTATCACAATAAAAACAATTCCCAAGAAGTGTTGTAAATGCAAACAATACCATCGCTACTGTGATAAAGAGTGGTCCGAAGTTTCCTAAGGATTCATGCAGTGCTGCCTGTACCCATGGTGCCCCCTGTAATTCTTGCGCAGGGGCGATTCCTGATGACAAACACATCATGGCTGTTGCTGTGCATAAAAGCAGGGTATCAATGAATACGGATAACATCTGTACTAAGCCCTGTTTGATTGGATGACTTACTTGTGCGGATGCAGAAGCATTTGGTGCTGATCCAATACCTGCTTCATTGGAGTACAGACCTCTTCTGATTCCCTGCATCATAGCTGATCCTGCAAATGCACCAAAAATTGCTTTGAAATCAAATGCTTCGCTGATGATCTTTGAAAATACAACTGGCAGATATGCACGGTTGATGATCATAACGATCACAGAGATCAGAATATATGCAACCCCCATAGCTGGCACTAATGTAGATGTTACTTTTACAATTCTTGATCCCCCGCCTAAGAGACACCATCCTGTGATCACTGCAAGAATTCCTCCGATGATCCATGGCGTCCATTTTACATCATAAAATGAGAATCCTGAAAATGTAGATTGTAAATTATAAGATGCGAGCATATTAAATCCAAATGCATACGTTGCGATCATGGAAATACAGAATATGATCGCTAATGGTCTGCAGTGAAGTGCTGCTTCAATGTAATATGCCGGTCCTCCGTAACATTCTCCATCTTTTCCTTTTCTCTTATAAATCTGTGCCAGCGTACTTTCGATCAGTGCGGATGCACTTCCGATGATCGCAATGATCCACATCCAGAATACAGAGCCAAATCCTCCAATGCAGATAGCGGACGATACTCCAATGATATTTCCTGTTCCAACTCGTGATGCGGTAGATACCATTAATGCCTGAAACGATGATACTCCATTTTCATCTTCTGGCTTTTCTACAACGGCTTTGCAGGCATCTTTAAATAATCTCATCTGTGGCAGTTTTGTACGGATCGTAAAATAGATTCCCGCTCCGATCAACAGTATTACTAGCAATTTACTGTACATAAAAGTACTGATGCTGTCAATGATGATTCCTAACATAAATTCTCTCCTTGTACGATATTCTCGTATAATAATCTGGATCAATAGTTACAATTTTTATTGCAGCTACTTTAATTCAACAGAAAAATAGACAGTCCCTGCCTAAGGGACTGCCCATTCATTTTAAAAGTATGCGATTTTACTGTCTGCGTCGTTTTTGTATCTTATGATATAATCGCGATTTTCAGAATTCTGATAAATGATGAATATCCCGTTTTCCTGCCGTCTGTCGGCAGAAAGGTCCGTTGAACCTTCTTCGTATGGCTTCAGAAGCTTTCGCTGCTGGTTTAAAAACCTATCTGTTATTATAATAACTCATTCGTATTGATTACGCAATTACAATTATCACTTGGCCATGATTTTCTGAGTGCCCCATAGGAGATCAGAAAGTTGGCAAACCAGCCAGCTGGTACAGCGAGCCAGACAAATGCAATACCAAAACGCGGTGCAAAAATCAAAGCAACTGACAAGCGGATCGCAAGATTTACCATATTAGCAACAAGAAATGGCCGCATGATTCCAAGACCGCGAAGGACTCCATCTGTTGCCATCTTGATTCCCATGAAGGTGAAGAAATAACCGAGCCATCTCATATAATTTCCAGACACCTGATATGCTAAAGCAGTTCCATCTTTCCCAAGAAACAGTGAAGAAATCTGGGTGTGCAATGATTCGATGATCATGAAAGCAAGGATTGCGAAACATATATCTAACACCAATGCAGCATGGTATCCCTTTTTGATACGTTCGATCTTCTTTGCACCAAGATTCTGAGAAACATACGGCGAAACTGCATTACCAATGGATACAAATATCAATGAAAAAACATTTTCTACTCTCATCGTTGCAGAATAACCTGCGAGTGCCTGTGTACCGAATGGATTCACAACTGCCTGTACGATCATCATACCAATTGACACTGTGGACTGCTGGAGAACTGACGGTACAGCAATTTGAAGCATGGAATATAACTCCTGTCTGTCAAACCAGTCAAAGTGGCTTTCATATCGACGCATCCGGCACAAGAAGATCAAAAGTGACAACACTGCGGAAATCCCCTGTGCAATGAGAGTTGCGAGGGCTGCACCGAACACACCGAGTCCAAGTCCAGCTACCATCCAAAGATCCATCAATATATTTAACATCGATGAGAATATTAAAAGAGCCAACGGTATTTTCGATTCACCGATCGAAGTAAACATCGTTGAAAGAATATTATACATAAACAGAAATGGAAATCCTGCAAAATAAATGCGGAGATACTGTACTGCTTCCTCCAGTATATCAGTTGGTGTCTGTAATAAATTCATCATTGAATGTGAAAAACAAAAACCAAAGCCACCCAGAAACAGGCTTAAAATCAGAAAACTGACCAACGATGTTGACACAATTGTTTTCATTTTACCATAATCTCCGGCACCAAAATAGCGGCTTACGAGCACACCGGCACCGACACCGGCACCTAATGCCACACAAATAAATACATTTGTCAGTGCAGCACAGGCACCGACAGCTGCAAGTGCAGAGGAACCGACAAACTGACCAACAATGATGGAATCAGCCATATTATACACTTGCTGAAAAAAACTGCCGAGAATCATCGGCATTGCAAATATTGTCAGTGCTTTAAGGGGCTCATCTGTGATTAAATATTCATCTTTTGACATTATCATATTTCTCCTTTTTCCCAGAGACTCTGCTCTGGCAAATACCAATGAACTTTCCTGCTTTATCCCTCACTTGCTACCCTTTTATATCTAATCGGCACATCATATCCAAATGTTCTCTTTCCATGGACTTCCATACTTTCGGATACCTCCAGACAAGTGTCTGAAAACTTCTCCCACAGCCTGAATACCATAACCGGGGTAAATTGGCTCACACTGCCCCCTTCCCAGACACCATCCTTTTCCTGATATATAGCTGGTGTAAACTTTTCAGATTTTTTATTTTATCGTTACAGACAGTATTCACATGCTGTGCATATGGAAATATTTTCCCCGCTTCTTTCATTTCTGTAAATTGTTCTTTGTTATCAAAATGTCCTGTCATTAGTTTTACAAATCTTTCTACATTCACTATAATTTCCTGCCTTTCTGCAGATATTACTGCTCTTAAAACATAAGCTGAAGCCCCATTACAATGATCCACATATATGCGCAGGTCTTAGGTATCATTAATAATCCGACCTGCGGTTTTGTTTTACTGAACAGTGTTACCGGAAGATAACATCCAAAAGAAATAATGATGGCTGCAGCCATCCTCGTCATATGATATCCATATGTATTTCCGGAAATCAGATATAAGATCATTACACCTATACCGGTAACAGCAAAGACCGCATTTCTTATAACAGATAATTTCATATTTCCTTCATCTGTACACCAGTTATTCTGCGGAAACATACATATCACAATTCTGATAACCGCTGATATCCATATAACACCCTCAATGACTACTGGTATTTTTAATTCCGGGAATGTATATTTCCATATATACATTAAAAGAATATAAAACATCGTCATTGTGATAGACGATACCTGCAATCCAATTCCAAGCTGTCTCTTTATTTTATCATTACTTCCATGCACTGCCCGGATAATTCTTGGTACCAGATGAAAAGCATCTCCTCCACAAAGTGTCAATGTCAATATTCCATAAAGAATAAATAACATATCCCCATTTGAATATATAAAAAATAATATTGCAGCAACAAGATCAAAAATCAGATATGCTGCATCAAATATTGCTTCCATAACATCTGGAAGCTGTGGTTTATAATTGTTCTGCTTCATTACTAGTTCTGCTCCCTATACTCTTTTAAATATTTTTCTGCATTATTGCAGATCTTATCAAACACATCTATACACATATGCTTTTCTTCTTCTGTTAAGCCACTTAAAACATCCTTAGCAAACTGTTTCTGTGCGTTTATTCCTGCTTTTACAATTATCTCTGCCTTATCTAATAAAACAATCTCAATATGCTTTTTATTATCCTTACTTTGTATTCGTTCAACAAGACCTTTATTTTCAAGATTCTTTAGTGATGTTGAAACGTGGGATTTTGTTGATTTTCTAATCTTTACTATGTCTGCTGCTGTATTATGCTGTGGATTATTATGAAGAAACATAAGTATATCATATTCCATCTGCGTTAATTCATACCTGTCGCACACTTCTCCTGAAAGTAATTCATAATAGCTTGTGATTGTTTTATGCTTATCCCAGAAATACATCCTGACCTCCTTTACTATCGTTCTTTTTAGAACGATTATAGACAGATTATTCTGTTATGTCAATCATTTTTTCTTATTCAACTCACAAAATCTTTACTCTATTTTGTGTAATGATTTTTATGTAAGCATTAGTGATAAAATAAGAGCAAGTACTGAAAGGTTTTCGTTGCCTTAGCACTTGCTCTGCTTCTTTATATCAAAGTTATTATATATAGTTGTATGTTGATGATTTGCTGTTCTTTAATTTTTTATCAATCTTATTGCACTCTTTTAGCGAGCCTGCAATATTACTTACGCCAGATTCTTCTCTCCTTCATTTTGTTTCTTTCCCGCCATTCTCATAACTTCCTTCCATGCCGGTGAGAACAGATAATAACCTATCATTGCAAACATTCCAAAGCTGAAAGAAATTGGGA
>ERZ824600.5061-NODE-5061-length-11063-cov-3.488463_pt1 | contig 11063 bp, 11 predicted proteins | sample MGYA00519933_ERZ824600 | MGnify/ENA primary metagenome ERZ824600 (study PRJEB31778, sample SAMEA3449178) | human gut metagenome | biome: human gut; feature: human-associated habitat; material: faeces | place: United Kingdom | collected 2010/2012 ... | reverse complement strand
GGAGAGGTACAGAGCGCCTCGGCTCCCGCCGCCTTGAGGATCTCGCGCGAACGGTATCCCCATGTGACCCCGACGGGATGCATGAGAGCGTTGCGCCCGGTCTTCATATCAACATCGCTGTCACCGACAAACGCACATTCACCGGCTGTCACCCCGAGCTCCGAGATCGCGCGCTCGAGCGAGAGCGGATCGGGCTTCGTCGGGATACCCTCGACCTGACCGTGAACGCTGTCGAACACGCCGGGGAAGATGTCGCCGATGATCTTCTTGACGAACGGTTCCTGCTTGTTCGAGAGAACGCCGAGACGGCACGTCTTTTTCAGCTCGGAAAGAGCCTCCACGATTCCGTCGTAGGGACGGGTCGCATTGCCGCAGCACTTTGCATAGCAGTCGTTGTACTTTTTGAGAGCGCGCGTCACCGATTCGTCGTCAATGGATGAGTATGAGCCGTCCGGCATCGAATCCGCAACGAAGTTTCGCGCACCGCGGTTTATGAAGCGGAGCAGCTCCTCGCGGGAGCGCTCCGCCCAGCCGAACGAGCGGAGCATGGCGTTCATCGCCTCTCTGAGATCCTCCATGGTGTCGCAGAGCGTGCCGTCGAGATCGAAAATAATTGCTTTTATCATAATTTCTCCGTGTCTGTCGGACGCGGCAGCGCCGCCGATGCGCTTTTCGAATAAAGCCGCTTCGCCGCGCGCCGTACACGCGTTTCCCGGATTAACGAAAACGGGGGGATCCCCCGTTTTCAAAGATTATTTGATTATTTCGCCGTAGCACTCGCCGAATGCGCACGCTGCGTTCGATTCGTCGGTGTCGATGTGCATCGCGGGAGCGAATTTGGGGCTTACGCGACATACGACATCGCCGAACACGGTGCTTCTCTCGTCGGAGTCGATCTTGACGCTTACGACCTGCTTGTCCTCAAGTCCGAACGTTTCGGCGGTTGCGGGATCGAGGTGTATGTGACGTTTTGCGGCGATAACGCCTTCGGTAAGCTCGACCTCTCCGCAGGGTCCGACGAGCTTGCAGGGAGCGGAGCCGGCAACGTCGCCGCTCTCGCGGACGGGAGCCGTAACACCGAGCGAGCGTGCGTCGGTGAGGGATACCTCAACCTGTGCCGCGCTCCGTGCGGGTCCGAGAATGATCACGTTCGGAATGGACTTCTTCGGTCCGACGATGGTTGCACGCTCTTCGCAGGCGTACTGACCGGGCTGGCTGAGGTCCTTCTTCTTTGTGAGGGCTGCGCCCTTTCCGTAAAGGGCTTCGATATGCTCTTCGGTAAGGTGGATATGTCTTGCCGAGGTTTCGACCAGAACTTTCATTTTGAAAATCTCCTTGTCAAATAAAAAACTTATGATCTCTGCCGCACCGAGCGGTCATTCCGGGACGGTATAGCAGTCAACAAAAAGTATTATACTATACCGGAGCGAAAAAGTAAAGAAGTTTCGGCAAAAAAAGCGCAGAAACAGTTATTATAACTGCATTTGCGGCATTGTTTGTGAAAGGACAGGTAAAATCACATGGATGAGAAAGAAAAAGCGAAGGAAAACGACAGGGAGGAGCATGACGGTGCGGCGGAAATCACAGACATCGGAGGGTTCCGGCTGAGGTGCATGACCGTTGTCGGTCAGGTCGAGGGGCATCAGATATTGCCCGAGGATAACAAAACCACAAAATATGAGCATGTCATGCCGCTGCTCGCGGCGGTCGAGGAGTCCGAGGAGATAAAGGGGCTGCTGATACTTCTAAACACCGTCGGCGGCGACGTTGAGGCCGGGCTCGGCATAGCCGAGATAATTGCCGGGATGAAAAAGCCAACGGTATCGCTCGTGCTCGGCGGAGGACACTCGATCGGCGTGCCGCTTGCCGTTGCCGCGTCGCGCAGCTTCATTGCGCCGTCGGCGGCAATGACTATCCATCCGGTGCGCCTGAACGGTGTTGTCATCGGTGTTCCGCAGACATATAACTATTTTGCGCGCATTCAGGAGCGCATAGTAGGCTTTGTGACAAGCCACTCGAATATAAGCCGCGAGAGGTATAACGAGCTGATGATGGCGACCGACGAGCTTGCAAACGATGTCGGCAGCGTGATATACGGACAGGAGGCGGTCGCCTGCGGCCTTATCGACAGCATCGGCGATCTCTCGGACGCGCTTGACTATCTGCACAATGAGATCGAAAAGCAGGCACACTGATGTGTGCTTGCTTTTTAATACACTATATGATAAAATAACTCAGTTAAGTATACATAACACCTACATAGGAGATAAATATATGAGCATTTTGGATGCCATAATCCTTGGCATTGTTCAGGGCGTTGCGGAGTTTTTGCCCATTTCAAGCTCGGGACACCTTGCGATTTTGCACAATCTTTTTAATATGTCCGACCTCGGCAGCAATCACATGTTCTTTGACGTTCTGCTGCACTTCGGCACGCTTATCGCTATCTGCTTTATGTACTGGAGCGACATTAAAGCGATGTTTACCCAGACTATCGACATGCTTTCCGGCAGAACTGTTGACGAAAACGGCCGGCGCAGGAGATTTCCCGAGGCGCGGCTTTTTATGCTGATCGTTGTCGCGACGCTGCCATTGGTGCTTATTCTCCCGGTGCATAAATACATTGAAGCGCTTTCAAACTCAACGGTGTATGTCGGCATAGCGCTCATCCTCACCGGCTGCATGCTGCTCGTTTCGGACAAAATGGCCAAGGGCAGCAAGACCGAGAAGAACATGCTTTTCACCGATGCGCTGATCGTCGGCCTGTGCCAGTGCGTTGCAACGCTGCCCGGCCTGTCGCGCTCGGGAACAACGATAACTGCCGGTATCGCAACTGGTCACGACCGCAGCTATGCCGTGAAATTTTCGCTTCTTATGAGCATTCCGGCGGTGCTCGGCGCAACGCTTCTGGAGCTTGTCGACGCATTCAAGGCCGGTATCGACGCATCTCTTATACCGGCGTATCTCTTCGGAATGATCGCCGCCATGGTCTCCGGCGTTTTGTCCATCGGACTTCTGAAAATGATCGCGCGCAAGACGCGCTTCGGCGGATTTTCATACTACTGCTGGGTAGTCGGCGTTCTGACGATAATACTTTCACTTATATTCTGATAAAGGCAGGTAAGCTGAATAATGGCGCAAACCGCTACAAAGAAAAAATCCAATAGTTCCGGCAAAAACCAGTCCTCGCAGTCGGCAAAAAAGCCGAACAGTACCGAGCCTGCGACTAACCCTGCCCGGAGAATAATAGCCGCTGCGTGCTTTTTGTTTGCCGCCGTTCTCGTCGCTATAGGCATATTTGCGCATGACGGTGTTGTTGTCGGCTGGCTGTGCTCGCTTTTAAAGGGCCTTTTCGGCTATGGCTTCTGGATCTGTGCACCGGTGTTTCTGCTTGCAGCGTATATTCTGGCATTTAACAGGGAAAGACCGTGCACGTGGCGCATGACGGCGACTCTGCTTCTGCCTCTTTTGGCAGGCGCGCTTGTAAACCTTCTGCTGTCGCAGGTCGTTGTCGATAACCTCAGCGGCGTCGGCGAGCTGTTCGGAACGCTCTATTCCGGCGGCAAGAAAATGCTTTGTGCCGGCGTTCTCGGAACGCTCATAGCCTTTGCGCTGGAAAAGGCGTTCAGCATATACGGCGCGGCTATCGTGCTCCTGCTGGCGTTTATATTCTTTGCGCTGTCGGCGCTCAGCATAACGCCGAAAAAGCTTTTTGAGTTCTTCCGCGCAGACCCGGCCGAAAAGCCGGAGAAAAAGACAAGGGCGGCCGCCGCCATTGCCGAGCCGGCTCCCGAGCAGGACGTGCAGCAGGAGGCCGAGAAGACCAAAAAAGCCCGTCGCCGCGCGATAGATATTCCGCTTGACGATGAGCCTGCGTTTGCAAAAAAATCCGCAGCCTCCGAGGAGCCTACGGTTAAGGAAGAGCCTGCACCGAAAAAGGACAGTGGGCTGTTCGGCAAAAAAAGCGCGAAGGCAAAGCCGGCAAAGGCCTCTGCCGACGTTGAGCCGATGACCATTGAGGAGGTCGAGGCGCTGACGGGCATTTCGGCCGTGAAAATGACAGATGAGGGCTCGAAAGCGACAGAAGAATATATGTTCGTGAATTCTGTGTGAAGTTGAAATATTTGGTTGAATTCTCAAAATAATGTGATACAATGCAATAGAGAAACTTTACGGGGAAATTTTACCGGGAAGGGTCTCCTGGGCGGTGCGGTAAAATCCATGCACCGGCAGAAATCAGGGAAACATTTTATGAAACAGCAGGCTGCAGTCTGAAAAATAATTCGGATCTGCAGCAATGGCATCGCTGCTCCTTACAGATAACAGGAAAGGAAAATGTGCAATGACAAAAATGGGAAAGAAAAAGAAAAAAGGCCTTGTTGCAGCACTCTGCGTAATTGCAGTGATTGTTTTACTTGCCGCTGCATATGGAATCTTCTGTCTGATCATCGAGGATGACAAAATCTGGGCAGATGCTTCTATTAACGGAGTAAACATTCAGGGAATGAGCAAAAAAGAAGCTGCACAGACAGTGGAACAGAAGTTTGAAGAAGATTATAAAGATACAGCTGTTACCGTTGAACTGGATGGTCAGCAGTATACGATGAACGTATTTCCAATGCTGGGGATGGATGCTTCCGCAGAAATTGAAAAAGCATATGAAAAAGGCCATGGAAATCTTCTGGTTCGCGGTCTGGAGTGGGTCGAGATGAAACGGGGAAAGGCAGAGAAACTTTCCTATGATGTGCAGCCGACTGTGGCCCATCCAGATGAGGTGGAAGGAATTGTACAGGCATCCGGCATTCAGGATTACAACTCCATGCAGGATACTACATATGAAGTAACAGATACCGGCCTGATCGTGCATAAAGGCATTTCCGGAACCAGACCGGATGTGGATGCTTTAAAACAGCAGATCCAGACGAATGTGACAGCAATGAATTTCCAGGATGTAATTTCCTGCCCGACGGCAGAAAATCAGCTGACGGAGCCGGATTTTGCCGGAATTGCAAGCCAGATTTATACCGATCCCGTCAATGCGACGCTGGATCCGGACAACGGATATTCCGTTGTGGCATCGAAAAACGGAACCTCAATGGATGCGGACAGTGCGAAAGCCGAGTATGAGAGTGCAGAAGAAAATACGGATATCACGATTCCGTTTACCTTTACCGAGCCGGAGATTACAACCGAGAAGATGAACGCAAATCTGTTTAAAGACACGCTTGGAAGTTACAGCTCCAGCGCAGCAGGTGGAACGAGCGGAAGAATTCACAACGTCGGACTTACGGCATCTATCTGCAACGGACAGATCGTTCTGCCGGGAGAAACCTTCTCTTTTAATGGTGTCGTAGGTGATACAACGGCGGAAAAAGGATACCAGGAGGCAGCAGGCTATCAGGATGGCAAAGTCGTCCAGGTACTTGGAGGAGGCGAATGCCAGGTGTCCTCCACACTGTTTTCCGCTATTTTGTATACAGACCTTGATGTGTTGGAAAGAGCCAACCATTCGATGCCGGTACATTATGTGCCGTCAGGAATGGATGCAACCGTATTCTGGGATTCACCGGATTTCAAATTTGAAAATAATCATAAGTATCCGGTGAAAATTGTGATGAATATGGACAGCAGTGATACACTGACCGTAAAAATTCTCGGAACAAAAGAAAACGACTATACCATTGAGCCAAGGGTAGAGCAGATCGATGAGATGAGTAATGTAACGTATCGTGATTATAAAGATGCAAGCGGAAATGTAGTAAAATCAGAATCCGTATGCGCAAGCAAATACAAACCGCTGAACTCAGGATCATGATGCAAAAAAGATGTTACCTGTAAAAAACAGGCGGGACAGAGAAGAGAAATCTGTCCCGCCTGTTTTTTTTCTTACCGGTGGGAGAGATGAAAAAATGCACAGAAAAAGAGCAAAAAAAAATGAAAAAATATGTAAAAAATTTCTTGCATTTCCGGGAACAAAATGCTATACTATAAAACGAACTTTTGCGCGTGGACTTTTTTCTAACCCACAAAAAGAAAACGCATTCCAAAAGTTTACAACAGAAAATTCCCCTACACGGGGCGCTAGGAGCAAAGAAAGGAGGATTCATCATGAAGGTTAGATCTTCTGTAAAACCGATCTGCGAGAAATGCAAAGTTATCAAAAGAAAAGGTAGCATCAGAATCATTTGTGAGAATCCAAAGCACAAACAGCGCCAGGGCTAATCCGTCATTAGGCTTGATCGTAATTGTGCAGATTTTAAGTGCGGCTGCAGCGAGGACGCGCGTGAATGCGTTGTTCTGCTGTTAATATTATAAAGTGAGACACCTGGCAAGTTGCAGCCAGGACACCTCCGGCGGGTGGACGCGCGGAGCGCAGACATCCCTTATAATATTGCTTAATACTCCGATCTGTCAGGTGGCAGAAGGAGAAAGGTCGTGCGAACACGGCTGGATACACGCATACCTGTATCCCAATTAGGAAAATATTAATGTTTTAGAAAAATGGAGGACAAAGTACATGGCTCGTATAGCTGGTGTAGACTTACCAAGAGACAAACGTGTTGAGATTGGTCTGACCTATATCTACGGAATCGGTAGAACAAGTGCAGATCGTATCTTAAAAGAAGCTGGAGTAAATCCGGACACACGCTGCAGAGATTTGACAGACGATGAAGTAAAGAGACTCAGCGCAGTTATCGATGAGAGTCAGGTTGTAGAAGGAGATCTTCGTAGAGAAATCGCTATGAACATCAAACGTCTGCAGGAGATCGGATGCTACAGAGGTATCCGTCATCGTAAAGGCCTTCCGGTTCGTGGTCAGAAAACAAAGACCAACGCAAGAACCCGCAAAGGTCCTAAGAGAACTGTTGCAAATAAGAAGAAATAATTTAACCAGTAGTCCAATATAAGATTAAGAAAGTGTAGGTTAGTTTTAAAATGGCAAAAGTGACAAAGAAAACGACAAAACGTCGTGTCAGAAAAAACGTTGAACACGGACAGGCACATATCCAGTCTTCCTTCAATAATACAATCGTAACACTGACTGATGCAGAAGGAAATGCTCTTTCTTGGGCAAGTGCCGGCGGTCTGGGATTTAGAGGTTCAAGAAAATCTACTCCATACGCAGCTCAGATGGCTGCAGAAACTGCTACCAAAGCAGCGCTGGTTCATGGCTTAAAGACTGTTGACGTTATGGTAAAAGGACCAGGATCAGGTCGTGAAGCTGCAATCCGTGCCCTTCAGGCATGCGGTCTTGAAGTTACAAGCATCCGCGACGTAACACCGGTTCCGCACAACGGATGCCGCCCACCAAAACGTAGAAGAGTCTGATTAGGAGGTTAAGAACATGGCAGTAAATAGAGTACCAGTCCTGAAAAGATGCAGATCCCTCGGAATGGATCCTGTATATCTTGGAATTGATAAGAAGTCCACAAGACAGCTGAAAAGAGCAAACAGAAAAATGTCTGAGTATGGTCTTCAGTTAAGAGAAAAACAGAAAGCAAAATTCATCTACGGCGTTCTGGAGAAACCTTTTGTTAACTATTACAAAAAGGCTGACAGAATGGAAGGACAGACTGGTGAGAACCTGATGATCCTTCTTGAGCTCCGTCTGGACAACGTTCTGTTCCGTATGGGAATGGCTAGAACCAGAAAAGAAGCACGTCAGATCGTTGACCACAAACACGTTCTGGTTAACGGCAAACAGGTAAATATCCCGTCTTACCTTGTAAGCGCTGGTGATACCATCGAAATCAAAGAGGGTAAAAAATCCTCTCAGAGATATAAAGACATCGTAGAGGTTACAGGCGGCCGTCTGACTCCGGAATGGATCGAGGCTGATCTTGAGGCACTCAAAGGTGTTGTAAAAGAGCGTCCTACCCGCGAAATGATCGATGTTCCGGTTGACGAAGTGCAGATCGTCGAGCTGTATTCTAAATAAAGAATCGCCATACGCGGAAGGCTTTATTCCCATGAGTAATGAGCCAACCAATTTAAAAGGAGGGGCTTTCGAGTGTTTGATTTTAACAAACCGAAAATTGAAATTACTGAGATTTCTGATGACAAGAAGTACGGCAGATTTGTGGTTGAACCTCTGGAAAGAGGCTACGGTATCACATTAGGTAATTCTCTTCGCAGAATTATGCTTTCTTCCCTCCCTGGAGCAGCAGTAAGCCAGGTTAAAATCGAGGGCGTTCTTCATGAATTCAGCTCCATCCCTGGAGTAAAAGAAGACGTTACAGAAATCATCATGAACCTGAAGAGCCTTGCAATCCGCAATAACAGCGAAACCAACGAAGCAAAAGTTGCTTATATTGAGTTCGAGGGCGAGGGAGTTGTAAGAGCATCCGATATTCAGGTAGATCAGGATATTGAGATCATGAATCCGGATCAGGTAATCGCAACCCTGAACGGCGGCCCGGACAGCAAGCTGTACATGGAGCTGACGATCACAAAAGGCCGCGGTTATATCAGTGCTGACAAAGGCAAGAGCGATGACATGCCGATCGGCGTTCTCGCTGTGGATGCTATCTATACACCGGTTGAGCGTGTAAACCTCAAAGTGGAGAACACCCGTGTAGGTCAGATTACCGATTACGATAAACTGACACTGGATGTTTACACCAGAGGAACACTGGATCCGGACGAGGCAGTCAGCCTGGCAGCTAAGGTTTTAAGCGAGCATCTGAAACTCTTCATCGATCTGTCTGAGAATGCGAAGACAGCAGAAGTTATGATCGAGAAAGAGGACAATGAGAAAGAGAAAGTTCTGGAGATGAACATCGACGAGCTTGAGCTTTCCGTGCGTTCCTATAACTGCTTGAAACGTGCCGGTATCAATACCGTAGAAGAGCTGTGCAACAAAACTTCCGAAGACATGATGAAGGTTCGTAACCTGGGCCGCAAGTCTCTGGAAGAGGTACTTGCAAAGCTGAAAGAACTGGGACTGTCACTGAGTCCTGGGGACGGAGAATAAATCACAGCGATTTATCTTTCCGTTTGATTTGTAGACGAAAACCCCCTGTCAGTAAGTCCGAGGCAGCATGACTTGCGGGTTCCACAAATGGAGGAAAATTTAAAATGGCAAAATATAGAAAACTTGGCAGAACATCTGACCAGAGAAAAGCATTATTAAGAAACCAGGTAACCAACCTTCTGTATCACGGAAAAATCGTTACCACTGAGACCAAAGCAAAAGAGATCCGTAAGATCGCTGAAAGCATGATCGCACTGGCTGTAAAAGAGAAAGATAACTTTGAGACCGTTACCGTTACTGCTAAAGTAGCTCGCAAAGATGCTGATGGCAAACGTGTGAAAGAAGTAAAAGACGGCAAAAAAGTTACCGTATACGATGAAGTTCAGAAAGAGATCAAAAAAGATCTTCCGTCCAGACTTCACGCTAGACGTCAGATGGCAAGCTTCTTCTATCCTGTAACAGAGGTTCCGACCGAAGCAGCAGGACGCAAGAAAAACACCAAGTCCATCGATATGCCACAGAAAATGTTCGATGAGATCGCTCCGAAATATGCAGACCGTAACGGCGGATACACCCGTATCATCAAGATCGGACCGCGTAAAGGTGATGCAGCTATGGAAGTTGTAATCGAGCTGGTTTAATCTGTAAATAGTTTTGAAATCCGCAGGGGCTGCCTCTTAGTAGGTGGCTCCTGTTTTGTTGTATATCATATTTTATATGACACAATTGCGAAATTGTGGCAATGTACGGGGTTGCATCTGCTTTGCGAATAAGGTACAATACAGAATACAGAACAGCTAAAATGGGATACAAAGGAGAGCATTTGCATGGAGAGCAAGAAAAAAATGTTGTTTATTTTTAATCCGTTTTCCGGAAAAGCGCAGATTAAAAGTAAACTGTTTGAAATTATCGATGTTTTTGTAAAAGGCGGATATGAAGTCATTGTCCACCCGACGCAGGCAGTCGGAGATGGTTTCGAAAAGACAAAGGAGCTTGCGCCGCAGGTGGATCTCGTTGTCTGCAGCGGGGGCGACGGAACACTGGATGAAGTTGTCAGCGGTCTGATGGAAGTGGATCAGCGCGTTCCGATCGGTTATATTCCGGCCGGAAGCACCAATGACTTTGCAAACAGTCTTTCTATTTCGAAAGATATGGTACAGGCGGCAAAGGATATCATCGAGGGAAACCTGTATTCCTGTGATGTGGGAGCGTTCAACAACGACAGCTTTGTCTACATCGCTGCATTCGGCCTTTTCACGGATGTTTCCTATGAGACAGACCAGCACATGAAAAACATTCTCGGCCATCTGGCATACCTGCTGGAGGGATCCAAACGGATCTGGAATGTGCCGACGTACTGGATTAAAGTCGAGGCAAACGGGGAAACCTTTGAGGGAGAGTATATCTACGGTATGGTGACGAATGCCAAGTCCGTCGGCGGCTTCAAAAACCTGCCTGGACAGGATGTACGCCTGGATGACGGACTCTTCGAGGTAACCCTGATCAAACGCCCGAAAAACCCGCTGGAACTGAATGAGATCATTGCGTCCCTGCTGATGCAGGAGGATCACACAGACCTCATCGATTCGTTCAAGACCGACCGCATCATCATCGAGTCCAACCAGGAGATTTCCTGGACTCTGGACGGCGAATACGGCGGAGATCACGGCTATGTCTGCATCGAAGCGCGCAAACATGCCATGGAACTGGTTCTGAACAATAAGTAGGCACGGCTTTTTGATAAGTTTTTCACAAAAAAGTGCAAAAAAATGGATTTCGCCACGAAAACCATTTGGCATTTGCAGAAAGATGTTGTATAATAAAACCAGTTATGAAAGTAACAAGTATGCCGTAAGCCTGAAAACGGTACACGGCACAATTACAGACACAGGAGGTCATTTGAGCTATGTTAGTATCAGCAAAAGAAATGTTGGACAAAGCAAAAGCCGGCCATTATGCAGTTGGTCAGTTCAACATCAACAACCTGGAGTGGACAAAATCCATCCTTCTTACCGCACAGGAGATGAATTCTCCAGTTATCCTTGGTGTATCCGAAGGTGCAGGAAAATACATGACAGGCTTCAAGACC
>ERZ824600.5058-NODE-5058-length-11074-cov-3.293493_pt1 | contig 11074 bp, 5 predicted proteins | sample MGYA00519933_ERZ824600 | MGnify/ENA primary metagenome ERZ824600 (study PRJEB31778, sample SAMEA3449178) | human gut metagenome | biome: human gut; feature: human-associated habitat; material: faeces | place: United Kingdom | collected 2010/2012 ... | reverse complement strand
TCCTTCTCCTTCATCAACCAGTTCCTGGTATCTTTCTTCAAATTTATCAGATAAATATTTTAGAAAAATTAAACCTAATACTACATGTTTATATTCTGCTGCATCCATTGAACCTCTAAGTTCATCAGCTGCATCCCAAATTTGTTTTTCAAAACCTATTTCAGTTATATTATTTGCCATTTAATCACCTAAGCTACTTCATCTACCCATAATTCACATTGTGCTATAACTTTATCTAATGCTCCATCGATTTCCTTTGGAGGATAATCATACTTTTTAAGTAATCTTTTTACAGTTACGCGCATTTTTGCTCTTGCAGATTCTTTTTTCTGCCAATCAATTCTTCTATTTTTTCTTAAAGAATCAGTTAATTCCTGAGTAATTTTAATTAAAGTTTCATCATCATAAAAATCATGTATATTTTCCGGAAGTGCAATTGCATTATAAAATGCCAGTTCTTCTTCAGTTAAACCTAAATTTTCACCTTCCAAATGTGCCTCACGTAAAAGTTTTGCAATTTTAATTAACTCTTCAATTACTTCATCATTTGTTTTTAAATTATTTAATGAACTTAATTTTTCATTTAAATTTGCCTCTGCAAAATAACGATGGGCACGAATCAGATGATGCTTTGTTTGCGCTACCGCTTCATCATCCAATAATTTTTCTAAAATAGTCCTTGTTAAATTTGAAGATTCCAATGCTCTTACTTTATCTAAAAATTCAGGATCAAATAATGACACTTCTTCACTTACATTAATAACATTAATTACTCCAGTACTTTTAATTGATTGGTTTAGCAATTCTGTAATCTGTTTATTGATTTCCGGCAGGGATAATTTTCCTGTTGAAGAAACTTTAACAAGGACAGTTCTTACAGCTTCAAAAAATGCTGCTTCAAATCTTTCACGTTCCTTAGCTCTACTGCTACATAATGATAACCATTTTTTAACCTCTCATGCATTTAAAGATAATTATTTGTATGAATGGTTAGAAAAAAATATTTAAGGAGGAGTATATGAAAATAATAAGTATTGGAGATTTAGTAACAGATTATTATTATAAAAATGATAAGCTTGTCGGAGTAAATGGAGGAATGACTTCACATAATATAATTGCCAATATTTCAAAACTTGGTTTTAATACTTCAGTTTATGGAGTGTGTGGTAATGATATGGCTGGGAAAATAGCAATTGATAGCTTAAGTATTCTTGGGGTAGATACTTCAAATATTGAAATTATTAACGATACAAAAACACGTCTTTTTCATGTTTCTTATAATGATTCTAATGGTAAATTGGAGTTTAAATCTAAAAAAAGATGCCCATTGTGTAATGAGAAAAAGTGGTATGAAGAAAGTAAAATAGATTGTACTTCTATAGTTAATAAAATAGATAATAATGATGATGTTTTAGTATTTGATAATCTAAATACAAAGAATCAATTTATTATAGATGGTTGTAACAATATAAAGATGTTAGATTTAGGACAATATTTTGAATTAAATAATTATACTAATGAAGAAATTATTAATATAATAAGTAATAAGTTTGATTTAATTAACTTAAATGAAAGAGTAGAAAAGTATTTATATAATAGATAAAGCTCCTCTTTAAAGGGGAAGCTTATTTTTATAAATTAATATCTAAAAGTTTTTCTTTGTTTTTAAAATGAGTTAAAAGTTTTTTAGGCTCATTCATTATTAATTCCTCAGGAAAGTTTATAGACTCAAGAATTTTTATAGATTCTTCAAAATGTCCAATTGTAAAAGCAATATGAGAATCTGATGTAAGAATTATTTTAGTTCCATATTCTTTGCAAAGTTTAGCAACCTCTTTACAGTTAATATCACTTCCAGCTCTTGATTTACCAAGAACAGAACTATTATTTATTTCAATCATTATATCTTTTTCTTTAGCAAATTTAACAAGTAAGTCATAGTCAAGTTCATAAGCTGGATTACCAATATGACCTAAAATTTCAACTTTAGGATTTTTATTTACACAATTAATAAAAGCTTGTGTATTATTCTTTTTGTTAGTAGGTTTAAAAACAGGTTCATGAAAAGATGCAATCATATAGTCAAGAAATTTAGAATCTTCTTCTGTAAGGTCAATATTTCCATAAGTATCAAGAATGTTTGCTTCACAGCCTTTTAAAATAATAACATCATTAATAATTCTAGGTATAACTTTCATGTTACAAAAATACCATCTATGAGGTGCATTAGGCATTGCTGGTCCATGTTCAGATGTACCTAATATTTTTATTCCATTTTCTTTGCAATAAGAAATGTTTTCTAAAAGAGTGGTATATGCATGACCACTTACTATAGTATGAGTATGTAAATCAGATGAAAAATCCATAAGTTTTCTCCTTTCATTAGAAAAATAATATATATAGTTATAGTATAATCTTGCTTTATTAATTAATTCAAGAATTAGAATGTTTTAAATAGATAAAAACAATGTTATTTTTTCTTGACAGTGAATATTCAATAAACTAAAATAGTAAATAAGGTAAAAATATAAAAAGGTAAAAGATACGCTTTAAATTGGTCCTGTGAGGCCAGAAAGGAGTCTATAACTATGTTGATACAAGAAAAATACATAAATCTATCAATAGAGGAAGTTTATAGTCATAATTATGAATATACAAGGATAGTGAGGAGACCCTTTTAATTAGTAGTCTCTTTATTATCCTTTTATTATAGGGATTTTGAAAATTAATAACCTTAAAAGTGTACTTTACTTTAACATAAAATGAGGAGGGCTAAGCATGAACGCAAAGCTAATTTTAGAAAACGGAATGGTTTTTGAAGGTAATGCCTTTGGATACTTAAGTGACAGTGTTGGTGAAGTTGTATTTACAACTGGTATGACTGGATATCAAGAAGTTTTAACAGACCCATCATATTATGGTCAAATAGTAACTATGACATATCCATTAATAGGGAATTATGGAGTTAATTTAGAAGATGTAGAATCAAACTCTCCAAAAGTTAGAGGATTTATAGTAAGAGAAAAATGTTCTTTCCCAAGTAACTTTAGATGCGAAATGGATTTAGATAACTACTTAAAGCAAAACAAAATAGTAGGACTTGAAGGAATAGATACAAGAGCATTAACAAAAGTTTTAAGAAACAATGGTACTATGAAAGGTATAATAGTTGTTGATGAAATTGGAGAAAAAGATGTAAATGATAGAATAACAGCATATACAAACAAGGAAGCTGTTAAAAATGTTACTACAGATAAAGTGTACACAATTGAAGGAAATGGAAAGCATGTAGCAGTAATGGATTTTGGTATAAAGACTAACATATTAAGATGCTTCAAAAAGAGAGGATGTAAGCTTACAGTATTCCCAGCTAATGCAAAAGCTGAAGATATATTAGCAATAAATCCTGATTTAGTATTTTTATCAAATGGTCCTGGGGACCCACAAGATGTACCTGAATCAATAGAAAATATTAAAAAATTAATAGGTAAAAAACCAATAGTAGGAATTTGTTTAGGACATCAATTATTAACATTAGCTTTAGGCGGAACAACAACAAAATTAAAGTTTGGACATAGAGGATGCAATCATCCAGTTAAGGATTTAGAAACAAATAAAGTTGCAATAACATCACAAAACCATGGATATGTTGTTGAAACTTTACCAGAAGAGGTTGTAGCAACACATATAAACATAAATGATGGAACAATAGAAGGTATGAAGCATAAAACATTACCAATATTCTCAGTTCAATTCCATCCAGAAGCATCAGCTGGACCACATGATAGCGAATATATATTTGATAAATTTATGGAATATGCACTATAGGAGGTAAGAGATATGCCATTAAGAAAAGATATAAAAAAGGTTTTAGTTATAGGATCAGGTCCAATAGTAATAGGTCAAGCAGCAGAATTTGACTATTCAGGAACTCAAGCTTGCCAAGCTTTAAAAGAAGAAGGTTTAGAAGTTGTATTAGTTAACTCTAACCCAGCTACAATTATGACTGACAAAGAAATTGCAGATAAAATATACATAGAACCACTAACAGTTGAATTTGTGGAGAAAGTAATAGCTAAGGAAAGACCAGACAGTATAATAGCTGGTATGGGTGGTCAAACAGGTCTTAATATTACTGTAGAATTACATGATAAGGGAATTTTAGATAAGAATAATGTTAAGGTAATTGGAACATCTATCGCTTCAATAAAAGAAGGGGAAGATAGAGAATTATTCAGAGACATGATGAATAGAATAAACGAACCTGTTATACAATCTGAAATAATAACAGATTTAGAAGCTGGAGTAGCTTATGCTAGTAAAATAGGATACCCAGTTATAGTAAGACCAGCTTATACACTAGGAGGTACTGGTGGAGGTATTGCTGATAATGAAGAAGAATTAAGAGAAATTCTTGAATCAGGATTACAATTAAGTACAATAGGTCAAGTACTTCTTGAAAAATCAGTTAAGGGATGGAAAGAAATTGAGTATGAAGTAATGAGAGACTCATATGGAAATTGTATAACTGTTTGTAACATGGAAAACATTGACCCAGTTGGTATACACACAGGAGATAGCATAGTTGTTGCACCATCTCAAACTTTATCAGATAAAGAATATCAAATGCTTAGAACAGCATCAATTAATATAATAAATGCAGTAGGAATTGAAGGTGGATGTAATGTACAATTTGCTTTAAATCCAAATTCATTTGAATATGCTGTAATAGAAATAAATCCTAGAGTTTCAAGGTCTTCAGCTTTAGCATCAAAGGCTACTGGATATCCAATAGCTAAGCTTGCAGCAAAGATTTCTGTAGGATATGGATTAGATGAAATAAAAAATGCAGTAACTCAAAAAACTTATGCTTGCTTTGAACCAACATTAGACTATGTTGTATGTAAAATTCCAAAATGGCCATTTGATAAGTTCTTTGGAGCTGATAGAGAACTTGGAACAAAGATGATGGCAACTGGAGAAGTTATGGCTATAGGAGCTAATTTAGAAGCTGCATTATTAAAGGGAATAAGAAGTCTAGAAATAGGTAAATATTCTTTAGACCACAAAAAGTTTAAAGAACTTAGCATGGCTGAATTAAAAGAAAGAGTTATGGCTCCAGATGATGAAAGATTATTTGCTTTAGCTGAAATGTTAAGAAGAGATTATAGAGTAGATAAAGTAGCTAAGATAACAGGAATAGATATATTCTTCATAGAAAAGTTTAAGTGGATAGTAGAAGAAGAACAAAGATTAAAATTAAGCAAACTTGAAGACTTAGATAAAGAATGGTTATATAAATTAAAGAGAAAAGGATTCTCTGATAAAGCTATAGCTGATATGTTAAAAGTTTGCCCAGAAGATATAAATAAGCTAAGAGGATTATGGAACATAAAACCTTCATATAAGATGGTTGATACATGTGCTGGAGAATTTGAAGCTTTATCTCCATATTATTATTCAACATATGAACAATATGATGAAGTTGAAGTTACACATGATAGAAAGAAAGTTGTGGTTTTAGGTTCTGGACCAATAAGAATAGGTCAAGGTATAGAATTTGACTATGCTTCAGTTCACTGTGTATTAGCATTAAAGAGATTAGGAATAGAAACTATAATAGTAAATAACAATCCAGAAACAGTAAGTACTGACTTTAATATTTCAGATAAATTATATTTTGAACCTCTTACTGAAGAAGATGTATTAAATATAATAGAAAAAGAAAATCCAGATGGAGTAATTCTTCAATTTGGTGGTCAAACAGCTATTAAGCTTGCAAACTTCTTAAAAGAAAAGAATATACCAACACTTGGAACAACAGCAGACCAAATAGATATGGCTGAAGATAGAGAAAAGTTTGATGAATTATTAGAAAAGCTAGGAATAGCAAGACCTAAGGGTAAAGGAATTTGGTCTATTGAAGAAGGATTAGAAGAAGCAAGAGCATTAGGATTCCCAGTACTTGTTAGACCTTCATATGTAATTGGTGGTCAAGGAATGGAAATCACTCATGATGAAGAAGAATTAGTTTACTACTTAGAAAATGCCTTTGCTAAGGATAAGAAAAATCCTATATTAATAGATAAATACTTAATGGGTAGAGAAATAGAAGTTGATGCTATATCAGATGGAGAAGATGTGTTAATTCCAGGTATAATGGAACACTTAGAAAGAGCAGGTGTTCACTCTGGAGATAGTATTACTATGTATCCATCACAAAATATATCTGATAAGATAAAGGCTGATGTTTTAGAATATACTAAGAAATTAGCACTTGAAATTGGAATAAATGGTATGATAAATATTCAATTTATAGAATATGAAGGAAAGCTTTATGTAATAGAAGTTAACCCAAGAGCTTCAAGAACAGTTCCTTATATAAGTAAGGTAAGTGGAGTCCCAATAGTTGATATAGCTACAAAAGTTATGCTTGGAAGCAAACTTAAAGACTTAGGATATGGAGTAGATATATACAAAGAACCAGATATAGTTGCAGTAAAGGTTCCAGTATTCTCAACTCAAAAGTTACCAAATGTTGAAGTATCTTTAGGACCTGAAATGAGATCTACAGGAGAAGTTTTAGGTGTAGGAAGAACTCTTAATGAAGCTTTATACAAAGGATTTATAGCAGCTAATATGTTCCCTGGAAATGGAGAAATATTAGCTACAGTAAATAAACATGACAAACAAGAATTCTTACCAATGGCTCAAAGACTTGCTAAGCTAGGATATAAGTTCATAGCAACAGAAGGAACTTGTAAGCTTTTAAGAGATGGTGGTGTTGATGCTAAGGTTGTTAGAAGATTAAAAGAAGAAAATCCTAACATACTAGATGTTATAAAGAATAAAGAAGTTGATTTAGTTATAAATACTCCAACAAAAGTAAATGACTCAAAATCAGATGGATTTATTATGAGAAGAGCAGCAGTTGAAAGAAATATTGGAGTTATAACAGCTTTAGATACATTTAGAGCAATTGTAGATGTTAAGTGTGAAGGCTTAGAAAATAACAAAGATTTAGAAGTATTTAATATATCAGAAATCTAATAATCTAATCAAAAAGAAGTTGTTGTGTAAATTAATTTTTGCACAACAACTTTTTTACATAAAATTTTTAAAAAAACTTTAAAATTACTTAATAAAAACAAATAAAGGTTGAAAATATTATTGAAAAAAACAGAGTCAAATTATATAATAGAACATATAACGATTACATATTTTAAGCTAAAAAGGGGGATGTAAAATGAAGGTTAAAAAGCTATTAGCAACTATTTTAACAGTAGCACTTACTTCAACAGTTGTCTCAGTACCAATACAACAATTAAGTTTAACTGAAGCAAGTGCAGCAAGCTATGAAGCTTATAATGGAAATGATTTAGGAGTCACTTATAGTACAACAAAGACAACATTTAAAGTTTGGGCACCAACAGCATCAAAGGTACAAATAAAAAGGTATACTACAGGTAGTGACGAAGAATCAGGGGCAGCTGTAATTGAAACCAAAGACATGACAAAGGGTGGACAAAATGTATGGTCAATTACAATAAATGGAGATTTGAAAAATACTTATTATACTTATTTAGTTGATGGTCGTGAAACTCCAGATGTATATGGAAGAACCACTGGAATAAATGGTGACAGATCAATGGTTATTGATTTAGATAGTACAGACCCAGATGGCTGGGAAAATGATAAAAGAGTTGATTCTCCAAACCAAACAGATGCAATAACTTGGGAAGTACATGTAAAAGACTTCTCTTATGACTCTTCATCAGGAATAGACGAAAAATATAGAGGAAAATTCCTTGCATTTACTGAAGAAGGAACAACTTTAAATGGTGATGGAGTAACAAAAACAGGTATAGATTACTTAAAAGAATTAGGTGTAACACATGTACAAATATTACCTATGTATGATTATGCATCAGTAGATGAAAGAAACTCAGATGGAGAAACTTTTAACTGGGGTTATGACCCAAAGAACTATAATGTACCAGAAGGTTCATATTCAACTAATCCTTATGATGGTAATGTAAGAGTTTCAGAATTAAAACAAATGGTAAAGGCATTCCATGATGCAGGAATTGGGGTTGTAATGGATGTTGTTTATAACCATACTTATGCACCATTTGGACAAGGTGGAAGTCAAAATGATTTCCAAAAGAAACAATACTCACCATTAGATAGAACAGTACCAGGATATTATTATACTTCAACAGACTGGTCTGGTTGTGGAAACTCAACAGATAGTACTAAAGAAATGTACAGAAAATATATGATAGATTCTATTGTTTATTGGGCAACAGAATATCATTTAGATGGATTTAGATTTGACCTTATGGGTGTTCATGATGTTAAAACAATGAATGAAATAAGAGCAGCTTTAAATAAGGTAGACCCTCAAATTAAAATGTGGGGTGAACCTTGGTGTGGTGATGGTAGCAAAAATAGTTTGGCAGGATATGCTAATAAAGCAAACTGTAAGTCTTTAGATAATAATATAGCTATGTTTAGTGATAATGCTAGAGATGCTATAAAAGGTAACACTTGGGATGGAAAACTTAGTAACGCTGGATGGGTTACAGGTAATGGAAATAGACAAACAGAAGTTATAGCTGGTATAAAGGCACAATGTGGAGATTATGATAATATAAATAATAATATTTGGTCTAAACAACCTTCGCAAGTTATAACATATACATCTTGTCATGATAACCATGCATTATATGACATTTTATGTATGACAATGGGAAAGAGCCAAAATGGTAATAGATATGATGATATAGTTAATATGAATAAATTATCAGCAGCATTAGTATTAACTTCTCAAGGTTCATCATTCTTCCAAGCTGGTGAAGAGTTTGCTAGAAGTAAAATGGGAGACCATAATAGTTACCAATCAAGTGCTTCTATAAATAAATTAGATTGGAAGAGAGTTAAAGAATATAGTGATTTAGTAAATTACTATAAAGGATTAATTGAAATAAGAAAGAACTTCTCTGCATTTAGAGATCCAACTACATCAGCTGGTAATAGAATTCAATGGTTAACTACTTCAGGAAATCAACAAATAGCATATTCTCTTACAAATAATGTTTCTGGAGAATGGAGCAAAGTAGTTTGTTTATTTAATGCTTCTTCTAATGGAACAACTATAAATTTACCTTCAGGAAACTGGGTAATTGTTGCTAATGGCACTAAATCTGGAGTTGAATCTTTAGGAACTGCAAGTGGAAGTGTTCAATTATCAGGACGTTCAGCTATGATTTTAGTTGAAAAGAATAGCTTTGATAATACAGTAATAGGTAAAAAAGGAACAGTAATTGTTAATCATGTTAATCAAAATGGAGATATAATAAAAACAGAAACAAAGACAGGAAAAGAAGGAACATCTTATACAACATCTGCAATGAATGATGAAGACTATATATTAGTAAGTACACCATCAAATGCAAATGGTAAATTTACAGATGGAACAATAACAGTAACTTACACATACAAAGAAGATGATACTCCAAGAGGAACAGTAACAGTAAAATATGTAAATAAGGAAACAGGAGAAGAAATTGCAACTTCAGAATCATTAAGAGGAAAAGTTGGAAAGACTTATACTACAACAGCAAAAACTATAAAAGGATATGAATTAATAGAAACTCCTTCAAATGCTACTGGAACTTATACAGAAGGAAATAAAGTTGTAACTTATTATTATAAAGAAAAAGAAGTAAAATGTTTAACAGTACATTACTATAATACAAGTTGGTCAACAGTAAATATTTATGCTTATGATGAATCATCAGGAACTGCAAAATTATTTACTGGGGCATGGCCAGGAGCTAAGATGAACAATGATGGAAATGGTTGGTGGAGTTATGAAGTAACAGAAACAGAAGCAGGACAAGTTATTTTCAATAATGGCTCACAACAAGAACCATCAGGTGTTGGAAGTAGCGGATATAGTGTTGAAGGAGAAGTTTGGGTTAAGAATGGTAAAGTTCTTACAGAAGATCCAGATGGACCAACAGAAGGAACAGTAATAGTAAAATATGTAGATGAAAATGGAAATGAAATAGCAACATCAACAACTAAAAAAGGAACAATAGGAACAAGTTATACAACAACAGCAAAAACAATATCAGGATATGATTTAAAAACAACACCATCAAATGCTACAGGAAAATTTACAGCTTCAACAACAATAGTAACTTATGTTTATTCTGAAGTAGGATTTAATGAAGCAATGGTAATAGTAAAATATGTGGATGAAGATGGAAATGAAATAGCAAGTTCAACAACTAAAACTGGACTTGTAGGAGAAAGTTATACAACAACAGCAAAAACAATATCAGGATATAACTTAAAAACAACACCATCAAATGCTACAGGAAAATTTGCAGCTTCAACAACAATAGTAACTTATGTTTATTCTAAAGCTGATGCTGAAAAAGGAACAGTAGTAGTAAAATATGTAGATGAAAATGGAAATGAAATAGCAGGTTCAACAACTAAGACAGGAACAATAGGAGCAAAATATACAACAACAGAAAAGACAATATCAGGATATGAATTAGTTTCAACTCCAACAAATGCAAGCGGAACATATAAAAATGGAACAATAACAGTAACTTATAAATATAAGAAGGTAACAATAGTAGCACCAGTAATAAACAGTTTTGTAGCAAGCAAACAATCACCACAAGTAAGTGGAACACAAGTTACATTAACAGCAAAAGCAACTGGAACAAAAACATTACAATACAAATTCTTAATAAAAGATAATACAACAGGAAATTGGGCAGTATTAAGAGATTATAAAACTTCAAACACATATACATGGACAACAGGAAAAACAGGAAACAAAACATTATATGTAGATGTAAAAGATGGTAATGGACAAGTAACAAGAAAATCAATGAGCTATACTGTTAAAGAAGTAGAAAAACCAAAAGTAGTTTCATTTGTAGCAGGCAAAAAGTCACCACAAGCAAGTGGAACAGAAGTAACTTTAAGTGCAGCTGCAAGTGGAACAGGAGTATTACAATATAAGTTCTTAGTAAAAGATAATACAACA
>ERZ824600.5050-NODE-5050-length-11087-cov-6.221537_pt1 | contig 11087 bp, 7 predicted proteins | sample MGYA00519933_ERZ824600 | MGnify/ENA primary metagenome ERZ824600 (study PRJEB31778, sample SAMEA3449178) | human gut metagenome | biome: human gut; feature: human-associated habitat; material: faeces | place: United Kingdom | collected 2010/2012 ... | reverse complement strand
TTAAGTCTTTTACTCGGACGGCTTTTCCTTCGCTTTGCGGGAGAGAGCCTTTTTTTACCAGTTTAACTTTGGGAGTCACCAATATTTCATCCTTTAATTGGCGGGTTATATCCTTGCGGATCTTCTCCAGTTCAATATAATTGTCAGTGGAAAGGTCGCTTAATTCTACTTCGACGATCATCTCGTCTTGGTTGTTGACTGTTTCCAGTGTAATCAGGTAATTGCTGCCTAATTCGGGAAATTGTACGAGTATCTTTTCTACTTGCATCGGGAAGATATTTACTCCCTTGATAATGAACATATCATCACTGCGTCCCTTGATACGATCAATACGGATGTGCGTGCGGCCGCAGGCGCAGGGCTCGCCGCCCCGCTCCACCACCATATGCCCCACCTCGCCGGCCATGCCGTTGGCACCGTGGTAGATCTTGCCGTTATGGACGATGCCCGCGCCCACGCCTGTGCCCAGGGTGATGGTGACGAAGCGCTTGCTGTCGCGGCCAGCGCCCACCAGGAACTCGGCCATCTTACCCAAGTCGCGGGTGTCACCGTAGGCGTGCAGCGGCATCCGGTTCAGAATTTTCTGCTCCCGGGCTGCGTCCACTACCTGCTCGTTCATTTTGCTGCGGAACCACCCCGGCGCAATGCTGTTGACGGTGATGTTGTCCTGCGCCCACTCCACGGCCAGAGCGCGGGTCATCGCCAGCACAGCGCCCTTGCTGGCACAGTACGGCACCACCTCGCTGAAGCCCAGATGGGCGCTCATGCTGGTGATGTTGATGATGCGGCCCTTGTCCGCACTTTTCTTCAGATAGGGGTAGCAAATCACACTCATCTGGAACAGATATTTGACATTCACATTCATGATATTGTCAAACTGCTCCATGGGAAAGTCCTCGGCCCGGCATTTATAGCTGACGCCTGCGTTGTTTACCAGAAAATCCAGACAGCCGTTATGCTTTGCGGCCAGCTCCGCCACTAGTGTTTTCATGGCTTCTGCATTTCCGATGTCACCCCGCAGATGGACAACGCCCGGTGCACTTTCGCCTACACCCTCTTTGGGCTTGCCGGTGCGGCTGATGACATAAACTGTCGCGCCGGCCTGAGCCAGCACATTTGCGATCTGGAAACCGATCCCGCTGCTGCCGCCGGTGACGATACCGGTCTTTCCCTTCAAACCTGCCATAAAAAGCACCTCTTATCTTTTATCTGCGACCTGAAAGCTGTCAGCTTCAGTATATCATACCTTTGCAGGATGCGAAAGCTCTTATGTACGCCGCCCGCAGGCGGCAAAAATCAGTTCATTGGAAATTCCAGTCCTGCAAACTCGGCATCCGTCAGCCGTTTCAGCTTTTCAATGACCTGCTCTGACAGTTCCCGCAAAGCAGTTTCATCCGGCATAAGGAGTATCTCATGGCCAAAACTGCCGACACCATTGCCATCTATTCCCGCAAATCCCGCTACACCGGCAAGGGCGAAAGTATCGGAAATCAGATCGACCTCTGCCGCGAATATATCCGCACTCACTACGGCGATGCTGCCGCGGAACATACCGTTGTCTTTGAGGACGAGGGCTTTTCCGGCGGCAACCTGAACCGCCCGGATTTCAAAAAGATGATGACTGCGGCCAAGGACCGGAAATTCAAGGCCATTGTGGTCTACCGTCTGGACCGCATCAGCCGCAACATCAGCGACTTTTCCAGCCTGATTGAAGAACTGGGACGGCTGGGCATCGACTTTGTGTCCATCCGTGAAAGTTTTGACACGTCCAGCCCCATGGGCCGCGCGATGATGTACATCGCATCGGTGTTCAGTCAGCTGGAACGTGAGACCATCGCGGAGCGCATCCGGGACAACATGCACGAATTGGCAAAGACCGGGCGCTGGCTGGGCGGCACGACCCCCACGGGCTATGCTTCCGAGAGCGTCAAGAGCATCACGGTGGACGGCAAGACCAAAAAGGCCTGCAAGCTCAAGCTGCTGCCGGACGAAGCAGAGATCATCTACAAAATTTTCGACCTCTACGAGCAGTACGATTCTCTGACCATGACCGAGACCGAGCTGCTGCGGCAGGGCATCAAAACAAAAACCGGGCGTTCGTTCACCCGGTTTTCCATCAAGTCGATTTTGCAGAATCCTGTCTACCTGATTGCAGACAAGGACGCCTATCAGTATTTTGTGGACAATGAGGCAGAACTGTTCGCCCCGGAGTCCGATTTCGACGGTGTGCGCGGCGTGCTGGCCTACAACCGCAGCGATCAGGAAAAAGGCCGTGCTACGGTCTACAATCCCATCAGCGAATGGATCGTTTCGGTGGGCGAACACCCCGGCATCATTTCCTCCAACCGGTGGATCCGGGTGCAGGAATCGCTGGAGCGGAACAAATCCAAGTCCTACCACGCATCCCGCGGCAACGAGGCGCTGCTCACCGGTCTGCTGTGGTGCTCCTGCGGCAGCCGGATGTACCCGAAGGTCACCGGGCGCAAAACGGCAGACGGACAGGTTGTCTTTCCTTATATGTGCAAGCTGAAAGAGCGCAGCCGGAGAGAGTTATGTAATGTCCGGAATGCCAACGGCAATTTGCTGGATGCTGCCATCTGCGAACAGGTCAAGCACCTTGCCGACCATTCCAGCGACTTTATGAAGCAGTTGGAAAAGGCACGTTCTGCCCACGCAGGCAACCGCTCCGAGTTTGAGACCAAGCTTTCTGCCCTGCGCAAAGAGCAGGCCGAGACGCAGCGGAAGATCAATGCACTGATCGATTCGCTGGCTGACTTCAGCGACAGCACCGCTGCAGTCCACCTGAAAAAGCGCATCGAGGAGCTGAACGGTCAGGATGCCGCCCTGAGCTCCCGCATCCGGGAACTGGAAAGCCTTACGGATGAAGGGGTTCTGGCAGGGATGGAATTTGACCTGATGCGTCAACTGCTGACCGTGTTCCACGACAACATCGACGATATGACCGTGACCCAGAAGCGTGCCGCCATCCGCACGGTGGTGCGCAAGGTGGTGTGGGACGGCAAGGTGGCGCATGTGGTGCTCTTCGGTTCACCGGAGGATGAAATCGACTGGACCACCTTCCCGGTAGACCCGGAAGAGGACGACAACGACCCCGAGGGCGGTGGAGATGGTTCCGATTCTCCGTCCGGCGTTCGCTCGGGTGAGGATAGCAAACGAGATCCGGATGCAGTTCCGGCGGGAGCGCAAGAGCGGCAGCACCGTTTCCCTGCAAGAAACACTGGAAGCGGATGGGGAGTCTGCCCTGACGCTGGTGGATGTGCTGCAGGACAGCTTTTGCATGGAGGAATGCTGTGAGAAGAAGGCAGACCTGCTCCGGGTGCGGCAGCTGCTGGAAACGCTGCCCGCGCGGGAGCGGCAGATCCTGCTGCTGCGGTACGGGCTGGCCGGGCAGCCGCCCCTGACCCAGCTGGAAACGGCACAGCTGCTGGGCATCAGCCGCAGCTATGTGTCCCGTCTGGAAAGCCACGCGCTGTGCCAGCTGCGCCAATATTGGGACAAAAAACCGGCGCAGGAGTGAAACATTTCTCCTGTGCCGGTCTCGGAATCCTTATTCGGTCAGCGCGCTTGCCTGGATCTCGTCCAGCTGCTCAAAGGTGTACAGCCGGTTCAGCGCCTCGACCAGCTCCTTTTTGGAAAGGCGCGGCGGCAGGCCCAGTGCGTTCAACAGCTTTGCCTTACGCTCTGCGCTGCCCGGCTTGCCGGAGAGCCCCCATTCGTACAGGTCCGTGTAGGTGATCTGCCGACCTTCCGGGCGGGCAGGCGCTGCGCCTACCTCAGCCCCGAGGGCATCCCGCAGAGCCTGCAGAACGATGGCATCCTCCACACCTTCCACCCCCAGCAAACCTTCCTTGCCGGGCTGCTCCTTGCGCTTTTCCTTGCCATGAATGGCGGGCACATAGGCCTGCACCACGTTCTTTTCGCCCACCAGATTCGTGATGTAGTTCCGGATGCGGAAGCCCGCCGCATCCGAATCCGTCAGCAGGATCAGCCCGTTTTTCTGCGCCAGCGCTTTGAACAGCTGCTGGCGCTTTTTGTCTTTGTAAATGCCAAATCCATCCGTCAGCAGGATCATGGCATCGGTCAGGTGCGCAAGGCGGGCGGCATCGTATTTGCCCTCCACGATCAGCACCCGGCCGGTATGGATCATTTCATTCTGCATCATCGTCCACTCCCTGCCATGGCCAGCCGGCACAGCGCCGTTTCCAGCAAGATCTGCTCTTCCACCGGCTGGCTCTTCAGGCTCTGGTCCAGCTCCAACAGCACCTGCAGGCAGGCTTCGATCTGCCCCAGCGTATAGTGCGACGCCGTTTCGGCCGAGCGCTTGAGCCGGTAATCGCTGCCCTTGTAGCCAAAGTCCTTGAACACCGTACTGTAGTTCTTTTTGCGGGCCGCGCCCAGCTTGACCCGGTACAGGTCCACATAGCTGCCGATCATGGCCGCCGTGATGGCAATGGGCTCCTGCTGCAGGCGCAGAAGGGTCTGCAATTTCTTGCAGGCACCAGTGGCGTTTTTGGCGGTGATCATGCGGATCATCTCAAACACATCGGCTTCCAGGCTCACGGTGCCCATATCGGCCACCATGGCAGCGGTCACGGTCTGGTAGCCGGACAGCGCACAGAGCTTGTCCACCTCGTTTTCCAGCAAAAATGGATCCTCGCCACAGCGTTCCAGCAACGCAGCAGCCGCGCCGTCCGGCAGTGAGGTTCCCTGTGCCTTTGCCCGGTCGATCATCATGGCCTTGAGCTCAAAGGGACGGGGTTTGGCCAGCTCTTCAACGTAGCCGATGGCCTTGCACTGGGCAATGAGTTTCTGGGCCGATTTCCCAGCCTTGAGCTTGCTGCGCTCCAATGGGAACACACTGCCCAGCACCACCACCGCATTTTCCAGGCTGGCCAGCGTACTGCACAGCTCGTCCAGATCCTTTGCGCCGTATGCGCCCGGGTCCACTTCCGGCAGCACCACCACGCGGCGGGTGCCAAAAAAAGAGATGGTGCCCGCCGCCATGATCAGTCCTTCGATTTCCGGAGCCGCACCGTCCAGAACGGTTGCGTCCTCGTCACTGTCTGCCGAGAGAACACGGACAGCCGCGTTCACCGCCTGCCGCACCAGATATCGCTCTGTGGAATAAAAATAGTACACCGGGCAGCCTTTGTCGGCCAGCTGCCGGAGTTTTGCCTCGGTCGCCAAACCGTTCTCCTCCCTCTGCTGTGAATGGTAATATACTTTAACGATTGTTATTGTACCACACTCCGGCCGGATTGCAAAGCATCACTCTGCCCGCCAGCCGCCGGAAGGGCGCAGGCTGAGGGAAGCATATACCGCTTCCCCACCCTGCATCCATTGGTAATGATCACTCCGGCTCAGCAGCTGTTCCCACTGCACGGCCTCCGGCTTTGCCGGAGATGCCAGCAGCCACTGCACCCGGACCGGTTCGGCCAGCGTCACCGTTCCGCTCACGGTCACGAACTGCTGCTCCCCGATGGTCAGCCGCACAAGGCAGCCGAACCGGGTACGCAGGGTCTCCACCGCTGCGGTCGACGTCTGTCGGGTGACGGCGCTTCCCACCGGCTGCACTGCCACTCGGCACATCGTCCGGGCAGGCAGCGTGCAGGCATTTTCCGGGTCCAGACGCAGATCTGCCAGCAGTTCCACCGTGGTCACGCCCCGGCGGGCCAGCTGGTTTTCCACCGCCCGCTGAGTGGATGCCCCACCCCGGAACAGCACCACGGCTGCGTGATTCTGGCTGACCACCACCGCCGGGCTGTTGGCACTGCCCACAAGGTCGACGTGCACCACATCCCGGCACAGGGCATTGCCTGCGCCAATGGCAAGGGCTGCCGTCAGCAGAAGGCCCGGCACAGCCACCCGCAGACGCACCTTCCAGACATGTGCCAGCCCGCACAGAGCCATCAGCAGCAGACAAACAAGGGCTGCATAGTTTGTGTCAAAATACATCCCCGCCCCAGGCTTGGCGCTGACCCACACGGCCCAGCGATTCAGCAGGCCGGTCAGAAATTCTGCCGCTTTGCCAATCATCGTATATAACGGCCCGGCTGCCGGGACCAGCCCCGCAAAAGCGGTGCCAAGGCTCAGCAGAAGCATGGGCTGCACCAGCCAGAGCACCGCCACGCCGGAAGCCACCGCCCACAGGCTCACGCTCAGCCCCCGCAGCACCAGAACTGGAAAGGTCGCTGCCGAAGCACAGACCCCGATGCACACCGTCTCGGTCAGGCTGCTGCGGACATGTCGCAGGATGCGCTGCAATACAGAGGGCTTTTTCTTCCGGGTCGCGTGCGCTGCAAAGAGTGCATGCAGGTGACGGGAAAGCTCCGCACCGGCCAGTGTACCCAACACAGCGGCAAACGACAGCTCAAAGCCGATATCACACACGGCATAGCTGTTGCGAGCGGTCATCAGGATGCCCGCCGCCGCCAGTGAGGTGAGAGCGTCCGATGCGCCATAGACCCACACACCCAGTGCGCTGACCCATACCGCCACAGCCGCCCGGCAGACAGAAGGCGTAAAACCGGTGACCCCTGCCAGCAGCAGCGCCAGGAAGGCCGTAAACAGCGCCTTGACCCGGCGGCTGCGATAACTGCGTTCCCGCCTGCGTCGGCCGAACACCGACCCGAACACGTCCCCGCACAGAATGGAGACGTGCATCCCGCTGACCACCAGCACATGGGAAAGGCCCGCACCCCGGTAGGCGCTGCGCAGGGCGGAAGAAAGATGGTTCCGGTCGCCCACCGTCATGGCGGCCAGCACCCCGCCGACGTCCTCGGACAAGCCCTTGCGCAGGCTGGCGCTGAGCCGTTTTTGCAGGCGGCTGGTGCGTGCCCGGAAACTGCTGCCCTGCCCCAGCCGGGCAAAGGCCTGGGGTTCTTTGGCCAGCAGGGCCGCGCCATCGGCAAACAGCGCCGTGCGTTCGGCAGGCTCCGGCACTTCCAGCACAAAGCGGCCCTCCACCCGCTCCCCGGCTTCACATTGCGGCAGGGCATCGCATTCCACCCGGAGATCCGCCGCTTTGCCGTTGACCCGCTCCACCCGCAGCACGGCGTCCACAATGCCCGGGTAGTAGGATGGCGACACCAACTCCACCTCAGCGGTCAGCACCACCGTCTGCCCGGCATACTGTGCCTGCACCCCGGCCAGCCGGGCGTCGGTATGCCTTACCGCAGCCAGCCCCGCCGCTGCGCCCAGCAGCAGGCAGAGGGAGGCTTTGCGGGTGCGGTCCGGGATGCACAACAGCAGGCAGACGGCTACAAAAAATGCCGCAAACGGCACAAAAAGTTCCGTTTGCGGCAAAAAATCGCATACTAACGCAACACCCAGCATTCCGGCGCAGAATACGCAGAGCGGGCGTCGCATGGCGGCTTAGTGGAAGAACAGGGGCAGCGGCTCCAGGAAGATGATATCCTTGCGCTCTGCTGCGTCACCCTCGGCCAGAACAGCAGCCTGGCCCACGATGGTGCACTGGGTCTGTTCTGCCAGTGCATCCAGAGCTTTCAGCGAACCACCGGTGGAGATCACATCATCCACCACCAGCACGCGCTTGCCGCTCATCTTGTCCAGCTCCTTGCGGTCAATGACCAGCTTCTGCTTGCCGGCGGTGGTAATGGACTGATCTTCCACCACAACGGGGTCCGGCATATACAGCTTGACGCCCTTGCGTGCACAAACGTAAGGCTTGCCGCTCTGACGGCTCATCTCGTGGGCCAGCGGGATGCCCTTGGCCTCTGCCGTTAGCAGGATATCAAACTCCGGGCACTTCTTCAGCAGCTCGGCAGCAGCAGCCACGGTCAGCTCGGCATCACCCAGCATGATGAAAGCGGCAATATCCATGTGATCGTTGACCTTGCAGATGGTCAGCTCACGGGTCAGGCCTGCAACATGCAGGGTATAAGTTTCAGCCATAATCAAAATCTCCCTTTCGTATCGGAATCAGACAGGCAGTTTTTCGCCGCCCAGAACATGGAAATGCAGATGCTTCACGGTCTGGCCGGCATCCTCACCCACATTGGAGATGATGCGGTAGCCATTTTCCAGCCCCTGCTCCTTGGCCAGCTTTGCGATGACGGCAAAAATATGGCCCAGCAGAGCACCGTCCTCCTCGGTCAGCGCAGCGGCCGAGGTGATGTGCTTTTTGGGAATGACGAGGAAATGCACCTTGGCCTGCGGGTTGATGTCGTAAAACGCCACCACCTGCTCATCCTCGTACAGCTTTTTGGAGGGGATCTTGCCCTCCGCGATCATGCAGAACAGACAATCTTCCATGGGAAACACTCCTTCCTGATCTTTGCCTTATTTATTCGCCCAGTGCCTTCTTGACGATGGCACCCACAGCAGCCAGTGCCTCGTCGATCTTGGTCTCGTCCTTCAGGCCAGCCATTGCAAAGTCCGGCTTGCCGCCGCCCTTGCCGCCGGCGATAGCAGCCAGCTCCTTCACCAGCACGCCAGCCTTCAGGCCCTTTTCCTGTGCCAGCTTGTTGACGGTGACAGCCATGGTGATCTTATCCTCGGCCTTGCCCACCAGCACAGCCACCACAGGGTTCACGGCCTTGTCACGGATGCTGTCGCACATGCCGCGGAGGGTGTCGCCAGTAGTACCGGTAAAGTATGCAGAGGCGATCTTCACGCCGTCTGCTTCCTCGGCATTATCGAACAGGCTGTCCACCTTGGATGCGGCGATCTTTGCCTTGAGCTCTTCCAGCTCCTTGCTCATAGCCTTGTTCTCAGCCATGACCGCCTCGGCGCGGACAGGCAGTGCGGTGACGTTGTTGGCCTTCAGGGTGCCAGCCACGGTGTGCAGCATAGCCTCCTGCAGGTTTGCACGGATCAGCAGGTTGCGGCCGGTGACAGCCTCAATGCGGCGGATGCCGGCGGCCACAGAGCTCTCGCTCACGATCTTGAAGCCGCCGATCTGGGCAGTGTTCTTGACATGGGTGCCGCCGCAGAACTCGGTGGACCAGCCCTCAATATCAACGACGCGCACGACCTTGCCGTACTTCTCGCCGAACAGAGCCATCGCACCCAGCTTCTTGGCCTCCTCCACAGGCATCTCCTGGACGGTGACGTTCATGGAGTCAAAGATCTTGTCGTTGACGATCTTCTGCACACGGGCCAGCTCTTCAGGGGTCACGGCACTGAAGTGGGTGAAGTCGAAGTGAGTGATGGAGGCATCCTGGTAGGAACCAGCCTGGTGCACATGATCACCCAGCACCTCACGCAGGGCAGCCTGCAGCAGATGGGTGGCGGTGTGGTTGCGGGCAATGGCCATGCGGTATTCCTTATCGACCTTTGCGGTCAGGTGGTCACCCACCTTCACGATGCCGCTTTCCAGCACACAGGTGTGGACGTAGTAGCCCTTGGGGGTCTTTTTCACGTCCAGCACGCGCAGGCTGCAGTCGGCACTGGTCAACACGCCGTGGTCAGCGGCCTGGCCGCCCATCTCGGCGTAGAACGGGGTCTTGTCCAGCACCACCAGCACGCCTTCCTTGGCCTGCTCGTCGGTAGCAATGGCGTCGGTCAGGGTCTCCTCGTCGCTCAGGGCAACCACCACGCTGTTGTCATTCAGGGTATCGTAGCCGGTGAACACGGTGGGCTCGGCGGTCAGGCCGCCGAACAGATCCTCGCTCCAGCCGGAAATGTTCTTCTTCAGGCGCTCGGCGCGGGCACGCTCCTTCTGCTTCTTCATCTCAGCATGGAAGCCTTCCTCGTCGATCTCCAGGCCCTGCTCTGCGGCGATCTCCTTGGTCAGGTCCAGCGGGAAGCCGAAGGTATCGTTCAGCTTGAACACATCCAGACCGCTCAGCAGGTGCTGATGTGCCTTCTCCAGGCCGTCGATCATGTTGTTCAGGATGTTCATGCCGGCGTCGATGGTACGGGCAAAGTTTGCCTCCTCGGTGCCGATGACCTTCTTGATATAAGCATCATGCTCGCGCAGCTCGGGGTATGCACTCTCGCTGGACTGGATAACAGTCTCCACCAGATCCACCAGGAAGGGGTGGTCGATGCCCAGCATCCGGCCATGACGGGCTGCACGGCGCAGCAGGCGGCGCAGCACATAGCCGCGGCCCTCGTTGGAGGGCAGGATGCCGTCGGACACCATGAAGGTGCAGCTGCGGATGTGGTCGGTGATGACGCGGATGGAAATGTCGGTCTTGGGGTCCTGCTTGTAGGTCTTGCCCGCGATGTGCTCCACATGGTGCAGCACGCTCTGCACGGTATCCACCTCAAACAGGTTGCCCACGTTCTGCATCACGCAGGCCAGACGCTCCAGGCCCATGCCGGTATCAATGTTGGGCCGGGCCAGACGCTCGTAGTGGCCCTTGCCGTCGGCGTCGAACTGGCTGAACACCAGGTTCCAGATCTCCATATAGCGGTCGCAGTCGCACCCCGGCTTGCAGTCGGGGGAGCCGCAGCCGTACTTCTCGCCGCGGTCAAAATAGATCTCCGAGCAGGGACCGCAGGGACCGGTGCCGTGCTCCCAGAAGTTGTCCGCCTTCCCCAGCCGGACCACGTGCGCGGGGTTGACGCCGACCTTGTCCACCCAGATGCGGTACGCCTCGTCGTCCTCCTCGTAAATGGAGGGCCACAGCAAATCAGCCGGGATTTCCAGCGTTTCTGTCAGGAATTCCCACGCCCACGGAATCGCCTGCTCCTTGAAATAATCGCCGAAGGAGAAATTGCCCAGCATTTCAAAGAACGTGCCGTGCCGCGCCGTATGCCCCACGCGCTCCAGGTCGGGGGTGCGGATGCACTTCTGACAGGTGGTGACGCGGTGGCGCGGCGGCTCTTCCTCGCCGGTGAACCAGGGCTTCATGGGGGTCATGCCTGCGTTGATGAGCAGGATGGATTTGTCGTTCTGCGGAACGAGGGAAAAGCTCGGCAGACGCAGATGGCCTTTGGTTTCGAAAAACTTCAGGTACATCTCGCGCAGCTCATTGAGGCCGTAAGGCTTGTGTGCCATGGTGAAGACTCCTTCTATATACATTAAAATTTAAACATTACGATGGCTTCCCCTATGAGGGGAAGCTGTCAGCCGTCAGGCTGACTGATGAGGTGGG
>ERZ824600.5042-NODE-5042-length-11103-cov-9.648896_pt1 | contig 11103 bp, 7 predicted proteins | sample MGYA00519933_ERZ824600 | MGnify/ENA primary metagenome ERZ824600 (study PRJEB31778, sample SAMEA3449178) | human gut metagenome | biome: human gut; feature: human-associated habitat; material: faeces | place: United Kingdom | collected 2010/2012 ... | reverse complement strand
CAAACTGATCTGCCATAACATTTCCTTTCTGGTTTTTATTATGCATATTATAGCACATAATCCCGCTGTATCAAATTAAGTTTTTATAAACCGGGGAGCTGCATGTTCTTATGCAGCTCCCCGGTTTATAAATGGTTATCCTGTATTTTCTTTTATTTGTCAGAAGAGGGTTTGCTTCCGAGGGTCACTTCAACCGTCTGTTCCTTGTACTCTCCGCTGTTCGCTCTGGAGATCACCACTTCGATGGTTTCTCCTGCCTCATAATACTGCAGCTTATCAACAAGGTCATCCTTGCCGCTTACCTTCTGTCCATCCAGCTTCACAATGATATCGCCTTTTTTGATCCCTGCATTATCTGCTGCGCCGCCTTCCGTTACCTCAGTAATAAAAGCACCTGCCGGCATATTATACATCTGGATGGCTTCTGTTGTAAGATCAGCAGCCTTGACTCCCATATATCCTACCTTGGAAGAATCTTCCACCTTATCTCTGGTTTCGCGGTTCATCAGTTCTTCCAGGATCGGCTCTGCCTTGGAGATCGGAATGGCATATCCCATGCCTTCCACCTGACTGTCTGCATACTTGGCCGCATTGATACCGATCACTTCACCGTTCATGTTCAGAAGTGCACCGCCACTGTTTCCGGGATTGATCGCTGCATCAGTCTGGATCAGTCCGCTGGCTTCTCCGTCCTCTGTACCGATGCTTCTATTAAGGGCACTTATCCATCCGGAGGTAACTGACTGTCCATAGCCCAGTGCATTGCCAATGGCAACCACCTGCTCACCGACTACAAGATCGTCCGAGCTTCCCATCTGTGCGATCTTGATCTCATCCATGGTCTCATCCGGAATATCGGATTTCTCCACTGCCACCACTGCCAGATCATTCTCTTCATCGGTACCTTTGATCTTGGCAGAAACTGCGTTATCCACATCCGCATCTCCATCGGAGCTGCTTGCCATAGCCTGGGTTTCTTCTTCCGCTCCTACCACATCACTGCCTGCAAAGCACACAGTAAGTGTAGTCGCTCCGGATACCACATGGTTGTTAGTCGCAATGAGAAGCTCGCTGTCATTTTCTCCTACAATAATACCGGAACCGCTGGCCGCTTCTTCCTGTGTATACTGCTGGCCGAAGACATTAGCTGTCTCAGTAAAGTTATTCACAATCGATACCATGGCAGGCATGACCTTCTCCACCACATCAGATACATCAGACTCTACATAAGTAACGTTGGTCGCAAGCTGTGGTGTACTCTGGCTGCTCTCTGTTGCAGCTTCGGAAGCAACCTCACCCACCACTGCGGTATCCGTACCGGTCTTAAGCATCCCGGTGCCCTGTTGTACCGCATAGAACCCGATACCGGCAAACAGTCCGAAGAAAAGTCCCAGGCTGACACTTACCATAGCTTTCCGGAAATAGCCTCCATGCTTTTTGGAGTTCTTAGGTTCTGTATTGCTGCCGGTGCTTCCGCCCATCTGGTATGTGGTGTAACCGTTTGCACTTTCCGCAGCGCTTACACCACTGAATGTACCGGTCGTATTTTCATTGCCGGTTTCGTAACCGGAAAAATTATCATTCTCGTACATAATGCTTCCTCCTATCCTATCTGTAAGTGAGAAACTCTTTTTACCATTCTTCGTTGTTATTTCAGTTCTTCCTCTCACCTTATGAACACAGTATAACCGTCAATTGTGACCGAATTGTGATAACTTTCTGAAGCAATTATGAAAGATCAAAAAATCCGAAGAAGTTTTCACCTCTCCGGATTTTTCTTGTTATTCCACCGTAACGGATTTTGCCAGGTTTCTGGGCTTATCTACATCGCAGCCACGTCCCACTGCCACATAGTAAGCAAACAGCTGCAGAGGAATGATTGCCAGAGAATTGGTAAAGTACGGATTCGTCTCGGGAATGTATACCACATAATCCGCTGCCTTCTCAATTGCTTTGTTGCCCTCGATGGTAACCGCCATGACAAAAGCGCCTCTTGCCTTTACCTCTACCATATTACTGATGGTCTTCTGGAACAGAGCCGGCTGGGTTGCCAATGCCACTACCAGGGTGCCATCTTCGATCAGGGAAATGGTGCCATGCTTCAGTTCTCCGGCTGCATAAGCCTCGGAATGGATATAGGAGATCTCTTTTAACTTCAGGGATCCCTCCAGGGAAATCGCATAGTCAATGCCACGTCCGATGAAGAAGATATCTCTTGCGCCCACGTAACGGTTGGCGAAATGCTGGATCTTCTCCTTCTGTCCCAGCAGCAGTTCGATCTGATCCGGCAGGCATCTCAGGTCAGCCAGCATTCCGGCGAACTTCTCCTGATCAACGGTTCCACGCACCTTGGCGAACTTCATAGCCAGCATGTAAAGTGCGGTCAGCTGTGCACTGTAAGCCTTGGTCGTTGCAACGGCGATCTCGGGACCTGCCCAGGTGTACATAACACTGTCAGCCTCTCTGGCGATGGAACTGCCGACGACATTGACGATACCCAGTACCTTGAAGCCCTTTTCCTTGGACTCCCGTAATGCTGCCAGAGTATCCGCCGTCTCACCGGACTGGCTGATGACGATGACCATATTGCCCTTCTGCAGGATAGGATCTCGATAACGGAATTCGCTTGCCACGTCCACTTCTACCGGGATTCTTGCCAGTCCTTCAATGACATATTTTGCGGTAACACCGGTATGATATGCGGAACCACATGCCACAATATGGATTTTTGTGATCTCCTTAATCTCCTCATCGCTCATATTCAGTTCTTCGATGACGATATCATTATCCTTGATACGGGGAGAAATGGTATCGTTGATGGTTTTAGGCTGCTCGTAGATCTCCTTCAGCATGAAGTGCTCATAGCCTGCCTTCTCAGCTGCATTGGCATCCCAGTCGATGGTAACCGGCTGTTTTTCTAATTCTTCTTCATCTACGGAGAAGAAACGCAGACCATCCTGCTGTAATTCCACGACTTCCTGATTGTCTACATAATATACGGTTCTGGTGTATTTCAAAATAGCGGGAACATCGGAAGCGATAAAGCTGCCATTTTCACTCTTACCTACGATCAGAGGACTGTCCTTACGGGCTGCGAAGATCTTATCCGGCTGGTCTGCAAACATAATTCCCAGTGCATAAGATCCTTCCACACGGTGAAGCACCTTGGTGATGGCTTCCAGGGGGTTTCCTTTATAATAGTAGTCTAACAGATGTGCCAGTACCTCGGTATCTGTCTCGGATACGAACTGATAGCCCTTATCCTGCATCTTTTTCTTCAGGGGAATATAATTCTCGATAATTCCGTTGTGTACTACGGCGATCGTTCCCGCATTGTTCATATGGGGATGGGAGTTGATGTCACTGGGAGCGCCATGAGTTGCCCAACGGGTATGTCCGATACCGGAAGTTCCCTTCATATTTGCACCGCCATGGGTCAGATTCTCTAAAACCTTCAGTCTTCCCACTGCCTTTTTGGTGTTGATCTTCTCACCATCAAAAATGGCCATACCTGCGGAATCATATCCACGGTACTCCAGTTTGGACAGACCGTCTAAAATGATCGGTGCTGCCTGTTCTGTTCCAATATATCCTACGATACCACACATAGTCATGCATCCTTTCTGTTCTGTTTCCAGTATTCTTTGTTGGAAGTAAAAGCAAGAACCCATTTTTTCGGGAGCCTGCGATAATTCTTACCTAATAGATAGCCTGCATATTTACAGGCACATTGTATATAAAAATGGGGCAATTTTGCGGTCATATGTTGTTCCCGCAGATATGCCGTCACATCTTTCACCATCCGTTTTCCTTCGGATTCCGAAGGATACGCCGCGAAGACTTCCGGGTGTTCTGCCTGGGATACCCCCAGATCAAAATTCCTATGGAACTGCTGCCCATTGGTATAGTTATGAGAGTGTACAACCTCAGCATCCGCCGCATAAGCGATCGAATAGCCGGCTTCCACTGCCTTCGCCGCATAAATCATGTCTTCATTAAATATGGTATGTCTGACAAATCCGCCCAGTTCCTCATAAATCTCCCTGCGATATGCCGCACACACATTAGAGCAGAAAAAAGTCTTGATACCCAGGGTCTTAAGATCCTCCGCAGATTTGATCCGGGATTTGTCCGGATAATTGAATTCTCTGGTATAGCTTTCTACCGGCGTGGAATCTTTTCTCGGCAGCTGTCTGGCATAGGACACTGCTGTGGTCCCCTGCAGAGGTTCGATAAGATTTTCTATCAGCTTATTATCTACCGGCATGGCATCCTGCGTCATCATGACAAAGACATCGGCGGAAGACTTTTTCACGCCCATCCGCCTGGTTCCGCCATGGTCGAATTCCCGTTTAGATACATGATATACTTTTATATTCTGATACTGCTCTAAAAATCTGGTTCCGTAGATCAGCTGTTCAAAATACTTCTCCTCCGTATTTAAGAGGATCACCTGATGTACCGGCACGCTCTGACTGCCAAGCTTATCCAGTAATGCAAATAATTCTTTCCCCGGTTTATACAGAGGAATAATCACATCGATCTCCATGACAGAGCGCTCCTTACTTTCCAATCTCTGGTTTATTATACTTTATCGCAGTCGGTTACACAAGTTTTTTTCTAAAACAGAAGGGAGCCCCGATCTATTCGGAAGACTCCCTTGTATTCCAGTTCGCTTATTTATTCAGGTACGGTGATGTGTCTGCATTAATCTTTCTGCTGTATTCCTTTACACTGTCGGTAACAGTATAGTTCGCATCATCAAACAGGAACTGATGGAGCCATACTACATTACTCTCCAGATCCACAGGGATAACACAACTTCCCTTAGCACCGATGTTGCCGGTGTCACGCATGGTCTCCTCGGGGAAACCTCCCTCATCCACAATACGATAATTTGCAATATTGCTTAACAGATCCAGGATATCCTTGGAATCCAGGCTGGTGTAGATATCATCGATCGCATTATTGAATACCTTGGAAAGTGTTGCGTAATCTGCTTTCTTCGCCTGATCTTCAATTGCCTGAATGACCTCACGCTGACGGGCAGCACGCTTGAAATCGTTACCTGCGGTATAACGGATACGGCAGTAAGCAGTGGCCTGCAGACCGTTCAACAGCTGCGTTCCGGTCTCGGTTACCGGTGTATAGTCGCACTTCAGTACTTCTGCAATACCGATCTGATAGTTGTTGATATGCTTGATCTCCTCGGAGTCTACATCGATATAGATACCACCCAGACCATCGATAACTTCGCTCAGTCCCTTATATCCTACGGTTACAAAATTCGTAATATCCATATCCAGGTTCATGTTCAGCATCTTAACTGCCTGCTCCGCTCCGCCGTAGGAGTAAGCTGCGTTAGCTTTCTGATAAGAATCGGTACCGATATTCAGGTAGGTATCACGATATATGCTGACCAGCTTGATATCACCGGTATCCATGTTAACACTGGCGATCATAACACTGTCGCTTCGGCTGCCCTTGTACAACTGGCTTTCTTTTGTCGCATCCACACCGAACAATGCGATGTTCATATAGCCCTTCATGGTCTCGTCCTGCTGCACCTCTTCGGGAATCCGGAGTTCTTCGGTCTCTAAGACAGTGAATTTCGGGCCTTCATTATTGGTATGTGTCATTACCAGATACAGTACTGCTACCATGACCAGGATCACTACGATCTCTATGCCAAAGATGATAACTTTTCTTCTCTTCTTGGCTGCACGCTGCTTCGCGGATTCTCTCTTTTGTCCGTAACTGCTGCCGGCAGGTCTCGATCCGGAAGATCTCTGTCCCGCAGGTCTCTGTCCATTTCCGGAAGGTCTTCTTCCGCTTCCGGCAGGTCTCTGACCATTGCCGCCATGATTGTTAGAATTTGTTGCCATCTTGTTTTCTCCTTGCATTCGTAAATATTTAATAAGCATTTTTATTGATGAATCCGGTGAAGAAGGTCATCAGAATAATCTTGATGTCAAACCCTACTGTCCAGTTCTCAATATAATAAATATCGTATTCGATCCTCTTCTTGATGGAGGAATCGCCGCGCAGGCCGTTCACCTGTGCCCAGCCGGTCAGCCCCGGTCTTACCTGATGTTTTACCATGTAACGGGGAATCTCTTCCTTGAACTTCTCCACGAACTGGGGGCGTTCCGGTCTCGGTCCCACCAGACTCATATCTCCTTTAAGGATATTAAACAGCTGCGGAAGCTCGTCAATACTGGTACGCCGTAAAATCTTGCCGATTCCCGTGACACGCGGATCGTTCCGCACTGTCCAGCCCTTTTTCTCTTCCGCCGCCGACTGCATTGCCATACTGCGGAATTTGTACATGTAAAACGACTTATTATGAAGTCCTACCCGTTCCTGCTTGAAGATCACAGGTCCGGGACTGGATAGTTTTACCAATATAGCCGAAAGTAGCATGATCGGTGAAGTAATGATAATACCGAAGATGGAACCGACAATATCCATTGCCCGTTTGATCATCATGTTACCGGTATTCGTCAGGGGCACATAACGGATATTGATCACCGGCAGTCCCATCAGGTCCTCTGTATAAGGTCTGCTGGGGATCAGGCTGCTGTAATCCGGAATGAATTTCGTGTGCACACCGGACTTCTCACAGATGTCTACCACACCCTCCAGATAATCGTAATCCTTCAAAGACAATGTAATAGCGATCTCATCCAGCTTGTTTTCCGGCAGAATATATTCCAGATTGCCAAGTGTTCCCAGGACTTTTACCCCTTTGTAGATGGTGCCTCCCGGGATGTGTTCATCCAGAATACCACACACCACATATCCCCATTGAGGATTCGCAAGTATCCGGTCGATATATTCCTCCGCCGCTCTGGAATACCCCACCAGCAAAATATGCTTCAGGTTGTATCCCTTTTTACGGATAGACCGTAAGGCTTTGCGCATGAAAATACGGAATACGGAGGTCAGGAACACATTCAGGACATAAAAAATCGCCATGACGGATCGTGAAAAGTTGATCTCACGGATGATCATATACAGGATAATGATCAAAGCCGCCAGGCCAATGGTATTTGCCTGCAGAATACTGTATATCTCATGTCTGCGGCGGACGGTTCGCTTCGGAGAATACACGTTGCACCGGTAATACAGAAACATATACCCGGGTACAATAAAGGGAAGCAGCATGTAGTAATCCTGAATCGGCAGGACACCGATCCCCGGACCGTCATTCAATATATAAAATTTGATATAATAGGCAAGGACAAAGGATGCTGCTGTGATCAGCGCATCTATTATCACAAGAAGCCTGTTAAAGACTTTCTGGTTGTCTTTTATCATATAGGTCACCCAATCTGTAAGTCTGAAAAGCTTCTTTTTAACGATTTCATTCTACAATAACAGTGTTTTTTTCTCAACTTAAGAATTTATGAAGCAAATTCTTAAGATTTCATAAGAATTCGAAAAATGTTCAGGTACAGCTGCCACTGGATCTTCACATAGTTCCACAGATGACTCCATTGAAAGCGCACTTTCGTCTGCTTTCCCACAGGTCCGACAGATCTCTTCAGACCATTCAGCAATCCCTTCAGGTATAGTTTTCCCATTCTCTTCTTGCAAAAAAACAGAAATTTTATGCCAAATCCAAGCAAAAAAAATGGCAGATTCAGGATCCACTGAAAAAGCGGCATGTTTTTCCCGATGACACAGACATTATTAGCAGAGGACAGTTCTGTCTTCCGCATATTATACCGGGACCCGGTGGATGCACTGCCATAGTGCAGTACAGCTGCCGCAGGCTCATACCGGTTCTCATAACCATAGATCCGGGCGCGGTAACCGATATCCAGATCCTCCAGATAGGCAAAATGGTTTTCATCAAAATAACCGATCTCTTCAAATACGGAACGTCTGTAGATCGCCGCTCCTCCACAGGCGGAAAATACGCTGACATTTTTTTCATATTTGTCTGCCGGGCGTCCTTTTCCACGGGAATACGCCCATCCCAGGGCACAGTAGCGATCCCCGGCATCATCGATAAGCTCCGGCTTGTCCCACATGAGCATCTTCGCACTGACAGAAAATATCCTCTCGTCCTCACGGATGGCATCGTACAATCCCCTCAGGAATCCCTGTTCCACTTTGGTGTCATTATTTAACAAGATCACATAGGGGCTCTGTGCCTTGCGGATTCCCAGATTCACTGCATGACAGAAACCGGTGTTTTCAGACATCGGGATCAGGCTCACTCTTACTCCCGACTTCCGGCACCATTCCTTTTCCAGATATTCCACACTTTCGTCCGCAGAGGCATTATCGATGATCAGCACTTCGTATTCCGGAGCATCCTCCTGTCTCTCACACAGAGAGGTCATGCACCCCGGCAGATATTTCATTCCGTTGTAATTTGGTATAACAACTGTTATTTCGCTCATAATGTCTTACACTCCCCCGGATATTCCGGCAGATAAAGCAATCTTCCCTGTTGCCGTAATGCTTCGGACAATCGCAGACTTAAGGTTCGGATGTCCACCCCTGCCGGCAGTACAGTTACATCAAATACCGGTTGTTCTTCCGGGCGTCTTCGTATCTCGGTATACGGAACTCCCACAATGTTCTCGAATACTTCCCGGCAGGAAGGCTGAATACGAATGCATCGAAGATCCAGCGCCTGCGCATCCTGGGACAACTCCGCTCTGTGAAGATATCCTCCGAATCCCTGCCTCAGCCCCTCGTAGAACACCTTTCCCTCCACAGTCATTCTGCCGCCGATGATCTTGCCAGTCTTCCCGGACAATACTCTGCCCCCCACGGCTGCCACATCCGGGCGGTTCTGTAATACATCTGTATACTGTAAACGATAAAATCCCACATGCCTGGTCTCACAGGCAGTTGCAGGGATCCCCCGCAATGCGGCATGATCCCGCAGAGCCCGAAGTCCCGCCTCGTAAGCGTATTTTTTGCTGTGGGGATTGGCTGCCGTGGATGCCTCGTGACATCTCCAGTGATACAGCACCTTGGGAATATGAAGAATGCTCTTCTCCCCGGCCTGCCCGTCCGCCGCCAGCACTTCTGCCACAGCCCGTAATACCAGGTCATAGTCCTGGGCGCCGTCACATTCCGGTCGGAATTGCAGTCTCTTCATCAGTTCCGCATCCATGACCAGAAAATGACAGATATAGTTATTACTCAGAATTAAATCGTAATTAAAGTTTTCTTTATGATTCGGATCATAGTATCTTGTCTCTTCTCCGTCGCACTTATCCTCATCCGAATAGGCGAAGGTGACTTTGACACCTCTGTCATATGCTTTGGTGACCGCGTCTGCCATTTCGTACAACGCATCCGGTGTCAATACATCATCATGATCCAGTAGCCCGATGTACGCTCCCTTCGCATAGGGAAGTGCCTGATTGGTATTGGCAGCAATTCCCGCATTTTCTTTCAGATGCACATAGCGGATCCTGGGATCTGCTGCGACAGGTTCTGTCTCCCCATCCGTCGGCTGCTCCTTCAGGAATCCCTGCTGCCTCAACGTCTCCTCTACACTGCGATCCTCAGTAGCATCCGCCAGGATCAGTTCCCAGTGGGGATAGCTCTGTACCATAACGCTTGTTATCATTCGTTTCAGATAGGTCTCCGGAGTCCGGTACAGGGGTACCACAATGCTGAAAGTAATGGGATTGTCCCATTTTCTGTCACTCTGCTTTTCCAGTTCCTCTTCAGAACAGGGCACAAAAAAATAGCGGTCTGTCTCTGTCAGGCGCTCCCTTACAGAGATCCAGGTTTCCCTCAGGCCGTTACGTTGCAGATAATATAGAGTTTTCTTAAGGTTTGCCTTGTTTAGCTTTGCCACAGATACCTCCGAGTTTTTAGAAATAGCAACAGCAGCCACCATTCGCAAAATCGCTCTTACGAGCTTTCCTTTTGCTCATGTTGGTTATCTCGCCCTATAAATAGTATTGTATATTCTTACGAACGCAAGCGTTCGACGTATATGCAATACTATTTACACTGCTCTGCTGTTGCCGCAAAAGAGCAAATCGCCCTGTCCGGACGATTCGCTCTTAAAAAACTATACTAATTTATAAAATTCTCACTTATAATACTGCCTTTACATCCTCGGTCAGCTTCTCTACCTTAGCCTGTGCATCCTCTAAGCTGGTTCCTTTGACGCCCATGTAGAACTTGATCTTGGGCTCGGTTCCGGAAGGACGTGCACAGCACCATGCATTGTCGGGAAGCTCGAAGTACAGAACATTGGACTTGGGAAGCCCTGTGGTGGTCTTCTCGCCGGTCTCCATGTCAATGATGACATCGTTCTGGTAATCGCGGAACTTCTCTACCTTCAGATCTCCGAATGCCTTAGGAGGATTCTTACGAAGCTTCTCCATGATCTCGGCGATCTGTCTTGCACCGTCGATACCCTTCATGGTGATGGTGTACTGGGTCTCCTTAAAGTAACCGTACTTCTCATACATGGATACCATCATATCCCACAGAGTCATGCCATGCTTCTTGCAGTAAGCTGCTACTTCGCACAGACACATTACCGCTACAATAGCATCCTTATCTCTTGCGTGGGTACCTGCCAGACAGCCGTAGCTCTCTTCCAGGCCAAATACGTAGTTGTTGCTGCCGGTCTGCTCGAAGAGCTTGATCTGCTCGCCAATGAACTTGAATCCGGTCAGTACCTCGATCAGCTTTACACCGTAAGTCTGTGTAATAGGCTTGGTCATGTTAGTGGTAACGATGGTGGTTACCAGGGCAGGATTCTCGGGCATGGTACCGGTTGCGGTCTTCTCTCTTAAGATATATTCTGCAATCAGCATGCCGGACATATTACCGGTAAATGCCACATACTCGCCGGTCTTAGTATCTTTTGCATAGACACCCAGACGGTCTGCATCGGGATCGGTTGCCAGAACGATGTCTGCATCCTTCTCCTTCGCCAGACGTAAAGCATAGGTAAATGCCTTGGGATCCTCGGGGTTCGGATAATCCAGTGTAGTAAAGTCAGGATCCGGATTCTCCTGCTCGGGAACCACATAGACATGCTTGAATCCTAACTCGGACAGGATACGTCTTACCGGCTTGTTACCGGTACCGCATAACGGAGTATAT
>ERZ824600.5039-NODE-5039-length-11109-cov-3.485797_pt1 | contig 11109 bp, 11 predicted proteins | sample MGYA00519933_ERZ824600 | MGnify/ENA primary metagenome ERZ824600 (study PRJEB31778, sample SAMEA3449178) | human gut metagenome | biome: human gut; feature: human-associated habitat; material: faeces | place: United Kingdom | collected 2010/2012 ... | reverse complement strand
ACGCCTGATTGAATGGCTCGAGTTATCAGGGGCTATACCCCCGAACCCCCTTTTTTGATTTATTTTATTTACCTATAATAATATTTATATTAAATATCTGTTTATGCTATATTGCTGCTATGATTAAAGAAACTAAAGACGGAATTCTCGTAAATATTAAAATCTCACCAAATTCTAAAAAAAATGAAATTATAAAAGACGGTGACATCATAAAAATTAAAATCACTGCCCAACCTATAGATGGTAAAGCAAATAAAGCAGTCATTGAATTTCTGTCAAAACATTTTAAAAACCCAAAAACCTCAATAAAAATAGTTAAAGGTGAAACTTCAAAAGAAAAAACAATCTTATTTGAAACTTCAAATCCTGATAAAGTAAAGATTCTTAAAGATTCGTTTTCAAATTAGCAAATACAATTTTCACACACCTTAAAATAAATATAAATAATATTCTTCAGTATTTACATTTAAAAATCTTATAATATAATTATATCTATAAAAAGGATTTAATAAGAATGACTCAAAACTTTTTACAAAAACATCATCACAAACATATCAACCTGAAGAGGTTGTAGAATTGGTGATGCGCTTGTAAAAACAATATAAACTCAATTCTTTAAAAACAACTTCTTCAGGATAAGAGACAAGAGCGAAGAGGTTGTTTTTATTAGTAAAAGAATTGAGGTTAAAAGAAAATTATGACAATTACAAATATAATATCAGCGATAGGAAATAACAGCAGCATTTACCCGTTACTGGTCAGAGATTGTGGAATTGAAGCCCCGGCAAAAATTATTATTGCCCGCAAAGAAAATCTAAAAGAATCTAAAGAACTGGCAAATGATGCAACTAGAGAAAAAATAATTGATGAATACGCAACGTCAGCAATCTGGCTTGGCGGAATTCCCGCAACTGAATACGTTGTTGACAAATTTATTTCTAAAAAAGGTTATAACCCTAATGTTAATTTAAAACTTTTTAAAGAAGAAGAAAAATTAAAAAATACTCCTGACCAAATTTTTCAAGGTATAGAATATAATATTAAAAAATTTGCAAATAATTCATCTAAAGAAGTGCAAGAGGCGCTGGCCGACTTAGTTAAAGTTCGAGATAACAAATCTGTTTATGAAAATATGCTTACAAAAAAATTTGTAGCAGCCACCGTGATACCAACAGTAATAATGGGTTTTATACTCCCAAAACTAAACTTTGCACTGACTAGAAAAATCAGAGAAAATAAAGCCCAAACTCAACAAATATCAAACAATACACCTGTCCAAAATCCCCAAGCAACATTTACATCTATAGATAGAGATGTATTCAAAAAATTCAAAAGCGAAAATACAAATAAAAACATTAATTTTACCGGAAACCTGACTTCGACCATTGCAAATCTGAGAACTGTTGATAAAATGGCAATATCTGACGGCGGCTTAACAATAGGGAGAGTCTCTACATCCAGAAACAAAGAAGAAGGATATATGAACGCTTTCAGAATGACCGGTTCTATGATTTTAAATTTTGTTACTCCGATATATATCGCAAAAGGACTGGATAAACTTGCAAACAAACTCTTTAAAATAAATGTAAATCTAGACCCAAAAATATTGAATGACAAAAATTTCATACAGGCAATAAAAGATAATAAAATAGAACTGCCAAAATCAAATACGGCTAAAGATTTATTTGAATTTATTGATTCTAAACCTAATTCATATTTTTCTCAATTCGCACAGAAAGCAGGAGAAATTTCTTATCTAAAATGCGGCACTAGAGACCCAAGAAAATACGTTGATATAAACAAATTATCAAAATTCAAAAATGAGTTCGAAAACTTTGTTACGGCTGCAAAAAATTCAAAAAATATAGAAAAATTTGCACAAAAAGCAAAATATATAAAATGTGCAAATATATTAGCTAATGTTGGAATCAGCAGTATCCTATTAGCAGGAGCACTGCCGGCATTGACTTATGAATTTGTAAAACTCACAACAGGTTCATATTCAGACCCGGGGCTGGTTACAAAAAACAAACAATAACCTAAAAAAATCATAGAAACATACTATACAAAAATACATTTACATGATATGATGTATACAGATGTAGTAGGAAATATTTTTTGAAAATATATGCAATAAATTTTATTTAAAATACAAATAAATAAAACGCTCGGGTAGGATATATGTACCCGATATTGTGTGTATTATAGAAAAAATAGAAAAGGATAAGGTAATAACTTTATGGAAGCAAAAACCTTGTTGTTAGTTATTGCGGCTATTGCGGTAATAGTTTTAGTTGCAATGCTGATTATTCAAAAAAACAAAGTAAAAAGTGCTCTAGAATCTATTGAAAAAGATAAAAAAGCACTTGATGAAAAAGAAAAAATTCTTTACAAAGAAGCAAAAATTAAAGCTGTAGAAGAATTACAAGAAGACAGAGAACAGTTAAACGAAGAAGAAAGAGAACGCAGACAAGAACTTGCACGACAGGAACAAAAATTAGCAAAAAGAGAAGATATGCTTGAAGATAAAATTCAAGAATATACAGAGAAAGATTTGCAAGTCCAAAGAAAAATGGATCAACTTTTAGAAAAAGAAGATTACCTTGCCGAACTTGTTCAAAAACAAACAGAAGAACTGGAAAGAATTTCCGGAATGTCTACAGAAGACGCTAAAAGAACATTATTAGACCAGTTAAAAAATGACTTAGCTCAAGAACAAATGCAATTAATCAGAGAAAATGAAGCTAAAATAAAAGAAATTTCTCTTGAGAAATCAAAAGAAATTTTATCAACTACAATGCAAAGATGCATGATTGAACAGGTTGTAGAAACAACAGTATCAGTTGTAGCTTTGCCAAACGATGAAATGAAAGGTCGTATTATCGGACGTGAAGGGCGTAATATCAGAGCGCTAGAAACTCTTACAGGAGTTGACTTAATTATTGATGATACCCCTGAAGCCGTTGTATTATCAAGTTTTGACCCTGTAAGACGCGAAATTGCAAAATTAGCTCTGGAAAAATTAATTGTAGATGGCAGAATTCACCCTGTCAGAATCGAAGAAATGGTTGAAAAAGCCAGAGAAGAAATAGATAAAAAGATTTGGACAGAAGGTGAAAATGCAGCTCTAGAAATGGGTGTAATGAGCCTAAACAAAGAACTCACAAAAACACTTGGACGTCTATACTATAGAACAAGCTATGGACAAAATGTACTAAAACACTCACTTGAAGTTGGACACATCGCAGGAATGCTTGCTGCTGAATTAGGAGCTAATGAAAAAATAGCTAAACGCGCAGGTTTATTACACGATATAGGAAAAGCTGTAGACCAAACTCAAGAAGGAACACACATCCAATTAGGTGTAGAATTAGCATCAAGATATGGAGAGAAACCGGAAGTAATTCATGCAATAGAAGCACACCACGATGATGTTGTTGCTAATACAATTGAGGCAGTACTTGTTAAAGTTGCCGATGCAATTTCAGCGGGCAGACCTGGTGCAAGACGCGATACTTTAGAAATATACATCAAACGTCTTCAAAAGATTGAAGAAATTGTAAATAGTTTTGAAGGCATTAAACAATCTTTTGCAGTTCAAGCAGGTCGCGAAGTTAGAATTATTGTTCAAGCTGAAATGTTTGACGATTTAGCATCCGGAAAACTCGCAAGAGATGTTGCTAAACGAATCGAAAATGAACTTGATTATCCTGGACAAATAAGAGTAACAGTTGTAAGAGAGTTCAGAACAACAGAAATTGCAAAATAAAAATAGAGCGCTAAGAAGTTAAATATAAAATTTAACTTCTTAGCTTTATTTCATTCAATACAGAGAACAGCAGATGAAAAAAGATATTATAAAAGTCATATTTTTTGGAGATATAGTAGGTAAACCGGGAAGATTTGCCGTTAGAGATTTTTTGCAAGAAAATAATACCTCTAAAAACTATGATTTTATAATAGCCAATGTTGAAAATGCCTCACATGGTTTTGGACTTACCGAAAAAAACTATAAAGACTTTTTAGATTATGGCATAAACGGCATGACTAGTGGAAATCATATCTGGGACAAAAAAGATATTTACAACTACATTGATAACTCTCAAAGTTTAATTAGACCGATAAACTATCCAAAAGGAACACAGGGCAATGGCAGTGTTATAATCGAAATGGACAATTTTAAAATCGGTATCATAAATGCTTTAGGCAGAGTTTTTATGAGCCCTATAGATTCACCATGGGAGATTGTTGAAGCGGAAGTTAAAAGAATTAAAGAAATAACACCTATTGTAATAATTGATTTTCACGCTGAAGCAACAGCAGAAAAAATTTGTTTTGGCAAGTTTTGTGCAGAATTAGGAGCAAGTGCATTTTTTGGCACACATACACACGTTCAAACTGCTGATGAAAGTATTATTAACGGTATGGGATACATTACAGATGCCGGATTTTGTGGAGCATCTGACGGTGTAATTGGTATGGAATACAAAACATCATTATCAAGATTTCTGACCTGTATCCCGGAACGTTACGATGTAGCTGAAGGACAAACCACACAAATCAACGCAGTTGAAGTCGATATAGAAACCTCAACAGGGAAAGCCTTAGCTATTAAAAGAATTTTTAAGAGTAGAAATAGGATAGAAGAGGAAAGTGAAAATGAAGACTGATTTACATATTCACACATATTTCTCGGACGGGGTTTTCTCGCCTGAAAAAATTGTGGATACAGCAATTGATGTCGGACTGCAAGCCATAGCAATAACGGATCATGATAACGTTTTAGCTTATGATGTTGCACAAAAGTATATTAATGACAATCATCTTGAGAATAAAATTGAACTAATTAAAGGTATTGAAGTAAACACACTATACAAAAACAATGAAGTTCATATTCTTGGGTATTTCATGAACACTAAAAATAAAGAATTCTTAGAACTATTAAAAAGCCAGCAACAGGCAAGAATAAAACAAACAAAAGAAATTATAACACTTCTTGCTAAAAAAGAAGGAATAAAAATCAAATTTGAAGATATAAAAAAACTCGTCGCTGAAGGCGGAAGTATCGGTCGTCCTCATATAGCAAAAGCAATCACCAACGCAGGCGGAACAAATAATATAATGGATGCTTACGCTAAATATATCCATGACGATTCTCCTGTCTATGTACAAAGAAAAACGGTATCACCGCATGACGCTGTTGAAATAATATATGATGCCGGAGGAATTCCTGTAATCGCGCATCCTCATGATTTAGATATTGCAGAATCATTGATAAAAGACCTTATGAACTACGGATTACGAGGAATTGAAGCATATCACAGAAAACATTCACCGGCTTGCGTTGAATACTTTTCATCAATGGCAGAAAATTTAGGATTGATTGTAACTGGAGGTTCTGATTTCCATACTCCAAATATCATGAATGGACAAATAATACTTGGCAAAAATTTCATTCCTGAATGGGTATACGAAAAACTTGTTGAAGAAAAAAAACGTATAGATATGGCTTAATTTATCAAGACACTATAATATATACGCCCAAAACTTGGGGAAAGTGAGGACGCTCCATGAAAAAACGTTTTTGGAAAATTGAATATTCAATCACAGTATTTGTAGTATTTGCTATTGTATTACTACTAATTCCGACATCAGTAATATCATCAAAAGAAGCTGCTTATATTACTAAATGGAATGAAACATATAACAAAATTGATTACATGTTTACAGCAATGACTGCCCAGGCGGATTCAGATATTGTTAAAAGTTTAAACAAAGCAAAAACAAATGAACAACGTGAACATTTAATGATAGAACTTGCTAAACCTTATTTAAGAATCTATGAAGATAGCAAACTGTCAAAAAAATACCATCCACACTATTTAAATGGTAATAAAGTAGGGAAAAAAGATCCTTTTTATTTTGAAAGACTTTATACCGGACAAAATGGAATGATTATAGGTATTAAGGACATAAAAGATGAAGACATTTTTCATCCCGGCTTTATTATGATGTTTGACATGAACGGCCTAAAAGGTCCAAACATGTGGGGGAAAGATATTTATGCAATAAATATCTTTGTAGACGGAAAAATCACCCCGATAGGTACAGGCTGGGAACTTGAAGATATGAAACTGGATTGTTCTGACAAAGGTACAGGTGTTTCTTGTTCTTATTACTACAGAATAGGCGGAGAATTCAATGAATAACAAAATAAAAAGAGTTTGTGTATTTGCCTCATCAAGCAATTACCTTGATGAAATTTACTATAAAGATGCTAAAAAACTTGGCGAACTATTAGGGCAAAATAACTACGATATTGTATATGGCGGAAGTACTCTGGGGCTGATGTGGGAATGTGCATCACAAGTCAAAACACATAAAGGTAAAGTTATTGGTATTATGCCTAAACGTCTTGCCGATATGGGGTGCAAAACCGATAATTGCGATGAATTTTTTATGGCAGAAGGAATGCGAGATAGAAAAGCTAAAATGGACGAATTTTCAGATGCCGTAATTACACTACCCGGCGGCTTAGGAACATTAGAAGAACTTACTGAAATGATTGTTCAAAAACAACTAGGATATAATAAAAAACCTATTGTAATTTTAAACACAAACGGTTTTTATAATAAACTTTTGGAATTTTTTGAAATAATTATCAATGAAAAATTCGCAAATAAAATAGCATCACAAATATATTTTGTAGCTAAATCTCCACAAGAAGCTATTGAATATATTAAATTATACAAAGAACCGGATATAATACCTTCAAAACACGAAATATATTCAAGATAATAAAATATTTCTAAAATTGGAGGCAGGCAGATTAACTAATCTGCCTGCCGTTTATTATATAAAAACTTGATTTTTATGAACCTTTATTTATTAGTTCATCCATTGATTTTTGCAATTTTGATTTTGCGTTTTCAAACTGAATTTTCGCACTTTTATCATCCGGAATTTCTAATTTTGCTTCCTTAGCGGCTTTCAATCTTTCTTGTTTTTCTTTCAATTTTGCAGCTTTTTCGGCTAAAGTGTCTTGAATTTTCTTATCTGTTAATTCAATATGAGAATCTAATCCCCCCCCACGATATCCATCTTTGACCTTTTTTTGAGGAGACATTGCTTCAATTAATTTTACAGTACTTTCTTTTAAGCTTTCCGGTAATGAATATTTATCACTCCATGCATGTATTGAAATTTTATCATCTTTATAACCTAAAAATTTATCAAGAAATTTTCTGAATTTAGATTTAGAAATATTATCATAAAATATATGAAGCGAACTTTCAACAGATTGATGCATATCTTTAAACGCATAAAAAACAATATCTACATCATATTTTCTACAAAATTCCATAGCTTTTGGATTAGCTTTAAAAGCTTCAACTACATCAGTTGCAAGCTCTGGAGTTTTTTTATATAAACCTTCGCATTTTACACTTTTGATAGATGTAAAATTAGGATTGTGTCTTTGTGAATAATTATTTTGTGCTAAAGTTACATTTTGAATTTGCATTTTTAATCTCCTTTTTAATATTTATTCATTATAAATACAAAAGTTTTATTTTTTGCTAGTTTCAAATATTGAATCCGTAAAATTTATTAGCAATATTTAGCCCTTTGTGATAATATAGAGTCAAATAAGGAGATAATAAAATGGATCAAGAATTAAGAGACAAATATGAGGTAGTTATTGGGCTGGAAGTTCACGCACAATTAAAAACCAAATCAAAAATTTTCGCACCGGATAAAAACGAATTCGGGCAAGAACCTAACAGTTTAACAAGTCCAATTACATTAGGTATGCCTGGAGTTTTGCCGGTATTAAATAAAGAAGTAGTTAATATGGGTATCCTAACAGGTTTAGCTCTAAACTGTGAAATTCCTGCTCGCTGTAAATTTGACAGAAAACAATATTTCTATCCGGACCTGCCAAAAGGTTACCAGATATCTCAATATGATGAACCTATTTGTATAAATGGTTATTTAGATATTAAAGGCAAAAGAATTGGTATTACAAGAGCGCACTTAGAAGAAGATGCTGGAAAATTAGTTCATGCTGGAGCTGACGGTTTAGCTGGTTCAAGCTATTCTCTTGTTGACTTGAACAGAGCTGGAACTCCACTTCTTGAAATTGTTTCAGAACCTGATATGAGAAGTTCTGAAGAAGCTCGCAACTACATGGAAGAACTTAGAAATATTGTTCGTTATATCGGTGTTTGCGATGGAAACTTAGAAGAAGGTTCCATGAGATGTGATGCAAACATTTCAATTATGCCTAAAGGTTCTACAGAATTTGGAACTCGCGCCGAAATTAAAAACGTAAACTCATTCTCAGCATTACAAAGAGCTATTGAATATGAAATTGATAGACAAATTGATATCGTAGAAGAAGGCGGAAAAGTTGTTCAAGAAACAAGATTGTGGGATGATAACTCCAGAGAAACTCGTTCTATGAGAGGAAAAGAAGATGCTCATGATTACAGATACTTCCCTGAACCGGATTTAATGCCTTTAGAAATTTCAAGAGAATGGGTTCAAAAAATAAAAGATTCTATGCCAGAACTTCCGTCTCAAAAACGTGAAAGATATCAAAGCATTGGTTTAAGTGAATATGATGCTTCTGTAATTGTAGAACAAATGGGACTTGCTCTATTCTTTGACAAAGTTCTAGAACTTGGTGCAAATCCTAAAACAGCTGTAAACTTTATCATGGGTGAAATCGCAGCTTACTTAAAAGAAAACCATATAGAAATTACAGACACAAAATTAACTCCGGAAAATCTTGCTGAACTAATCAGTTTGATTGAAAAAGGAACAATTTCAAATAACATTGGTAAACAAATTCTTATTGAAGATATGATTACCAAAGGTGAAAAAGCATCTGAAATAGTTGAAAGAAAAGGTTTAAGCCAAATTTCAGATGAAAGTGCAATTAAAGAACTTGTACAAAAAGTTGTTGATGCTCATCCAAATGAAGTTGAAGCTTATAAAAACGGAAAAACAAACCTTCTAGGTTTCTTTGTTGGACAAGTAATGAAAGAAACCAAAGGTAGAGCTAACCCTAAAACTGTTAATGAACTTATGAGAGAAATTTTAGGTTAATAATATGAACACAAAAAGGTCATAGTTATAACTATGACCTTTTAATATAAAATGGAGTATAAAATGTTTGATTTATTCACAAAAAGACAACCATCTTGTATGCAAAAAGAAATTTTTGAACAAGCTGCGATTACACAAAAAATCATTGATGCATATATTGAAAAAAATGGAGATATAAATATTGAAATTCCTGACGGAATAAATCGAATTATACTAGTGGCAAGCGGTTCATCATATCATTGCGCGAGATATGCTGCTGAATTATTTGGCTCTATCGCAGAAATTGAAGCTCATGCAGTATATTCAAGCGAATTTTTATTAGAATCTGCCATAGCTCATGAACAAGGTGTGTTATACATATTTATCACTCAATCAGGGGAAACAACAGATACAAACAGTGCTCTGGAAAAGGCTAAAGAATTTGGAGTAAAAACTCTTTGCATTACAAACAAAGAAAATTCTAAAATTTGGAATGCCTCAGATTATAAAATAGCTTGCCTTGCCGGTGAAGAAAAAAGTATTGCAGCTACTAAATCATTAATATCACAATTACTCTGCGCTACTTTATTAGTCTTAAAATTTGCACAGAATAAAGAAAAAGAAATATATGATTACATTTTAGACATAAAAACAATTCCTGATTTTATTAATAAAACATTTGAATTACAACCTAAAATAAAACAATTTGCAAGATTTCTATCTAAATACAAAAACATTGTAATAACAGCGGATGGTCAATCTTATGCTCTGGCAAAAGAAGCTTCGCTAAAAATTAAAGAAACATCTTATATAAATGTAGTGTCCTCAATTTTAGGCGAATTTATGCACGGACACGTTGCAATATTAAACAATAACAAATCAGTTTTAATATATATATTAAATGATAATTTAACATACACAGCAACAAAAAATTTAAATTCAATTAAAGAAAACTATAATCCTCCGATTTGTGTTATAGGTAATAGAACAAATCAAGTTAAATCAACATTCAATATAAACATAGACTGCGATAAACCTATCGTAAAAACATTTTGCATCGCTGTTATAATTCAGTTGCTGGCACTTGAAACAGCACTAAAATTACATAGAAACGTTGACAAACCAAAAGGTTTGAAAAAGGTTGTCAAATAATAAGAAATCTAGAAAAATTACCATGTATACTCAAATTTTACATTCATTGGTGTAACCGTATTTTCTCTATAATCTATTTTTAACATCATAACTTCATACATAATAGTTTTTTTTTCTAAATTTTCTGTAATTTTGATAGGAATATCGATATTTTTTCCATCATCAGCACAGCCTTTTATTGACCACGTTTCAGTCCAAGAATTGTCTTTCTTATCTACAGTAACTTTAGTATCTGCAACAGACAAATATCCTATGCAGCTATTGTTATTTCTCGCAGCCCCATAAACTAATCTCATAGCATCCCATTGATCAGTTCCTTTAAGTAAAGTTTTACCTTTAACCGGAATTTTAGTATCTGCGCCATGTATTGGAGGTATAGGACCTTTCTTTGCCATTGCAGCATCTAATATACCAACTGATAAAAAACAAAAAATAAACAAAAAAGAAATTACAATATTTCGCATATATCCTCCAACCAATTAAATATGAATTAAAACAATATTTTATATTATAAACGATATAAATAAAAAATTCAACCCTGCAGAAAGAAGCGATAATTAATTGAGAAAACAAAAAGGTCACAGCGTAAATAAATACTGTGACCTTTTTGTTATTTAACCTAAATTAAAAATTATAATTTAGAAGCAACCATTAATGTAGTTTCAGCAAGTCTTGTTGAATAACCCATTTCGTTATCATACCAAGAAATGATTTTAACCTGGTTGCCGCCCATTACACGAGTTAATAAAGCATCAACTGTTGAAGATTGAGAAGTACCAACATAATCTGAAGATACTAATGGTTCTTCAGTGTAGCAAAGAACGTGTCCATCAGCACCTTCTTTTAATGCTGCATTAACTTCTTCAA
>ERZ824600.5037-NODE-5037-length-11114-cov-3.171444_pt1 | contig 11114 bp, 5 predicted proteins | sample MGYA00519933_ERZ824600 | MGnify/ENA primary metagenome ERZ824600 (study PRJEB31778, sample SAMEA3449178) | human gut metagenome | biome: human gut; feature: human-associated habitat; material: faeces | place: United Kingdom | collected 2010/2012 ... | reverse complement strand
ATGCGCTGGGGACGGGCAGCCGCGCGGGGACGGATGCGTCGGTGTCCAGAAATCTGAAGACGGGGGATCGCTTTTCCATGAAGGAAAATGACATCTCCCTGATCCCCTGCAACCTCTCGCAGGAGTACTGTCATACCACCCGGAACGAGCGCTACGGCATTCATTTCAAGCTGGAGCTCTATCCGGGGGTGGACGTCTTCAGCGGAGTCGCCGACCGCATCACGGAAAATCTGCCGGAGTTCCGCCGGGAGGCCGAAGAGATCTTCTCGGATCCGGATCCGGTCCGGATGTGCACCCGATGTCAGGAGTTCGCTCTGCGCTTCTGCCTCCGCCACTGGCCGGCTCATTCCGGCTTCCATCCCGAGAAGATCAAACCGTTCGAAGAGATCCTGCATTTCATTCAAAACAACATCAGTGCGGAGCTTACGGTGGAGGAGATCGCGGAAAAAATCCACCGCTCCCCGGAGAATTTCACCCGGAGTTTCCGTGCGGTGTTTCAGCGGACCCCGAAGCAGTTCCTTCAGGAGCTGCTGTTTCGGAAAGCCGCTCAGATGCTGCTGGATCCGGAAGAGTCCGTCAAATCGGTGGCGGACAGTCTGAATTTCTCTTCCGAATTTTATTTTTCAAAGTTTTTCAAGCGTCTTTCCGGGTTTTCTCCGCGGGAGTTCCGTTCCTCTTCCCTTGCCGCCCGGCGGGTCTGGCGGAATGATCTGCGCTTTTCCAGAACCCAGCACTCCCAGTAGACCACCGCGCAGAACAGAACCAGGCAAGCCGGAACCACCAGAATCGCCCCTTTCAAACCGAAGTGGTCGCCCAGATACCCCATCAGCCAGGTGAAGATTCCGCAGCCGGGAATTCCCATCGCGGAGAAGTAGATGTACAGCATGGTGGAATCCAGTTCCGGCATTTTGGTGACGCCGTAAACCTGCGCGGTCGGCCAGAACGGCGCCACGCCGATTCCGGAAAGAATCAGCAGCAGAAACAGCACCGTGAACAGCAGCGGAGTCGGAAGAATCCCCGGTTCCAGAAACGCCAGAACCAGCGTGACCGGAATTGTGCACAGTCCGCAGAAGAGGAGAATCCGGCGCAGATCTTCCGGACGGGCGAAATACCCGAATCCGGTCCGTCCGAGAAACATTCCAAGTGCGATGGCTCCCGTTCCGAGTCCCGCCACCCACACTCCGGTGTGGAAATTCAGCTGGACGTATGCCGCGGACCAGAAGGTCAGTCCGAATTCCGCTCCCGCACCGAAAAACATCATCAGGCAGCAGAGCCAGAAGCGCGGAACCCGCACGATCCGCACCGAATACTCCCACACCTCCCGGAAGCCGACTCCCGCACTGCGTTCCGGATAACGTTTCTGCGGATTTTCCCGCCAGAGAAACAGAAACGCCGTCAGCAGGGTCAGGATTCCGAGTCCCGCCAGAATCGACCGCCAGTTCATTCCGAGCGTCCAGAGTCCGCCCACGACCACAACGACCGCTCCCGTCCCGATCGACCAGAATGAGTGCGTGATGTTCACGTATCTCTCCGGCGCGTCCGGATGCAGATCCTGTACAAACGGCGTGGCGATCCCCTCGCAGATCCCTTCTCCGAATCCCGCAAGCAGAAGACAGGGGATCAGCACCCAGTAAGCGGGGGCAAAGGCACACAGAAAAATTCCCAGCCCCATCAGCAGCAGCGAAACGCCCATCGAGAGTCGTTTCCCGATCCGCCCGGAGATCGTCCCGCAGAGCATCAGCGCCACCAGCATCGTGATGCTGCGGGTCAGATGCAGACTCCCTCCCGCGGCCATTCCCCCCTGATCCAGCGGAAAGTTCAGCGCCTGCCCGATTGCCACAATCATCAGCGGAATCGACAGCGAGCAGAGTGCATACATGATCGAGGCGGAAAAGACGGCATAATCAAACCGTCCGAACTGCAGTTTGGCGCGGGACATTTCCAACGTTCTCCCATCCCTCCTTCTCCGCCGCAGTCCGCACAACGGATTCATGCGGGATTCTGATTCGCGGGCAGGGGGGAAATGTTTGTCCGGTTCCCGGCAAATCCGGGAATTTCCAGATGAAAATATTCGATAAGATAGCTCTTTTCTCCTGAAAAATCAAATTGACTTCCCGTATTTCCCCATCGCTTCCCCTAAAAAAAACGCTCCCCATTTTCCGGCGGGAAGTGGAAAATGGGGAGCGGACTCTTTCCGGAGAAATGGAAGAAGCTCAGAACTCAATCCGGATCCGGTTTTCTCCATCGGTCAGAGGGACGGCCCAGCCGTTGTTCTGCTTCTTCAGCGGAATGGTTTTCCCGTTGCTCCGGGCGGAACGCGGGGATTTCTCCGACGAGAAGACCAGAGAAGAGTGCGGACCAGCTTCGGCGGAAAGGGTCAGTGTCCGCGTTTCCGGATCATACCAGGCGAAGTGGATGTTCAGTTCCCGCCAGTCGCGCAGGGAGATCCGGGACTCCCTGTTCCAGAGCACCATCCCGATCTGAGCCGGAACCCGGATTCCCGGCCAGTCTCCGGTCGCGGGATAGTTGGAAAGGGTTTTCTTCGCCTGTTCCATCAGCGGGAACTCCTTTGCAAACACCGCCAGTGCCGGAATGTAGTCGTTGCGGATTTTCTTCCTGTCTTTCATCAGAAGCGGGATGGCGCGGAGTTTCAGATGGTTTTCCACCTCCGGTTCCCCCTCCTTCTGATACAGAAGAATCAGCTGTCCGGGGAAGCCCTGGGAATAGTCGAAGAGATCGTTGGCGGCGAAGAAGTTGCCGTTGTTGTTCGGGAAGCGCATATATTTTGCGCCGTCCTCGCCGAAGCCGACGATCTGATAGTCCTTCTTCCCGGCGAACTCCGGACGGATGGTCTCGAAGTAGCGGTGGAAGAAAAGACGTGCAAGGGTGGGTACCGCTTTCCGGGCGGCAAGATAGAGCGCCCGGTCCTGTTCCGAAAAGTCGCCGTTCAGCTGTGCCAGACGGGCGTAGGCAAGCATGCCGGAATACTCCCCGTTGAGCATATCCACCCAGGCGCCGACACCGGTTTCCCGGCAGCTGCCGGAAAGGAACGCATAGTCGTCGATGCAGGTCTGATAGCGCATGGCGTATTGCAGGTAGTTCCAGTTCAGACGGATCGGATCCGCCTGACCGAAGCCGTCCGCGAGCTGACGGGCGATCCAGACCGCCACGGTGCAGGCTTCGTTGGAATCCCCGTAGATCACCGTCGATCCCATCTCGCCGGAATAGGTTACGGTATTCGGATAGAAACTGTTGAAGAGGATCGGATAGCGCAGATGCGAGAACGGTTCCTCCCGGTGACGCGCAAAGTTCTTGTACTGATAGAGCTCCAGCGGCTCCAGATACCGGAGTCTTGTCCGCTCCTCCAGACGGATCCGGTTCTCCCCGCTCAGGAAGAGCGCCCCCTGAAGCGCGGAGCAGATCCCGAAATTCCACGCGAACGGATCCACATTCCGAAGTTCGGACTTCCTCCCCGCCGGATATTCCGGTGTCCACGCTCCGACCGGGACCCGTCCGCCGCACGACCAGCGCGAGCCTCCCTGAAAGCTGTGGTTCATGGCCGGAAGCAGCGTTTCGTCTCGGACTCCGACCGGCATGAGGTCATCCTCCGGCGGAAGCGGAAGCGTGTAGCGGACCGCCCGTCTGCCGAGCACGCCGAGCAGGGGTCCGTGAACGGTCGGAATCCCGAAGTCGGTGAGCGTTCCCTGCGGCCGGACCTGACGTTTCTCCTGCGCCATGAACCCGCAGAGCGGAGGAAGGAATGCAAATTCCCGGACTGGAGTGTTCCATTCGTCCCGGGTCCGCTCGAACTGGAAGACATTGAGGATGTCCACCACGTTCTTTTTCCGGTCGATGCGGAAAATCTCCTCGCAGGATACCGGGTAGTTCAGCGCAAAATTCAGGGCAAGACGAATCTGTTTGACCACATCGGCGCTCAGAGGAGTTTTCCCGTTTCCGCAATCCACTTCCCGGGCACCCCATGGCCGTCCCGTCGCAAGAGTCCCGATCGCTTTTCCGCTCCGGATCCCGATCCCCTCCACGTTTCCTTTCCGGGTGCGGACACTCAGCTCTTCCGGCTGATTCGAAAACACCACCAGAAGCGGGTGGTGTTTCCCGGATCGGAACAGGAGAAGCCAGGGCGCGTTCCAGGCCCCGTCTTTCGATTTCCGATAGAAGACTCCGTTCTCCTTCAGCGGAATGATCCGGATGCCCTGCGCGGTCTGATATGCGGCGAATTCCGCGATGTTTTCCAGATTCAGAAAGGTCTCTCTGCCCGGAAAACGGAAGCGCAGAAACGGTGTCAGAAGCGAAATGGTGAGTTCCCGTGTTCCGTTTTTCCCCTGAATGCGGTAACTTTTCCCGGTCCAGTTGATCCGGCTGACGGAGAGAAGCTCCTTCGGCGTTCCGTCGGTAATGCGGAGGATCGGACGGGAGTTCATTTTCGCCGAGTCGCGAAGATTCTGCACGCGGACGGTGAAGCGGTTCTCTTCTCCCCACCGGATCAGCTCCTGCGGAATCCGGTACCGGCGGGGGGCCATCCAGTAGTAGGGCGTTTCCACTCCGGTTTTGCCGACCGGATGGCCGTTGAGGAGAAATTCGTCCACATCGTCGATGCCGTCCCGGACCTCGAACAGGAGGCTTTTCCCTTTCCAGGACGGATCCATTTTCAGTGAGGTTTCGTATTCGACAATTCCGATTCCGTCCCACGCTTCACAGGGATCCGCATCTTCGGTGGCAGGGGAGGAAAAGGTGATCTTCCCCTGCACGGCTTTTCTGCTCCACTGCCGGAAAGGAAGATCCGTGACGCCGTCGGTGGCAAAGGAGTACTGCTGGGTGTCGTTGGAAACGCTCAAATCTTTTCCGAGGCTCTCCACAAGAAGCGGTTCCCCGATCAGCCAGCCGAAGCGTCCCATGTTTTCGGACGACTGCCCGAGTCGCCATGCTTCCGCTTCGGCAGCGGAGAGTCCGGCCGCTTCGGCAGCGGTCTGTACCCGTTTCTGTTCGTCCCGCATCCGGTTTTTCCGCACGGCGTGGTCCCGCTGATCCAGTTCATTCCCGAGTTCCGGGGAGGAGAGGGCGATCGCCCGCAGAAGAAAACGGTCGTAGAAAACCGATTCGCTCTCATCCAGGCGATTCCCGATCCCGGCATTGATCTGCATGACGTTTTTCCGTTCCGCCAGAAACGGACTTCCGTCGGCGAACGTCAGCACGGCGGACGCCCCCTCTTTCAAGGCGGCGCGGTTGTAGACGCCGAACGAGTTCCCGGTCAGACGGATCCCCTTCAGCAGAGAGTGACCGCCTGCGGCGACTTTCAGACTCTGCCGTTTTGAGAACCCCTTCTGCGGAATCGCCTTCAGTTCCGCCGGAGCCAGTGCGGCGATTTCCGGATCCGCCGGTTTTCCGTAGAGAATAAGACGTTTTCCGTTCTGCACCGCCCGGGCGATTCGGGCGGCCAGTTTTCCTTTCCCTGCGTGGGAGTAGACGATCACATCCGATTCTTCCGGCGTTTCGGCATCCAGAATGAGTCCATCCGCATGTTCCAGAAGGAGCTGACGGTAGCTCCAGGGAGAGATCCGGTCCTGAAATTCTCCATGCGAAACGCGGCTCTTCACGAGGGGGGAGCGGTCGTCGTTGTCAAAATCAAAATAGACCTTCAGAGCGTGCCCGGAAATCTTTGTCCGCGGAGCCGGAACCGGGAAGGGGACGATTGTCAGATCCGCACTGGTCCGGGAGATTTCATCGGCGGAAACAATCCGCATATCCCGGACCTCGATTTCCGCAACGCTTCCCCGCGGATTCGGATCTCCGTTCATGACGAATTTGATCTGCCGGAGCGGATAGACCGCGTCTCCGAGTTTGAAATCGGTATCCAGGCCGAAGACATACGTCTTGAATTCCCTGTTGCGCAGCAGAATCCTTGGACTGGAGACTTCAATCCACTTTTTTCCTTTTTCATACAGTAAGCTGATATTGAGAAAAGCATTCCCGTTTTTCTCGGACCCTTTCAGCAGAAAGACCAGTTTTTCCTGCGCGGCGGCGTTCTGGCGGAAGTTGGCATGGGCAATGACGTGATTTCTCGGCGCGGTGTTTTTGAGAGACATGGAAAAACCGTTTTCTCCATTGCCCGTGACGGCGCCGTCTCCGTAGTTTCCGTGTTTGAGAATCGAAAATTGCAAGACCGTGTTCTCCTTTTTCGGGGCTTTTGCCGCATTCTGCGCATCAGCAAGAAACGGAACACTCATTCCGATAGCCGTCAGCGCGGCAAAAAACAGTTTTCTTTTCATGGATGATAGACCTTTCCTGTGTGGTTGATGAGATTCAAAGACTCCAGCGGCCGATGTCGCTTTCCGGACGAACCTGACCGACGGAATCATAGATCTGCCAGATAAATACATAAGGTGTTGCAACCTTGGTTTTCAACGCATATTGAACATGACCGTCCACGAAAGAGTAGTTGCGTCCCATTCCGTTGCCATGGCGGTTGGCATAAATATTTGTTGTCGATAAAAGATTCGAGGAATTCACGTAACTGTCATAATTCGGCGTGACAGCTGTATCAAACATCATCACGGTGATGGATGGTTGTTTGCATTGTCCCCGCCGAACCCAGAAATTCCAGTTGTTGCCATACCGGTTCATCCCGTAATGCGTGAATGTGCCGTTCGCCGTCTGCACGCCGCGGGCGGTCGGACATTCCCAGATCCCGCGCGGCCAGTTCGGGTTTGTCGTCGCATCATATCCATTCTTCAGTCCTGGGGCAAGACCGGCCATTTTCAGATAAGTGAACCAGTAATTCCAGCCTTCGGAGTTCGCCCATGCCGTGGGAATGTAGTCATTGCAGCTGTCCGCATACTGAAGACAGTTCATCGTCAGTTGTTTCAGATTGCTTTGACAGGAACTCACGCGCGCCTTCTCCCGCGCGCTGTGCAGCGCCGGAAGAAGCATACCGGCCAGAATCGCAATGATCGCAATCACGACAAGAAGTTCAATCAGAGTAAATTTTTCCACCCTCTTTCTATTGTTTTTACGCATTGGATGACCTCTCTTCTTTGGGGTTGTATTTTATTCGTTCCATTGGAATTTGAATTTGCCGTACCGTCCGGTCGCCGTTCAGCAGCTCCGTCATCCGCCGGACGGTTGCCTCCGCCCGCTTCCGGAACGGAAAACAGAACCTTTCCGATTCTTCCGGTGTGTTCCTGAGAGAAAGACGGATCAGCGCTTCCGGCATTTCCTGTCCCAGTTGCGAAAACAGATTTTTCAAGAGCGGAAGCTGGTGCGGATTGCAGAACAGAACATCCCACTGCTTGTGTGTTCCTTCGGCGAGCAGGTGTTCGGAAAGCGCAGCCGAAAAGTCCAGCAGTGTGACATCCATTTCCCGTCCTTCTTCCTGAATGGTTTTTCGAATTTCGGCGAGGTCATGATCCTGAAACCACTTCTCCAGACAGTAAAGAATCCGTGTCTTCCCTTCCGAGGCCAGACGTTTCCCGATTTCCCGGCAGGCGGACGCCGTGTCGAAAACCACCGTGTTGATCGCCCGCACATCCATCCCGTCGCAGATGACCGGAAGTCCCTCCTCCGAAAGACGGCGGAGCAGCGATTCGTTGTAATTGAGCCGATCAATCCAGATCAGTCCGTCCGCCTGCGCTCCCAGAATTTCCTTGAACAGATCCTCCTCGTCCGTGGAGGTGAGGGCAAGCTGGCGGAAACTGTATCCAGCTTCCGTCACCGCTTTCCCGATCGTGCTGATGCTCTCCCATTCCTGTTTCCCGTAGTAGAAATTACGTCCATCGGAATGGATCAGCAGAATCAGTGGCGGCATCTTCTCCGGACTTGGTGCCAGGTGCTTCTGCGGATTGGTGAAATTGCCTTTCCCACGCACCGAAATCAGGTATCCCTCCTTCACAAGCTCCTTCAGCGCAAGGGAGACTGTGCTCCGCGCCATCCCGAAATGTGCCGCAAGCTGACGGGAGGAGAGAATCTGCACCGGGTGTTCCCCCGCATGGTACATAATCCCGATGACATAATGTCGGATCTTCAATGTTTCGCGCATAAGAGTCTTTCCGAAAATGAACAAGTACTAAAAAGAATCGGACCGCTTCGGACCACTTTGTAAATTATACCATGTTTTTCTTTTTTTGTCAACCCCCGAAAAGAACAAAAAGAAGGATTTTCTGAAAAAGGGAACGGAGAGGCCGGAGAATTTTCTTCATCAAAAAGGGTGTTTTTTTCATTCTTTTTTTCCGGCGGGTCTTTGCAAGGGATTTCCCGCCGGGATATATTATCAACGGGTTTTCCAAGCATCAGAAATAGAATAAGGATGACAGCCATGTATCAACTGCGTTTCAGACAGGTCCATCTGGATTTTCACACATCGCCCGATATTCCCGGAATCGGAGAACGGTTCAACAAGAAGCAATGGCAGGAGCGTCTCAAGGCGGCGCATGTCGATTCCATCACCTGTTTTTCGCTCTGCCACCACGGCATGAGCTACCATCCGACCCGCGTCGGGATGATGCACCCGAATCTGAAATTCAATCTTCTCCGCGCGCAGATGGATGCGTGCAAGGAGATCGATGTCAATGTGCCGGTCTACCTGACGGCCGGCGTCAACAACTACGCCGCGGAGAATCATCCGGAATGGCGCGAAATCAACGCCGAAGGCACGTATGCCGGATGGGTCGCAAGTCCGATCCGCCCCGGATTCCGAACCCTCTGCTTCAATACGTCGTACCTCGATTATCTCTGCGATCATATCGTGGAAACCGTGAAGATGTTTCCGGAGGCCGACGGAATTTTTCTGGATATCATTTCACAGGCGCCCTGCTGCTGTCCGGCCTGCATGAAGAGCATGGTCCGCGACGGGTTCGATCCGCAGAAGGAGGAGGATCGGAAGGCCCACGCCCGGAAGGTTCTGCTGAATTATTACAAGCGGACCTTCGAAGCGGTCCGCAGCGTCGATTCCTCCATGCCGATCTTCCACAACAGCGGAAATCTGACGATCGGCGATCACGAGATTCTGCCCTATTTCTCGCATCTGGAACTCGAATCCCTCCCGACCGGCGGATGGGGGTACGATCACTATCCGATGTCCGCCGCATACAGCCGGAATCTCGGACTCGACTTCCTCGGAATGACCGGAAAATTCCACAGAGCATGGGGCGAATTCGGCGGATTCAAACACCCCAACGCCCTCCGTTATGAGTGCGCCGCCATGCTCGCCCACAACTCCAAGTGCAGCATCGGCGATCAGATGCATCCGGACGGGGAACTCGATCAGACCACATACGAACTCATCGGAGCCGCCTATCAGGAGGTCGAACAGAAAGAACCCTGGTGCCGCAATGCGCACAGTCTTGCCGAGATCGCCATTCTTGCCGAAGCGGACACCGAAACAGGGAATGTCGGCGCCTCCCGTCTGCTCCTCGAACAGCATCTGCCGTTCGATCTGGTCGATGCAACGATGGATTTCTCCCGTTATCGCGTGATCCTTGTGGCCAACGAGAAGGAGATCTCTTCCAAAACGGCGGAAAAACTCCGTGCGTATCTCGCCGCCGGCGGAAAACTTCTGCTCTGTTCCGATTCCATCCTGAAGCCCGGTACCTGCGAACCATGGTTCGAGTTCGGCGCGGAGTTCGGAGAAACCTCTCCCAGCAATCCGGATTATGTCCGGATGAAGGAGTCCTTCGCCGGGAATTTCAAGACGCCTTTCCTGATGCAGCTCCCCTCCCGGCGGATGAAAGTGACGACCGCGCTGTCGCTGGCCGAAATTTACGATTCGTATTTCAACCGGACCGCCCGTCACTTCTGTTCGCACCAGCATACGCCGAACAAGCCGGAGGCTTCCGGATACGATGCGGCGGCGATCAGCGGAAACATTCTCTATTTCGCCCATCCGGTCTTTACCCTGTACCGGTCGACGGGAGCGGTCATGCATAAACAGCTCTTTGCCCATGCGCTTTCCGCGTTCCTGGGGGATCAGGCGCAGGTCGTAACCGGAAATCTGCCCTCCACCGGAAGAGTGACGCTGATGCGGCAGGAGAACGAAAAACGGACTATCTGCCATGTCCTTTATGCACCGACGATTCTGCGCGGCGGAGAGCTCCCGCTTGAAAATGAACAACGGAATCTTTCCACAACGGAAATCATAGAGGATTTGATTCCGCTGCACGATGTCGCGCTGACCGTGAAGGTGTCGGAGCCGGTTCGGAAAGTGACTCTCCAGCCGGAAAACAGAGAGATCCCGTTTGATTATGCCGACGGAAAAGTCTCGTTCACCATCCCCGAGTTCACCTGTCACACGATGGCGGTTCTGGAATAAATCCGGAATAAAAAGATTCGTTTTGATCGGCAAAAGGAAAACGCGCCGATCTCTCCGGAAGGGGAGGTCGGCGCGCTTTTTCCCGCAGGATCGGAGATGACGTCCCAGTCTCAGCCCGAAAAAAACAGTACAATTCCGGATTGTACTGCAAAAGATGAGTTTTTTGTTCTTTTTCTTCGGAAAAGATCTTGCTGGATCCTGAGATTTGTTTTATAATATTACCAGAAAAGAAGAAAAGAGAAAGTCCGAAGATATGTCACCACAGGAAACCATTTACCGTTCCATCCGGGACCGGATCGAGTCCGGTGAACTTCGTCCGGGCATGGCACTGCCTCCGCACCGGGAGCTGAGCCGGTCGTTTTCCGTTGCGATTACAACGGTCACCCGGGCGATCAACCGTCTGAAAACGGACGGCCTGCTCGAATGCTGCCGGGGCAGGGGAACCCGCGTGGCACAACCCCGGCCGCCGGAAGTCAAAAAAGACAACCGTCGCGTGATGCTGATCAATCCGCTGAGCGAAACGATCAATCTGACGCTTTCCCGGGCGGTCAACGAAGTGTTCATGGAGACGGAGTGGAAGGTGGAAACCTACTGTGCGTGCGCGAATATATCCTGGTATACAACGTTTCTGAAGGAGTGCCGGAACAAGCCGCCGGCCGGACTGCTTCTGCTGCCGCTTTCCCCGAAGTTCTTCCGCATGACGCCGGATCTTCTGCCGGTTCCCGGGACCAGAACCGTGATCTGGGGGCTTCCCATTCCCGAGCTCGAGGCGGACAGCATTTCCGCTTCTCCGTTC
>ERZ824600.5036-NODE-5036-length-11114-cov-3.792296_pt1 | contig 11114 bp, 12 predicted proteins | sample MGYA00519933_ERZ824600 | MGnify/ENA primary metagenome ERZ824600 (study PRJEB31778, sample SAMEA3449178) | human gut metagenome | biome: human gut; feature: human-associated habitat; material: faeces | place: United Kingdom | collected 2010/2012 ... | reverse complement strand
CCAACAATAACAACGGCAAGCAAAACTTCGCTCAAGGTAAAAGCATTAAACGATATCCTCTTTTTAGCCATTATAAACTCCGTAAAAAATAATACATTCTATATTATAAATTATTGTTATACCAATGTCAATATATAATACTACATTTAGATACTTATATAATGTTATAAACTCTATATAAGTAGTCATAATATATATATGGATGAAATAGAAATACTCAAAAAAATAGCATTTAATATAAAAGTCGAAAGATTGAGAAAAGGATTTACACAATTCCAACTTGCAGAAATGATTGATGTACACGAAAAATACATAGGAAAAGTTGAATCCGGAAAACAAAATATAACAATAAAAACACTTATCAAACTGGCTGCAGCCCTTGATACCAATTTAACAAAACTTGTTAAAATTGATGACTAAAAAGGTGCAAGCCTTGACTTGCACCTTTTTAGTCTATTCAAACATTTTATTAAACATCTCTATGACCGACTTTTAACTTATGGTCAATTACAGCAGTTTTTTGATTCGCATCTAACTTTCCTTTTACCAGATGATAAGCAAGAACTGCTGAAGACCCAATACCTGCTATAACTTTACCTGATTTACTAATACTATTGATAGGATGGCGCAAAGTTTGCCACAAAGTAGGACCTTCTTTAGAAAAAACTTTTGGTAAAGATTTAAATATCCAGGAACCTGTTAATAATGATACACCGGTTAAAGTTCCATAAAATAAGCCTTTTAAGGAGGCATTAGCCATTTGATTAGCTACAGAAAAGAATTTCCAAACATCTGCTACACTTTCATTAAGCGAAGAATTTTTTTTGCTCTGGGTATCATTTTTCTCCACAGGTGCTGATAATGTTTTGTCATCACTGATAAAATTCTCAAAAGTTTTTTTATCAATATTTTGCCCTGAAGCACCATTTAACAACAACTGTTCATTTCCTTTGAAGCTAACCGGGTTGAATCCTACTTTCATCATAAACACACTCCTTGCAACTTATAAAACACTAAAAAAAATATTTTTGCTACTACTAAATAATTTGTTACATTCCAAACAATGATAATTGAGGAACGCCATCTTCATTATTTACTATTTTCTTTCGAGTTGCAAGGTTATTTGAAAAATCTTTTTGCATTTTTATCATTAATTCTTCAGAACGCTTAACAACAGCAGACGGCAAACCTGCCATTTTAGCAACCTGAATACCATAACTTTTGCTGGCTCCGCCCTGTACAATTTTTCTTAAAAATTCAATCTCACCATTATTCTCCGCAATTGTTATTCTATAATTCTTAATCTGCGGATACGTTTTTGTCATGACATTAAGCTCATGATAATGGGTTGCAAAAATACATCTGGCTCCGATTTTTGTTGCGATATACTCAGCAACAGACCAAGCAATCGCAACTCCATCATAAGTACTAGTACCTCGACCAATTTCATCTAACAAAATAAAACTTCTATCAGTTGCGGTGTTCAAAATGTAAGATGTTTCAATCATCTCAACCATAAATGTTGATTGTCCGAGTGTCAAATCATCACTGGCACCCACTCTGGTAAAGACTTTATCTACAACACCTAATTTTACATAATCTGCAGGAACCCATGAGCCAATCTGCGCTAAAATTGCGATTAAAGCATTCTGCCTCATATAAGTAGATTTACCAGCCATATTAGGCCCTGTCAGAATCATAAACTGCGTAGAATCACCACCGCTGGCTTTTGATTTTAGTTCTAAATTATTTGAAACATACTGTCCTAGCGGCAATATTTTTTCAAGTACAGAGTGTCTGCCGTTTTTAACAATAAAATCATCTGAATCATCAATAACAGGTCTGCAATAATTATTTTCAACTGCAACCTCAGCTAAAGATGTAATAACGTCAGCTTTTGCAATACAATCTGCAATTTCGCGAATTTTTGAAACAAATTCTTTAGAATATTCTCTAAAATCAGTAAATAATTTATATTCTAACTCGGTTGACTTAAACTTTGCAGATAATACATCATCCTCGTGCTTTTTAAGTTCATCTGTAATAAATCTTTCGGCTCCTGTTAACGTTTGTTTTCTTATATAAGTTTGCGGAACCATATTCAAATTTGAATTTGTTACTTCAATAAAATAACCAAAGACTTTGTTATAACCAATTTTTAAATTTTTAATTCCCGTACGCTCTTTTTCTTCTTCTTCAAAATTTTTAAGCCATTCTTCGCCGCCTGTCAGTAAATCTCTGAAATAATCAAGCTCACCGCTGACGCGTTCTTTTATAATACCACCCTCTTTTAATAAAATAGGAGGATTATCGACAATCGTGTTTTCTATTAGTTGAGTATAATCTGCAATATCATCTTGATATTCTCTAATTAATGAGAACATATCATTATCAAGCTCCTGGGTACAATCAAGTATTTGTGGCAGCATTGACAGAGATAATTTTAAACTTACAAAATCTTTAGGACTGGCTGAACCATTACTCATACGAGTAGCAAGACGTTGTATATCATAAATTTTTTCCAATGATTCAGATAAACTAAATCTTATATCACTTTTTTCAACAAGCTCTGTTACTGAATTTTGACGTTTCAATATATCATCAACTCTTTTTAACGGCTGACAAATCCAATTTCTTAAAAGTCTTGCCCCCATATTTGTTTTAGTTTTGTCGATTGACCAGAGCAAAGAACCATATTTATTTTTTTCACGTAATGTTTCAACAAGCTCCAGATTTTTTCTCGTTGAAGCATCTAAAATCATATACTCGGAAAGCTCATACGATTCAATCCTATCAAATTTTGGCATATTGCCTTTTAAAGTTTCCCAGACATACGCTACAAGTGCCCCTGCAGCCCTAAATCCTATTTTATACTTTGAATATCCGAAACTTTCCAAACTTTGAGTTTTAAAAACCTGTTTTAAATTATTTTCAGCAAAAGCAGGTTCAAAAACAGACGGAGGAATCTTTGAACAATTATATCTTTTTGTTATCTCATCAGGAAGATTTATTACCTCATCCGGAACAATCTGAAAAGGTTTAATATCCTGTTTTTGACTTGGAGCAACAATTTCTGATGGATTTAATCTTGCAAGTTCTGCCATGATTAAATTCAAAGAAGCCTGAGTAACTTTAAACTCTCCTGTTGAAATATCTGTATATGAAAAACCAAACAGGTCACTTTTTTCATCCTGATAAATAGCACAAATATAATTGTTAGAATTTTGATTTAAAAGATTACTCTCTGTCAATGTACCGGCAGTAATTACCCTTGTAACACCACGTTTTACAAGCCCTTTAGCAAACTTAGGATCTTCTAACTGATCACAGATTGCAACTTTAAAATTCTTTTGTACAAGTTTTTCCAAATATGAATCCGCAGACTTAGCAGGAATTCCAGCAAGCGGAATTCTACCTAACTTAGGACCTGCATCACGCCCAGTTAATGTTAATTCCAACTCTTTGGACATGATTAGTGCATCTTCAAAAAATGTTTCGTAAAAATCTCCCAATCGATACCACAGTAAAATTTCTGGATTTTCCTGTTTTATCTTTAAATATTGCTGCATAACCGGAGTCGTATCTTCCAGATTAACTTCCCAACTGTTTATGTGATTGATTTCAGACTTGCTCATATTATAATATTTATATAAAAATGAGAGGATTTCAACATGGGTTGTTTAAAAAACGTAACACGGTCAGTTTTTTTAACATTAGCAATTGTAGGTTTTATGGCGCTTGGAGGGCAAAATTGGATTAAATATCAATTCAAGAATTTCATAAACCCGAGTAAAGATGTCGTACTGGAGCGCGCTCAAAAAATTGGAGACTTCTCAAAAATAAACAAAGAATTTGAAATAGAAAAAGCCGCAGGAGTTTTGGGCTATAACGCAGTTCTGGCAGAACATAAAGCCTCAGGACAAAAAATGGTGGTAGTTGATTCCGGCAAAAAAACAATACTATCAACAGAGGATATAAAAGCGTCTGACGCTGAAACGCGAATAAAAACAGCTATCAATAAAATTAAATATCAATCTGCGGCAATAGAAGAATTCAGAATAATAGAAAAAGGAACAATGAAATCCTACGGAAAAGAAATTCCATATGTGAAATTTACCGCCAAAATGAAAAAACTTCCGGTAGGAGAAATTTCAGGCATAATTTCAGTTGTTAAAGATGAACAAGGTAATGATAAAATATTACTTTCCGCAAATGAAAAAGATAGATATTCACAACTAATAACAAACGAATTTTTTAAAGAAATTAAATAGAAGCAAGCATTTATACCATTTACATATTGTAATAATAAAGAAGCCTGCTAAAAAATATGTTATACTGTAATAAAGATTATTAAAGGATTAGGGGAGAATATGAAAAAAATTCTTATAGTAGACGATGAGCAAGATATTGTTGAAAGTTTAAAATTTGTTCTTGAAAATTATAATTATACTTGTTACTGCGCATACAACGGCGAAGATGGATTAAAATTAGCACGGGATATTATTCCTGATTTAATTATCTTAGATGTTATGATGCCAAGGATTAATGGATACAAAATCAGCCGTCTTTTAAAGTTTGACAACAAATACAAAAACATCCCCATTTTAATGATTACAGCACGTTCACAGGAAGAAGATAAACTTATTGGAGAAGAAACCGGAGCCGATGAATATATAACAAAACCTTTCGACCTTGATGATGTAGTAAAAACAGTTCAAAAATACTTGGAATCAGAAAAATAAAATGAATATTATAACAAACAAAACACTGGAAACTCTGAAATATGACCTTGTAAGAGAAGGGCTCGTTCAATACGAAGTTGTAGAACAAGCCGAAGAAATTGCTAATGCACAAAATATAAATATCGGGCAAGCTCTGATAAATTCTGGCTTCTTATCAGAAGAAAAATTAATTAAATTTTTGGAATCAAAGCTGCACACCCCGTACGTCAACCTTGAAGACTACCAGCTGGATCCTAAGTGCTTAAAATACATAAACTATTCAGATGCCCGAAGATACAAAATTATTCCTTTATTTAAAATTGAAAATACATTAACTGTAGCAATGGCAGATCCAAGAGACTTATTTGCAATTGATAGAATCATGGAAACTGCAGAATGCGAAATTGATCCGGTACTTTCATCCGAAGAAAGTATTCTCAGAAAAATTGATGAATTTTACAAAATTGATGTCACAGTTGGCAATATTTCTACTGAATCTAATACCGGTTATGATTGGCAGGATGAATTACATAAAGAAGATTTAAGCGACAATCATATTCAAAAAATAATTAGAGCCATACTTAAACAGGCAATTTTGGAAGGGATACATGAAGTAACTTTTCAAGGTGAAGATGACGGGCTTGGGGTTAACTTTAAAAAACAAACCGAGCTTTTAAATAAAGGAATCATTCCTACAGTATTAGTTTCATCTTTCGTTGCAAAATTAAAAACACTTTCTGAACTTGACCCATCAGTTTCAGAAGTTCCACAGCTTGGAAAATTATGCTTTAAAGTTGATAATATTATGGTAATCGCAAGTGTTTCAACATTTCCAACAATTATGGGCGAAAGAATTTTCTTAAAAATTTACAAACCGCCAAAAGATTTAAATAAAATAATTTCCTCTAAACAAGAGCTGTCAGAAATAAAACAAGCTCTGGAAAAACCCGGAATTATTATGGTCTGCGGTTCCTCTTTGAGCGGAAAAACGCACGTAATATATTCGCTTTTACTTGAAGCTGCAAAATCAAAATCAAAATCAAAAAATATTATGACATTGGAAAGTATTTCCAAATACGAGCTTGATGGAATTAATCAGTGCGAATTTAACGAGAACGTAGGCTTCAATATGGACAAAGCAGCCAGATTCATTGAATTTCAATCTCCTGATATTATTTATTTAGAGGGTATCAAATCTAAAGAATCTTTTGATTATTTTTCAAGCCTTGTTTACAATGATAAAACTGTTATTATGGAATTTCTTGCAAATAACATGGAAGATTTGAGGAATAAAATGTCTTTCTCTGACTTCGATACACTAAAAACAATAATAACGTGCATGATATTTATTCATTCAAAAGACAGTGTAGAAGTATTTAACCGAGAAACTCTTCAAAAATACCTCGGCTAAATAAACAGTTGATAGCATACCTACGTACGCAGCACCCCTGCGGAGCTAAAAAGTTTGGAGTCGTGATTAAACGGTTGGTAACAAATCTACGTGCGTAGCACCGCGTCAGGCGAGGACAGAACAAAAAAATACCCGCAGGTTGCGGGTTAAAAAACTTTTCTAGGAATTAGGAATAGGAATTAATCGTCTCTCTTTATTATTTAAACGGAATTAAAATTTTCTCTTGTTCTCTTAATATCTCTCGTGTTTATCTAATGTTTACATATATATAAAGTATATACAAAATACATAATTTCAATTGGCGGATATTTTGTTACATTTATTAACAAAAAGAAGAGAGTAATTTCTCTCTTCTTTCTTATTTTTAATTAAAAAATTTCGTTTATTTCAAAGCAAAAGTCATATCCGCTTCAACACAAACCTTACCGTCAACCTTACCAACGCCATGAGCCTTACAGATAGGACCTTTAACTTTTGTAAGTTCAACTTCCATTTCAAATCTATCACCAGGTCTGACGATATTTTTAAATCTCACACCATCTACACCGGCATATAATGTTAATTTACCAGCAAATTCAGGCATTGTCATCAAGATTGGAGCTGAACACTGAGCCATCGCTTCAAGCTGTAATACTCCCGGCATAATAGGATTTCCAGGGAAGTGTCCTTGGAAAAATGCTTCATTCATAGTTAAATTTTTATACCCTTTAGCATATTTTCCTGATACGCATTCCGTAATTCTATCTACAAGTAGAAACGGATATCTGTGCGGTATCATTTCCATAATTTGCAGAGTATCAAAACTTAAAACTTCTTTTGTTTCTTCTGACATTTTTATCTCCTTATATTTCTATCAATTTATCTTTTAACATTTTTGCTACTTTTACATGAACAGCATGTCCGGCTTCTTTTGCAAGAATCTGGCAGCGCATATTCAAAGGATTAACTCCTGTCAAATATAAATCGCCAACCAAATCCAGGATTTTATGTTTGATTTGCTCATTTTCAGAACGCAATTCAGTAGTATAACCGCCATCATCTGTAAATCCTACAGTATTTTCTTCAGTTACGCCTTGTGCGAATCCTAACATTTGATATTTTTTCAAATCTCTATAAAAACCAAATGTTCTAGCTTCTATAATTTCATCCTTATTCTTTGGATTATAATTCACAAATCTTCTTGTACAATCCGGATGGTCATAGTTAACTGCATATGAAATAAACAGATTGTCACTAGGTAAAATTACAAGACTTGTTTTACCATTTAAATAGTAAACAGGTTCGGAAACTGTATAATATTTCTCTTTTGAGAAAAATGATTTATCGGTTCCAACAGACTTTATAGCATCAATCCAACCTTTTGAACTACCATCAAGAATCGGGACTTCTTCTTCTGTCATACAAATATCTACAGAATCTACATGACAAAATGCTAAAGCTGCAGATAAATGTTCAGTAAGCATTGCTCTGGCTTTTTTAGTACCCATAACAACACAGTGATCAGTAGACACTACATTATCAACATTTGCAGTAAATGAATCTTTGTCTTTTACAAAATATCTTATCTGACCTGAATTAGACGGGAACAATGTAACCTCGCACGGTTTATTTTTCATTAAACCGTTACCTGATATTTTTATTTCTTTTTTTAACGTAACCATTCTAATGCCTATTCAACCTCTTGATGTGCTTCTTCGAATGATTTTAAAATCGGTTCAAACTTTCTGAATTTCGCAAATATTTCCTGCGCATCTTTCATAGTTTTCAACTGCTTAATAAAATCTTTTCTAGGAACAGCAGGAATACCTACAATAATTGATTTTGCAGGGAATGATTTTGTTACTCCTGCTTTTGCAGTAATAATAGTATCAGAACCTATTTCAATATGATCTGCCAAACCGGCTTGACCGGCTATAACAACTCTATCGCCAATTACACAACTGCCTGCAATACCAACTTGAGATACGATTAAACAGCCTTTTCCGATACGGCAGTTATGACCAATCATAACAAGGTCATCAATTTTTGTATTATCACCGATGACAGTATTTTCAATTGTACCTCTGTCAATAGCAGTATTTGCACCGATTTCAACATTATTACCAATTACAACAGAGCCAATTGATGGGATTTTAAAGATTACTTGTTCAACATCGCCTTCTTTAATTTCACCCTCTTTTCTTGCATTTTCAATATTGTTAGGATTTTCAGTAACAAAACTGAAACCATCAGCACCTAAAGATACACCGTGCTGTAAAATTACATCGTTACCGATTTGAACTCTATCACCAATATTTACACCAGGGTGGAAGAAACAATTATTACCAATTTTTACATTACTTCCAACGTATGAATTAGCTAAAATCTTAGTATTATCCCCGATAACAGCATTTGGAGAAACCACTACATTTGGTCCAATACAAACATTTTGACCTAATTTTGCTGAAGGATCAACAACTGCTGATGGGTGAATATCCTTATTCACTACAGGAGGAACATAGAATAAATTCAATAATTTCATCATAGCAAGTCTTGGTCTTTCAACCTCAATAGTAGTGAAACCATCAATTTGTACACCTAGTGGAACTAATGCAGCTTTTGCTTTAGATTTAGCTAGATTTGCAATTTCTTCTTCTCCTAGTGCTAACGCTAAAGTATTTTCATCACACAACAAAGGGGGTGCAATTTGTGTAATACTTGGGCTTGCCACTTTTGTTAGCATACCGCCTACAATTTGTGTAATTTCATCTACTGTAAATGATCTCATTTTTATCTCCTTATAATAAATATTTTCTAAGAATTTTTCATTTTATTAATTGTATTCGTTGTAGATTTACCTTCTACAAATTTTATAAATTCAACTCTTATATTATTTTTCTTCATAACATCCGCTTCCGGCAATGTTTCCATAGTATAGTCTGCCCCTTTTGTATAAACATCAGGCTTGATTTCGTCTAACAAATCTCGCGGACTATCTTCATCAAAGAAAACAACATAATCAACACAAGCTAACGCGCACAAAACTTCTGCTCTATCCTGTTCATTGTTAATTGGCCTTGTGGGGCCTTTTATACTTCTAACAGAGTTATCTGAATTCAAAAGTACAATTGAATAATCTGCAAATGACTTTGTTTTTTGCAAATATCTTACATGTCCAACATGCAAAATATCAAAACATCCATTCGTAGCAACAACAGTTTTTCCACTCTGATGCAATTTTTGTATAAAATCAGCTACATTTTCTCTGCTAAGAAGTTGTCCCATAAATATACCCTCTAACTATTTGATTATACATAAAAAGAGCCAAAAAATCCCCAAATTTAACAAAAAGTAATAAAAAGCACGATTCTAAAAAAGAATCGCACTTCTTATTATTCTAAATAACAATACTACACATCCATAGAAAATTTACGTTCAGTTGATACTTTTGTTTCCGGATTAACAAAACCTTTCAACGATTTAGGAATTTTCCTAAATACACGAGCCGTACGCTGATTATCTATGTTCGCAAGGCTTAATCTTTCTTTTACCAGAGTTGCTGCCATTTGACTAGTAGGCTTATTAAACTTTTGCTCTGTACACCCCGTAGCCCATGGAGTAATTATTAATTTTGAAATATTCATTTATACCGAACCTCTTTAAATCTAAAAATAAAACCTATTAATAAAGTTCCATTTCAATAACTTTTTTACATAATCTTACGGTATTTAATGCAGCACCAATTCTAATATTATCGGCAACACACCATAAAGAAATACCATTTTCAAATGCAAGGTTCTTTCTTATTCTTCCTACAAAAACAGGGTCGACACCGGAAGCATCACGGGTTGTCGGATATTCAAAATTTTCAGGATTATCAATAACTTCAATACCAAATGAATTTTTCATAATTTCACGAACTTCATCCGGAGTAACAGTTTTTTCAAATTCAATATCCACAGCTTCTGAGTGCCCATTATATACCGGAACCCGAGCTGCAGTACATGAAATTGGCAAGTCTGCAGGAAGATGAAGAATTTTTTTTGTCTCATTTGCGACTTTCATTTCTTCTTTTGTATAACCATTATCACAGAACACATCAATTTGAGGAATTACATTAAATGAAATCGGTTTTTTAAACGCCTCATTATTAAAATCTTTTCCCTCAAGAGTTGCTTTGGTATTTTCGGTTAATTCATTAATAGCTTTCAAACCTGCACCAGAAACAGCTTGATATGTTGAAACAAGTAATCTTTTAATTCCAAATTTTTCATGCAAAGGTTTTAAAACAAGCATTAATTGAGAAGTAGAACAATTTGGATTTGCAATAATTCCTTTATGTTTTCTCAAATCTTCATCATTTACGTACGCAATAACTAAAGGCACATCTTCATCCATTCTAAAAGCTGAAGAGTTGTCAATCAAAACTCCTCCGCGTTTTACAATTTCCGGTGCAAATTTTTGAGAGGTTGAGCCGCCTGCAGAAGCCAATACAATATTAACACCATCAAAACTTTCAGGTGTAGCTTCTTCTACAGTATATTCATTTCCTTGAAATTGAATTTTAGTACCTGCACTTTTTGCACTTGATAAAAATTTAATTGAACCAAAATCAACTTTCAATTCATCTATAATCTTTGTAATTTCTCTTCCTACAACACCTGTAGCACCTAAAATTGCAATATTTGCTTTTTGTTTCATGTTCAATAACTTCCTTTTTTATGTGTACAAACCAATGATACTACAATAATAACATCATTACAGTAATAAGTATCCAATATTAAAATATCTTAATTATTATAAAAACTGATTACCTAATCTACTCCATGATATTTTCCAAACCGTAGATAAAATCTTTATTATTATGGACATGTTTAATTGCCATTAAAACACCGGGCATATAACATTTTCTATCTGTTGAGTCATGACGGATAGACAGAGTCTGCCCGAATGAACCAAATAAAACTTCTTGAGAAGCCATGAAACCTGGCATACGTATAGAA
>ERZ824600.5031-NODE-5031-length-11120-cov-14.894080_pt1 | contig 11120 bp, 9 predicted proteins | sample MGYA00519933_ERZ824600 | MGnify/ENA primary metagenome ERZ824600 (study PRJEB31778, sample SAMEA3449178) | human gut metagenome | biome: human gut; feature: human-associated habitat; material: faeces | place: United Kingdom | collected 2010/2012 ... | reverse complement strand
CCAATGGCCGGATGTGCGACTCTGTGGTCATCAAGACCGATGGCAAGCAGACCGTGGACCCTGCCGTGAAGGCACCCGAGGTCACCGACAAGGCCAGCTTCCTGGCAGCCGTGCGTGAGTGCGGCCTGGTGGGTCTGGGCGGCGCAGGCTTCCCGACCGATGTCAAGCTGCAGCCCAAGCAGACCGTGGACACCCTGCTCATCAACGCTTCCGAGTGTGAAGTCTGGCTGACCAGCGACACGCAGGAGATGCTGAACTGCAGCGATGATATCGTCCGCGGCATCGAGGCCGTGCTGAAGTACACCGGCATCCCGAAGTGCATCATCGGCATTGAGAACAACAAGCCCGAGTGCATCGAGCTGTTGAACCAGAAGACCAAAGACAAGCCCGCCATCGAGGTCAAGGCACTGCCCAGTGTTTACGGCACCGGCGCAGAGCTGATCCTGATCGAGAAGTGCCTGGGCCGCGAGGTGCCGCACGGCGGTCTGCCCGCAGATGCAGGTGCCATCGTGATGAACGTGACCTCTGTTTCTACCCTGGGCAAGTACCTGGCTACTGGTATGCCGGTGGTCAGCCGCTGCATCACCGTGGACGGCGATGCCTGCGCAAAGCCCCAGAACCTGATCGTTCCCGTGGGTACTGCCTACGAGGATGTTCTGAACGCTGCCGGCCTCAAGGGCGGCGTGGAGCTGGGCAAGGTGGTTGCCGGCGGTGCCATGATGGGCCCCGCTGTGGAGAACCTGAGCTACCCCACCACCAAGACCACCTCCGGCTTGATTATGCTCAGCGCCGCTGCTGCAGAGCCCCCGCAGGTCAACCCCTGCATCCGCTGCGGCCGCTGCGTGGAGTACTGCCCCATGGGTCTGGAGCCCGTGGAGGTCAACCAGGCTTACGCTGCCCGCGACGTTCAGGAGCTGGGCAAGCTGCACGTTGATTACTGCTTCAACTGCGGCTCCTGCACCTTTGTCTGCCCGGCAAAGCGCCCCTGCACCCAGATGATGGGCCTGGCAAAGGCGTTCTACCTTGGTGAAATCAAAAAAGGAGGCAATAAGTAATGGATACGAAGCTTATTGTTTCGGCCTCCCCGCACCTGCGCAGTGAGGAAACGACCCAGAGCCTGATGGCCAACGTGATCGTTGCCCTGTGCCCCTGTGTGGTGGCCTCTGCAATCATCTTTGGCGCGCGTGCCCTGCTGGTCACCGCAGTGTCCGTTGTGGCATGTGTGGCCTTTGAGTGGCTGTACTGCAAGCTGCTGAAGAAGGCAAACCCCATCAGCGACCTGTCCGCTGTGGTCACCGGCATCATTCTGGCCATGAACGTGCCCGTGGGCATGCCCATCGGCCAGCTCATCATCGGCGACCTGGTTGCCATCATCGTGGTCAAGCAGCTGTTCGGCGGCATTGGCATGAACTTTGCAAACCCTGCACTGGTCGGCCGTATCGTGCTGTTCATCAGCTTTGCCGGTTCCATGAACAATTGGGTGTTCCCCGATGCAGCGGTTGACCAGCTGTCCAGCGCTACCCCGCTGGCTGTGGCTGACACCAGCAAGCTGAGCCTGCTGGACCTGTTCATGGGCGTGCACGGCGGTGTTCTGGGCGAGACCTGCGCTCTGGCCATCCTGCTGGGCCTGATTTATATGGTGGCCACCAAGACCATCAGCATCGCCATCCCCGCTTCTTACATCGGCAGCATGTTTATCTTCTACCTGATCTCCACCGGCAGCCTGCACGGCGCACTGGTCGGCATCCTGTCTGGCGGCCTGATGTTCGGTGCTGTGTTCATGGCAACGGACTATGTCACCAGCCCCTTTACCCTGAAGGGCAAGCTGATCTACGGCCTGTGCCTTGGCATCGTCACCTTCGCCATCCGTCAGTGGGGCAGCTACGCCGAGGGCGTTTCCTTCGCGCTGCTGTTTATGAACCTGTGGGTCCCCTTTATCAACGATTGGACCCGTCAGACTCCTTACGGCTATGTTAAGCCTGCAAAGAAAGCAAAGGAGGGTGCTGGCAAATGAATAAGAATTCTTCCTGGGAGACCAGTGTAAAGCCTGTTGTTGTGCTGAGCGTGATCGCACTGATCGTCAGCCTGCTGCTGGCCATGGTCAACTCCTTTACGGCTCCCATCATTGAGGAAAACCAGAAGGCCGCAACGCTGGCTGCCTATGTGGACGTGATGCCCACCGTTTCCAGCGCCTCCGATCTGGAGGAAGTGACCGACTACACCACCGAGAACATCACCGGTGCTGTAAAGGCCACCGACGGCTCCCTGGCCATCAAGGCTGAGGAAAAGGGCTTTGACGGCGGCATCCTGTCCGTCATCATCGGCTTCGACACCAACGGCACTGTCACCGGCATCTGGGTGGACGCTTCTACCCAGACCAAGGGCATCGGCAGCAACGTTGCCACCGACAGCTTCCTTGCTCAGTTCGATGGCATGGATGGCACCCAGAACATCACCCTGGGCCAGGGCTACGACGCATACAGCGGCGCAACCATTTCCTCTAAGGCTCTGTTTGCCGCCATCAACGATTGCATCAACTGCTACAACGAGTTGGCATAAAGGAGGTTGGTAAGAAATGGCAAGCGAAAACAAGTCCAAGGTAAGCATCCTTACCAACGGCATCATCAAAGAAAACCCCGTTCTGCGTCTGGTTCTGGGCACCTGCTCCTGCCTGGCTGTTACCACGGCAGTTTCCAGCGCGCTGGGCATGGGCGCAGCCTTCACCTTCGTGCTGGTGTGCTCCAACATCCTGATCTCGCTGCTGCGCAACGTGATCCCCGCTAAAGTCCATCTGCCCTGCTACATCGTCATCATTGCAGGCTTCGTGACCATCGTTCAGATGGTGATGCACGCCTACATGGACAGCCTGTACACCGCACTGGGCGTGTTCCTGCCCCTGATCGTTGTCAACTGCATCATTCTGGGCCGTGCCGAGATGTTTGCCTGCAAGAACAATGTGGTGGATTCCGCACTGGACGGCATCGGCATGGGCATCGGCTACACCCTCACCGTGGTGCTGATGGCCTCTATCCGTGAGATCCTGGGCAGCGGCACCTGGCTGGGCTTCCAGGTCCTGCCCGAGAGCATGGCCAAGATGAGCATTATGACCCAGGCTCCCGGCGCATTCTTCTGCTACGGCGTGCTGATGGCCGGCTGCGTCTGGCTGGAAGGCAAGCTGGATGCCCGCATCGAGCGCAAGAGCTGCTGCGACCTCGACAACCTGAAGAAGGAGGCAGAATAAGATGTTAGTCAAACTTGCTGCGATCTTCTTCAGCATGATCCTGGTGAACAACTACGTGCTGGTGAAGTTCTACGGTATCTGCCCGTTCCTGGGCGTTTCCAAGAAGCTGGATTCCTCCATTGGTATGTCCGGCGCTGTTATCTTTGTTATGCTGGTGGCAACGGCTGTCACCTTCCCCATCCAGATCTTCATTTTGAACCCCGCTGACCTGGGCTACCTGCAGACCATCGTGTTCATCCTGGTCATTGCAGTGCTGGTGCAGTTCATCGAGATCTTCCTGAAGAAGTATGTTGTTGCACTGTACAATTCTCTGGGCGTTTACCTGCCCCTGATCACCACCAACTGCTGCGTGCTGGCCGTGACCATTCTGGTCGTGGACGACTACGGTGCAGACGTTGCTACCCTTGGCTTTGCCGCTGCCTACATTGAGGCTCTGGTCTGTGCTGTGGGTGCAGGTGTCGGCTTTATGCTGGCCATGGTCATGTTCAGCGGCGTGCGCAAGCGTGTGGAAGCCTGCGATCCCCCGGCACCCTTCAAGGGCCTGCCCATCACCCTGATCGCAGCAGCCATCACCAGCCTGTCCTTTATGGGCTTCGGCGGCCTCGTCGAAAACCTGTTCAACGTGACGCTGTAAGGGAGGAACAGGATTATGAATATTGTATCTGCTGTGATCCTCTGTACCATCGTGGGCGCGATCGGTGCCGTTGTTCTGGTGCTGGCCGCAAAGTTCATGGCGGTTGAGGAAGACCCCCGTATTGAAGAAGTTTCTGCCTGCCTGGCCGGTGCAAACTGCGGCGGCTGCGGCTACGCCGGCTGTGCCGACTACGCAAAGGCCGTTGTTATGGACGGCGTTCCATGCGACAAGTGCGCCCCCGGCGGCCCCAAGGCTGCTGCCGCCATTGCCAAGATCATGGGCGGCGAGGCAAGCGCTGTGGAGAAGAAGGCTGTGGTCCAGTGCCAGGGCAACTCCGAGCACTGCAAGCCCAGCTACGAGTACAAGGGCATCCAGACCTGTGCCGCTGCTGCCACCCTGTACGGCGGCCCCAAGACCTGTACCTTTGCCTGCATCGGCCTGGGCGACTGCACCAAGGTGTGTAAGTTCGATGCCATCCACATTGTGGACGGCGTGGCCAAGGTGGACAAGGACAAGTGCACCGGCTGTGGTGCCTGCGCCAACATCTGCCCCAAGCACGTCATTATGATCGACGCTGGCGGCCCCCGCAAGCCCGTGGTCATGTGCTCCAATCAGGATAAGGGCCCCGTTGCCATGAAGGCCTGCACCACCTCCTGCATTGCCTGCGGCATGTGCGAGCGCACCTGTAAGTTTGATGCCATCCACGTTGTGGACGGCGTGGCCCGTGTGGACTACGACAAGTGCAAGGGCTGCGGCATGTGCGCCCAGAAGTGCCCCAAGCACATCATCCTCTTCCCGCTGAAGGACGATCCGAATCCCCCCAAGCCCGTGGTGAAGCAGGCTCCGAAGCCCGCTGCCGCTCCTGCCGCTCCGGCAGAGCCCGCCGCAAAGGCTGAGGAGGCAAAGGCTCCCGAAGCCCCCAAGGCTGAATAAGCGGAACCCATTGTAATATGGTAAAGCGCCCCCATTACTCCTTTGAGTGATGGGGGCGCTTTTTGGTGCAAAACCTCTCCGTCATCATCGCTGACGCTCGATGCCACCTCCCCTAGTAGGGGAGGCCTTGGCATGAGATTCATTTTTCAATCTGATCGCTGGCGCTCCAAGAGCATCATCTGCCGCAAGGCAGAAATAACGTTGCGTCAGCAGGGCAAACAGGAGCGAAGCGCCAGATCCCGAAAACGCGACGGCCTGCCAAGGGCTCCCCTACTAGGGGAGCTGTCACGGCGAAGCCCGTGACTGAGAGGTTTACCACCGGGAGCGGCTGCTGGGGGCTGAACCTCTCCGTCATCATCGCTGACGCTCGATGCCACCTCCCCTAGTAGGGGAGGCCTTGGCATGAGATTCATTTTTCAATCTGATCGCTGGCGCTCCAAGAGCATCATCTGCCGCAAGGCAGAAATAACGTTGCGTCAGCAGGGCAAACAGGAGCGAAGCGCCAGATCCCGAAAACGCGACGGCCTGCCAAGGGCTCCCCTACTAGGGGAGCTGTCACGGCGAAGCCCGTGACTGAGAGGTTTAACCCCAGCTGGCGAGCGAAGCGAGACTGAGAGGGCTCCGAAAACTTTTTTCAAAAAATCTCGAAAAAAAGTGAAAGGAATCTGCGTTTCATGTATTATAGAGAGTGAAACTGCGAAGATACAACACAAAACTGCGTGATATAACAATGCGGCGGGCGTGCGGATAAGTCGGACTGTTCTACTCCCCGCAATGATATTGCGACGGTTCATAACGTGCTGTATATCGCAGAATATTTTGTCTGAAAAGGGGAAGGGAAAATAAAATTTCACTATTGAAAATACTGGATATACATGCTATAATTACGATAATGATGTATCTGGTAAAAATAACCTGCCAAGGGAAAGAAAAACGACAAAAGTTGAATATCTTTTCCTCCGGTTTTGCCAAAAATACTATGATGCAGGGAGGGCTCCACTGTGCGGAAAAATCATCACGGAAAAAAAGATAGGCTGGTGAAGCGCGTTTTTGCGCTTTGTCTGGCGCTTGCGGTCATCTGCACCTGCCTTGTGCCGGTGTTTGCAACGGAGGGTCTGAGCGATCTTCAGGTTGAGAAAGAACTCCCCGGAACCAGCGAGGAGGAAGTTGCCGGTTTTGGCGGGGACGAGGCTGCCTATCCCGACGGGAACGAAGCTGCCGGTTTCGGCGACGATTTCCCTGCCGTGGACGACGGTGAGCCGCGCGAAGTGTACGATGACAGCGAGAGCAGCTCCAGCGAGAGCAGCTCCGGCAATTATACTGTTGAGCACAAGGACAATGCTACGGTTTATGTGCTCAACCCCGACCCCAGCTCCAGCACCGAGACCCAGTGGTCCGGCGAGGACGACGTGGTGGAAAAGCCTGATGACAAAGTGGTCGTTTCCGGCGACGAGATCAAAAAGCTGCAGGATATGGTGGTCTACCGCTTCTGGCTGAGGGAGCTGAACGCCCTTGACCTGCAGGACATTACCGCTCAGGCACAGATCAACAATATGACGGAGAGCGAGTATCTGGCCCGGAACGGTGAGGTTCAGTGGAACCTCTACTTCATTCAGGCTGTGCCCCGGGCAGAGACCATTGCGGACTACAGCAGCTACATCAAGAACCCCTCCTCCAACCGGGACCCCAAGGGCGAACTGCGGCAGTTTGACTACTGGTACACGCTGGACGAGTTTGGCAACCGGGTGCGCCTGAACCTCACCGACCCCACCAGCAACATTCTGGACGACAAGACCACCACCGTGAACGTCTACGCCGCATGGAAGGACGGTACCGTGGGCTCCGATGAAGAAGAGGATGTGGATCACGAGGATCTGGTGGACAAGAACCCCGTGCCTGTGGATCTGACTGCCAAGGCCTCTGCTTCCTACGAGGACGAGGAAGGTAACCCGAAAACCACAACCCTGCCGGTGGAGGTGAAAAATCTGCCCTCTGCCACTCACAGACTCAGCGTTACCCACATGGGTGATAATTCCATGACGGAGTTCTGCAATACCTACGTGAATGAGCTTCAGGGGATGCAGCCCCTTCTGGGCCTGAAGATCACGCCCGAAGATATCAACAGCGAGAAGGTGCAGCTGGCCAAGGGCCAGAAGGCTACCGTTACTGTTTCTGGCTTGAACGAACTGCCGGATATTGCGGAAATGGAAGAAATGGGAGCGCTCACTGCCGATGCGCTGAAGGTGCTCCACCAGAAAGACGACGGCACCGTGGAGACACTGGATGTCCTTTCTTATCAGAATGGCACCCTGATCTTTGAAACCTCCAGCTTCAGCCCCTTTGTGCTTGCGCTGGAATACCCGGATCAGGGAAGTGAGGACTTCGATGATGACGGCATTGAGATCGTCAGCATTGAGATCGATGGCGTTGAGTACCCGAATGTGAATGATGGAATTGCTACGATCAGTAGCATTCAGGGTGATACAAAAGTTCCGGTTGGTGCAACGATTACACTGCATTCCAATAACGGAAAGAGTAGTTATTATCATAAATGGATAGTTACAAAAGGTACAGCTGAGTTTGTTGGTTCAGTTGAGGGATGGGGCGATAAATATAAAACCGTGAAGCTAAAGCTTACCACGGCAGGCCATGTGCGGATTAAGCATCGCTATGGTAAAGCTAGGGATAAGCTAACTAATGGTGATACACTGGATGATATTGAGGTTGTGGACACTACAACGACATCTTCTCACGATCTTTATGTTTACACGCAGGTTTTGGGCTATTCGGGTGATTACTACGGCGAAAAAGTTGAAAATAAAGCGTGGAACGGCATGGCTGTTGGTACGATTTCAAATGTAGATGCTCCGAGTAAATACAATACACGTACCTCAATTTATGACACAGCTGACATTGATACGAAGTTGGGAACTGAAATTATAGTTGATTCCGGACAGTTTCCTGTGATTCCGATTAAACAGGCGGATGGTTCTTACAAGGATTACTATTATAAGGAGCCCCCGAGTAGTTGGGAGTCAAATGCCGTAAAGAAGAATTATGGCGGTACATACACAATTAAATGGTACGAGGTGGTTGGAGTAGGCGGAGCTAACACTGGTAAAAATGGCACGCAGGGAGATTGGACAGGAGAAGAGAGCCTGCGCAAAAAATACACGAGTGGCGTGTATGAATCTCCGATTACGTATGTCGGCGATAAAATAATGACGTACCATCTGGATGGTTTGCTATTGATCCATGATGCAACGCACATCAACGTCCAATTTATGGTTCAGGATGCGGGTAAAAATACTTTTGATCTAGTGAATGATTATGGCGGAGCATATACAGTCCAAAAGCAGGGCGATTCAATTCAGTTGAATACAATTGCCCGCCCGGATGTCAAACGCGATGATCAGACTGAAGCGGTGTGCCCGGAAACTAAAACAACAGCAGATGGTACAGTTTACACCTTTAAAGGTTGGTATACGGATGAAAATTGCACCCAAAAAGCGGATTTTGTAAATGGCACCATTTCTGCGGATACAACTTTCTACGCAAAGTATGTGCCTGCTTCTGCCAATCTGACCGTCTCCAAAACCGTTACCGGCAAACTTGGCGACACCAACAAAGCCTTTACCTTTACGATTACCAAGGCTGATGGCACACCGGTGAACATCACGATTGCAAATATTGAAATTAGTGAAGCAGATCGTGCAAAGGTTGAATGGCTGGATAATGGCAAGTTTACGCTGAAAGACGGAGCTTCGATTACCTTCAAGAATCTGCCGAGTGACGAGTACAAGATTGTAGAGGAAGATTATTCTGGTGAGAAGTACGAGACCAGCTGGCAGATTGGTACAGACGGTGTAGTACATGAAAAGAATAGTACTGCAACTGTAACAATCGGTACAACTGAGCAGACGGTTCACTTCACCAACCATCGAACTCTCGAGCCTGATCTTGGTGTCCTCCTCGACACCCTGCCTTACATCGTCATCCTTGCTGTGGTGGCTGGCGGCGTTGCCCTGCTGATGCTGCGCAAGCACCGTAAGGAAGATGACTAAAGGGGGCTGACCGCATGGCGAAGAAGAAAGCGCCCCAGCGGCTGGCCGGTGCAGAGGAAAGCTGTATCAGCCCGGAGCAGGAAGCGATCATCCAGTGGTTCCGGACGGTGAAATTCCGCAAGAACCTGCTGGGCGGCGTGGACGAAGCGGCAATGTGGAAGAAGCTGGAAGAGCTTTACGCCCTGTACGAAGCCGCCATCCGCGCTGAGCGCACCCGCTATAATGTGCTCTTGGAGCAGCAGACCGGAAGCCAGCCCTTGGATACCACCAAAGTTGACAGCTCTGACCCCCAAAAGGAGGCGCATTCCGATGCACCCGCTGGACAATGAAGCCCTGAAGCTGGGGGCAAAGGCGGTGCGCCGCCGCAGGCTGGACGCTGAGAACCGGCAGGATTTTATCAGCCTGCTGGGCCGCGTTGTGGTGATCCTGCTGTGCGCCTGGGTGCTGTTCACGCAGGTGTTCCTGCTCACGCAGGCCAAGGGCAGCAGCATGTTCCCCGCGGTAAAGGATGGCGACCTGCTCATCTGCTACCGCCTGCAAAAAACCTACGCAAAAAACGACGTTGTGGTCTACACCCAGGGCGGCAAGCTCCGGGTGGGCCGCATCCTTGGGCGCGAGGGCGACCTTGTGGCTCTGGACGACAGCGGCACCCTTGTGGTGAACGGCGCGGTGCAGAGCGGCGAGATCCTCTACCCCACCTACGCAAAAGACGCGCTGGAGTACCCCTACACGGTGCCGGAGGGCTGCTTTTTTGTGCTGGGCGATTACCGCACACAATCCGAGGACAGCCGGGACTTTGGCCCGGTTCCGCTGGAGGATGTGCAAGCAAAAGTAATTACACTACTGCGGCGACGCAGTTTGTAATACCACGGAAGCCGGAAGAAGCTGCCGGCATCCTGCCTGTGAACCGCGGAGTTTGGGCCGCGGCACAGGAGTACGAACTATTTCTTACTAGGGAGGAATAACAATGAAACTGAAGAAATTCTTCGCGGGCGTTCTGGCTGCCGCCATGATGCTCACCGTCGGCGCAACCGCAGCGTTTGCGACGACTGGTGTTGATGCTACCTATCCCGGCACGGCTGGCGAATACAATGCAAATATGTTTGTGCCGGTTAATGGTAAGGCTGAAATTGATTTAACCAAGATTCTGACGGTTGCTAATGGTACTGCGCCCGATAGCATGAAGTTTAACTTTAATGTTTATGAGGGTACGGCAACTACCGGTACAGCACTGGATACTAAATCGGTGGAATTTAACGCGGGTAATTATACTTCTAACGGTGGCGAAAACAATAAAGGTGTCTATACTGGCACCTTTAAGCTGGATGTTGCGATGCTGACTAAAGGCAAGCCTGTTGGTAAGTATACTTTTACCATCGTTGAGAGCATGGACAAGGCATACCAGTCTGTGATTGCTGAGCGTGGTACTGTGACGATGGTTATCAGCAAGGTCAACGCAAAGGAAGTTGATGCCACTGCTACTGCTGAGTTTGGCTATTTTGTTGCTCTGAAGGATTCCGAAGGCAATAAGATTCTGGCAACCGAAGCGTTTAAGAATAAGTATGGTGATGCCAACATTCAGAATTTGAAACTGAGCAAGACTGTTCACGGTGCTCTCGGCAATTTGAGCAAGGACTTCACCTTTAAGATTAAGTTTACTAAGGCAGATGCCCTGCAGAACAATACTGATACTGGTCTGTATAAGGGACCTCAGGTTGCAGAATTGAGCAACACTGCAACCCTTAAGGATGGCACTACTGCAATCTCTCAGAATGCATATCTGGAACTGGATAAGGAATATACTGTTACTCTGCGTCACAATGATTCTCTGAAACTTTCCAACCTGCCTGCTGGTATTAAGTATGAAATTTACGAGGATGGTTCTCAGGTAGAAGCTGGTGCTGTTGTTGTTACTGTTGACAATGTGAAGTACACAGTTACTGTTACTGATACTGTATTTGATACCACTGAGACTACTAAGATCAAGGGTACTGTTAATAATACTGACGTGACTGCAGCCTTCCAGAACACCAATCCTGATTCCCCCGACATGGGCGTTGTGCTGGACAATGCACCTTACATTGCAATGCTGGCCATTGTTGCCATTGGTGGTGTGGCCCTGATGCTGAACAAGCGCCGCCGCGACGAGGAGTAAGAACCTGACCGTGTAAACGGTTAGCTTGTCCTTTGTCCAACCTCTCAGTCACGGGCTTCGCCGTGACAGCTCCCCTAGTAGGGGAGCCCTTGG
>ERZ824600.5027-NODE-5027-length-11139-cov-8.597257_pt1 | contig 11139 bp, 11 predicted proteins | sample MGYA00519933_ERZ824600 | MGnify/ENA primary metagenome ERZ824600 (study PRJEB31778, sample SAMEA3449178) | human gut metagenome | biome: human gut; feature: human-associated habitat; material: faeces | place: United Kingdom | collected 2010/2012 ... | reverse complement strand
GCCCACCGTCAGCTTGTCCCCCTCCTTGTAGTACCGCTGGTTCTTCTCGCCCAGCCGGGGGAACCGCAGCTCGCCGCCTGCGCCGTCCACGGCGTCGGCGCGGTGGATATAGACCGGCAGCTCCGGCCATTTTTCCAGCAGACCCGCCACGCCGGTGTAGTGGTCAAAGTGGCCGTGGGTCAGCAGGATCATGGTGGGGGTGCAGCCGGAGGAGGCGATCATGGCGGCGATCCGCTCCGGCTCGTCGCCGGGGTCGATGACGGCGCAGACCCTGGCGTCCTCGTCGCAGAGGATGTAGCAGTTGGTCATGATGGGGCCCACCATCAGAGAGAGTACCTTCATCCGCGCACCCTCCTTACAGCTGGTCGGTGTCCACCACCAGCGTCAGCGGGCCGTCGTTCAGGCTGTCCACCTGCATGTAGGCGCCGAACTCGCCGGTCTCGGTGTGGAAGCCCTTGGCGCGGCACAGCTCCACGAACTTCTCGTACAGGGGGATGGCCACATCAGGCCGCGCGGCGGCCAGAAATTCGGGGCGGCGGCCCTTCTTGCAGTTGCCATACAGGGTGAACTGGGAAACTACCAGCAGCTCGCCCTTCACCTCGTCAAGGCCCCGGTTCATCTTGCCGTTCTCGTCCTCGAAGATGCGAAGGCCCGTCAGCTTGTCCGCCAGCTTGACGGCCTGGGCCTCGGTGTCCTCATGGGTGATGCCCAGCAGGATCAGGAAGCCCTCGCCGATCTGGCCATGTACTTTTCCGTCGATGGTGACGGAGGCGTGCTTCACGCGAGTCAATACAGCGCGCATAATTTGTTCTCCTTTATACAGATAGTATTCAATCGATGCGGGGGGGGGAAAATGCCGATATGCGAATAAGGTACAAAAATCAGTTGTAGGGGCGGACGACTCTGTCCGCCCTGACGGCGTAAGATAGTGCCTTCAAAATCAAGATAGATGCTACGGCAGCATAGCTGCCGAGATCGACACTAAAAACATGCCACCGGCATGTTTTTTTAACGTGTCGACATCGGTCACTGGCTCAGAATGACAGGGCGGACAGAGTCGTCCGCCCCTACGCACGAACACCGTACCCATCGCGTCGATCGTGGCGGGCCGATGTGGGCATCGGCCCCTGCGCACCGGCCAGCGATAGATTATTAAACCCTGATACCGCAAAAAGACCGCCATCGGCGGTCTTTTTGCTTATCTCTTTTTCACTTCTTCACCTGTGCCAGATATTCCTCCAGACACAGATCATTGTCCATGATGTATCGGGCTGCTTCCACGCCCACATAGCGGTAATGCCACGGCTCGTAGATCACGCCGGTGATATCCTCCTTGCCCTCCGGGAAACGGAGGATGAAGCCATAGTCGGCGCAGTGCTCCATCAGCCACGTGTAGGCCGCCGTGTTGGCGAAGGTCTGCTCCAGCGTATAGTCGCCGCTGCCGCCCACGTCCATGGCAAGGCCGCAGTTATGCTCGCTGAAGCCGGGCCGCTTGACGATGGTGCCGCCCACCTTCTGGGCCTCCAGATCACTGTAGCCCTTGTCGGTGTACTGCTTCACCTTCCGCCAGTAGAGGGTGTTCTGCTCCTCCTTGGGACGGTAGGCGCTGACCACCGCCAGATCGTAGGCGCTGGCGTCCCGCAGCATCTGCTCCACAATGTCGGTGATGCGGCTGTCCATCTGCTTGCCGCCGCTGACGGTGGTGAAGCTGACATCGCTGTCATAGCCGGAGGGCAGGGGGTTCCAGTCGTTCACCAGCAGCAGCTGCCAGTCCGGCTGTCCGCCGCCCTGATAGCTGTCCATCTGAACGTAGTGTCCCTTGGTGGAGTATTGCAGCAGCCCCGTGGCGTCGATATACGGCTCGTCGCTGGCGGTCTGGGCAGGGTCGTCGCCGGTGTTATCGGTGGTGCCGGCGGGATCGTCGGCGGTGTTGGGGTCGTCGGTATTGTCGGGCTTCTCCGGGGTCTGGGTGTTGTCGTCGGGAGTGTTGGTCTGGGTCTGCTGGGTGTCGTCATGCTGGGGGGGGATCGCGTCGTGCTTGGCCAGTCCCACCACCACCAGCACCACCGCGGCGATCAGCACCACAAGGGCGATGACCCACACGATGGGAGCGGGGCCCCGGCGGCCATGATAGGTTCTTCTTCCGTTTTCCATCAGTTCAGTCCTCCAAAAAAGCTGCGGATCTCCGCTTCTGTGCAGGCGGCGCTGCCCTGGGCAAAGCCGTCCCGTCCGCCGCCGCGTCCGTTCAGGGCGGCGTTCATGGTTTTGATGAGCTCCCGGATATCCGCGCCGGGGTGGATGACCGCGTACTTGTACGCGCCGTCCTGTCCCGCGAATACGGCGCAGCGTCCGCCGCACCGTGCCGCCGTCATGTCGCACAGCCGCCGCGCCGCGTCGGACTCCATAGGCGGCTGCACCAGCAGCACATTGCCCGCGCCGTCATATTGGGCGGCCAGCGATGCGAAATGCTCTGTTTCCAGCGCGTCGCACCGCTGCTTCACGGCGGAAAGCTCCTCCTTCAGCCGCATCACGGCGGCGTGGGTGGCGTCGGGCTTCACCGACAGCTCGCGGCCGATGGCGCTGTTCTGCTGCCAGCTCAGCGCCAGATAGTCCAGCGCCCGCTGTCCGAACAGCACCTCCAGCCGCACGCCGTCCCGGAACCTCTGCCAGCCGATGAACTTCGTCAGTCCCACCTGACCGCTGGTCTCCACGTGGGTGCCGCAGCAGGCGCACATGTCCGCGCCGGGGAACTCGGTGATGCGCACGGGACCCTCCAGTGCCTTTTTGCTGCGGTAGGGCAGGACGGCCAGCTCCGCCGGCTCGGGATAGCGGATGACGATGGGGTGATTCTCCCAGATGTAGCGGTTGGCCCGGCGCTCGATCTCCAGCACGCCCTCCCAGGGGATGTCGGCGTTGTAGTCGATGGTGACCACGTCGGCGCCCATGTGGAAGCCGGTGTTGTCGCAGTGATAGGTGCCGCACAGCATGCCGGAGACGATATGCTCGCCGGAGTGCTGCTGCATATGGTCAAAGCGCCGCGCCCAGTCAATGCGGCCCGGGACTTCCGCGCCGGGGGTGAGGGCGCGGTCACAGGTGTGGACGATGACGCCGTCCTTCTCGTGCACATCCAGCACCCGGGCCTCGCCCAGCGTGCCGTGGTCAGCGGGCTGACCGCCGCCCTCGGGGTAGAAGGCGGTGCAGTCCAGGACGACGGCGAAGCCGTCCTTCACCGCCCCGCAGGACTCCACCACGGCGGTGAAGTCCTGCAGAAAGGCGTTTTCGTAGTAGAGCTTGACGGTGGCCATCAGTCGTCCTTCTCCACCTCGCCCACGATGGCGATGTGCAGCTCATCCAGCTGCTTCTGCTCCACGGTGGACGGCGCGCCCATCATGATGTCCTGGGCGTTCTTGTTCATGGGGAAGGGGATGATCTCGCGGATGGAGCTTTCGCCGGCCAGCAGCATGACCATGCGGTCCACGCCCGGGGCGATACCCGCGTGGGGAGGCGCACCGTAGCAGAAGGCGTTGTACATGGCGGGGAACTTCTTTTTCACGTCCTCCTCGCCCAGGCGCACCAGCTCGAAGGCCTTGATCATGATCTCCGGGTCGTGGTTACGGACAGCGCCGGAGCTGAGCTCCACGCCGTTGCACACCAGGTCGTACTGGTTGGCGTAGATGTCCAGCGGGTCGATCTCGCCGCGCTCGGCCTTCAGCAGGATATCCATGCCGCCGTTGGGCATGGAGAAGGGGTTGTGGCAGAACTCCAGCTCGCCGGACTCGTCGCCGATCTCGTACATGGGGAAGTCCACGATCCAGCAGAACTCATAGCGCTCCTTGTCGAAGTGGTTTTCGCAGGCGGCGCCGAAGGTCTTGATAAGCACGCCCACAGACTTGGTGGCGTATTGGCCTGCGGTTGCCAGCACCAGGGTGCCCGGCTTCAGGTCGATGATCTTACCCAGCTCGGCCTCCACCGGGGCGACGAACTTGGCGATGCCGCCGGCCAGCTGGCCGTTTTCGTCCACCTTGAACCAGTAGGCCTTGCTGCCGGACTGGACCTCGCAGTCGGTCAGCAGCTTCTCCACCTGCTTGCGGGTCAGGGCGCAGTCGCTGATGGGCACCATCTTTACGGTCTGGCCCTTGAAGGCCTCGAACTCGCTGGCGACGAACAACTCGCTGACGTTTTTGCAGGTCAGGTCGATACGCAGATCGGGCTTATCGGAGCCGTAGGTCTCCATGGCGGTGTTGTAGGGGATGCGGCGGAAGGGGGCGGAGGAGGCCACGTTGTAGGTGCCGAACTTGGCGAAGATGGGGGGCAGCACGTCCTCCAGCACGGCGAAGATATCGTCCTGGGTGGCGAAGGCCATCTCCATATCCAGCTGATAGAACTCGCCGGGGCTGCGGTCGCCGCGGGCATCCTCGTCGCGGAAGCAGGGGGCGATCTGGAAATAGCGGTCGAAGCCGGAGGTCATCAGCAGCTGCTTGAACTGCTGGGGCGCCTGGGGCAGGGCGTAGAACTTGCCGGGGTGCTTGCGGGCGGGCACCAGATAGTCGCGGGCGCCCTCGGGGGAGCTGGCGGTCAGGATGGGGGTGGTGATCTCCAGGAAGCCGTGCTCCATCATGGCGGCGCGCAGGGCGGCCACCACCTGGCAGCGCAGGATGATGTTCTGCTTGACCGCCGGGTTACGCAGGTCCAGATAGCGGTACTTCAGCCGCTGGGTCTCGTCGGCCTCGCGGCTGCGGTTGATCTCGAAGGGCAGGGCGTTATAGCGGCAGCGGCCCAGCACCTCGATCTTGGTGGGGACCACCTCGATCTCGCCGGTGGGCAGCTTGGGGTTCTTGCTGGCGCGCTCGCGGACGGTGCCCTCCACGCTGATGGTGGACTCCTTGTTCAGGCCCTTGATGACCTTCAGGTCGGCCTCGTCCTCCACCACCACCTGGGTGGTGCCGTAGAAGTCACGCAGCACCACGAAGGCCAGGCTGCCGCCTACCTCGCGGACATTCTCCATCCAGCCCACGATCTTCACGGACTTGCCCACATCGGCCAGCCGCAGCGCATTGCAGGTATGTGTACGCATCTGCATCATTGTTGTTTTCCTCCCATTTATGATTGTGTTTTGTATAACCTTATTGAATTATTACGGATCGTTTATCAAAAACGCCGCCCCCTACACCCGTCTGCCGGAAATGCTTTGCGCCGTAGGGTAAGGCGCTTACTTCTCCACGATGACCCTGCCCTTGTTCCTCTCGGCCAGACCGTCGCGCACCCGCGCCAGGGTGGCGGCAAAGTCCAGGGTGGTTTGCTCGCCGCTGGTCATATCCTTGCAGGCAATGACGTTGTTTCTCACCTCGTCCTCGCCCAGGAACACCACATAGGGCACGCCGGTCTTGTCGGCGTAATTCATCTTGGCCTTGAACTTTTTTTGCTCGGTGTACAGCTGGGTCCGCACGCCGGCGTCCCGCAGCTTTGTGGCCAGTGTGACGGCGGCGGACAGGTCCTCGGTCATGGGCAGGATCAGCACATCCGCCGGAGCGGTGGGCAGATCGCCGTTGAGCATTCCCTGCTCGCCCAGCACGTAGAACAGCCGGGTCAGGCCGATGGAGATGCCCACGCCGGGCAGCTGCTTGTCGGTGTAGTATTCCGCCAGGTTGTCATACCGGCCGCCGGAGCAGACGGAGCCGATCTCCGGGTGGTCCAGCAGCGCCGTCTCGTACACGGTGCCGGTGTAGTAATCCAGGCCCCGGGCAATGGTCAGGTCCACGGCAAAGTTCTCCTCCGGCACGCCGAAGGCGGACAGGTATTTTACCACGGTTTTCAGCTGGTCCAGGCCCTCGTCAAACGTTTCGTTCCGGCCGGCGTAGCCCTCCAGGGCGGAGAGTACCTGATCGTTGCTGCCGGTGATGGCGATGAATTTCAGGATCTCGTCGGCGCTTTCGGCGGACACGCCTACCTCGTCGATTAGCAGGGTACGGACCTTCTCTGCGCCGATCTTGTCCAGCTTGTCCACGGTACGCATGATGTCGCCGGCCTTGTCGGTCAGGCCCAGCATAGCATAAAAGCCGTTGAGGATCTTGCGGTTGTTCACCCGGATGCAGAAGCGCCTGAGCCCCAGCTCACTGAACGCACGGTAGATGATGGCGGGCATCTCGGCCTCGTTGGTGATGTCCAGCTTGCCGTCGCCGATCACGTCGATATCCGCCTGATAGAACTCACGGAAGCGGCCGCGCTGGGCGCGCTCGCCCCGGTAGACCTTGCCGATCTGGTAGCGGCGGAAGGGGAAGGACAGGTCGTTGTAGTGCAGGGCCACATACTTGGCCAGCGGCACCGTCAGGTCAAACCGCAGGGCCAGGTCGGCGTCGCCCTTGTTGAAGCGGTAGATCTGCTTCTCCGTTTCGCCGCCGCCCTTGGCCAGCAGCACCTCCGCCGCCTCGATCACCGGGGTGTCCAGCGGGGTGAAGCCGTACAGGGAATAGGTGCGGCGCAGGATGTCCATCATGCGCTCCATCTGCTGCTGCGGCTTGGGCAGCAGCTCCATAAAGCCGGACAGGGTCCGGGGGGTCATCTCAGCCATTTTCCGTCTCTCCTTTATCTTCGGTGGTTTCGTTTTGCTCGTTTGTCTCCGGCAGCTCCTCCGCGCCGGACGTTAGCGTGTGGGCGGCGGCCTCGCGGGCGGCCTCGGCCTCCGCCTCATGCTTCAGCTCCCAGGCGACCTCGCGGTAGATATCATCCAGGGCCCGGCCCTTCTTCATGCCGATGCGCTGGCCGATGACGCCGCCGACTATGGCCAGCGCCAGGCCCGCATACCACAGACCCGGTACAATGACAGGCAGCAGCAGGCCCGCCAGCGCACCGAACCAGACGCCTAGCTCCTCGCAGTGGCCCCGGACGGCGTGGTAGGCACCTTTTTTCTCCCGAAGGCGCGCCATGCGCTTCAGCTGCGCCAGGCACATACCGACCCGCAGCAGCGCCAGCGCCGTCAGCGGGATGAAGATGTCCCGCACGTGGTTGTTGATGAAGTCCAAAACAGCCTGCATAGCGTTCTCCTTTGTGTTTGTGTCGGCGGCGCGGACGAAAAAACGCTCCCGTCCCTGCATTGGGACGAGAGCGTAAAACACTTCGTGGTGCCACCCAAATTCGGCCTTGCGGCCCTTTTTGCTCCTGTTACGGGGAGCGCGCCGTGGATGTTTCCATCCCCGCTAACTCGCTGTCTTCACCTGTGCCTTGCCGCGGTGCGCTTTCAGCCGATGGCGCACCTCTCTTGCAGCGGCGGTGTACAGGCTACTCCTGCGAGGTCTGCACGGTTATCCCTTATTGTATGCGATTTGCCGATGGTTGTCAAGCCGTAAAGGGCTTGTTCTTAGGGTTGACGATGTCACGCCAGTCCAGGTCGCCCCGGTCCAGACCCAGCACCAGCATTTCGGCGGTGGCCAGGTTGCTGGCAAAGGGCACGTTGTTCTGGTCGCACAGGCGGGAAATATACGTGATGTCTGCGTCCGGCGTTTTCTGGTTGGGGTCACCGAAGCACAGCACCATATCGATCTCATTATAGGCGATGCGGGCGGCGATCTGCTGTCCGCCGCCGTGGGCGAAGGACAGGAAGCGGTGTATGGTCAGCCCGGTAGCGTCGGCGATCTGCTGGCCGGTGCGGGCGGTGGCGCAGAGGGTGTGCTTGGCCAGGATGCCGCAGTAGGCGGTGCAGAACTGGACCATCAGCTCTTTCCGGTTGTCGTGTGCCATCAATGCAATATTCATGGAGGGCTCCTTTCCTTATATCTTCATCAGCGGGGTTTTCTGCCCCATGATGCGTTTCGCAATGTTTTCATAGGCCCGGGCGGCGTAGTAGTTCTGCTCCCGCAGCACCAGTCCGCGGTTCAGACAGTAGGGGACGTCCGGGTCCTCCGGTATCACGCCCAGCAGCGGCAGGCCCGCCGCGTCGATGGCGTCGTCGATGGTGGTGTGCAGCTGACGCAGCACCTTTTTGGACACGCGCCCCACCACCAGATGCACCGTCCCGCTGGGAAAGGCGGACAGCTCTGCGGCGGTGCGCTGGGCGTCCCGCATGGCGGACACGTCCGTGGTGGTGATGACGATCACCTGGTCGGCCATGCACGCTGCCATCTGGAAGCCCTGGCCCAGTCCGGCGGGCGCGTCGATCAGGCACCAGTCGTAGCTTTCCCGTATCTCACGCGCCAGCGCTTGCAGCTTCGGCACCGACAGGGACAGCGGGCGGTCGGCCATGGGTGCGGTCAGCAGGGAGAGGGAGGGGTATCGCTCATGGGGCACCGCCGCCTCATGCAGGGTGCAGCGGCCCTCCAGCACATCGGAGAAGTCCATCAGCGCCCGGTCGCTGAGCCCCAGCGCCAGATCCAGGTTCCGCAGGGTGATGTCACAGTCCAGGCACAGCACCCGCTGCCCCATGTGGGCCAGCGCCAGCGCCACGTTGGCGGTGAAGGTGGTCTTGCCGGTGCCGCCCTTGCCGGACGCCACGGCGATGATCTTGCCCATGGACTTCCTCCTTTCACGGGCCGCCTATACCAGCGGCGCTTTTTTGATCCGGGCAAAGGCCCGGGGAAATTGCTTCGGTGTGTGCTGTGTTTTTTCGATGGATACGATGCGGTGCACCACGTCCGTCTCCGGCACGGTGTAGTCCGTGACGCCGGTCAGGCATCCGCCCAGCTGGGCGATGGCGCTGTGGGCCTGACGTATCTCCTCGTCGGTGGAGACGGACTTCATGGCGGCGAACTGTCCGCCTACCTTTACCAGCGGCAGCGTCAGCTCACACAGTATGTTCAGCTGAGCCACGGCACGGGAGGCCGCCAGATCGAACTGCTCCCGGTGCTGCGCGGCGAATTCCTCCGCCCGGGCGTGAACGCAGGTCACATTTTTCAACTCCAGGTCCGTCTGGACCTCCTTCAGGAAGTCCACCCGCTTGCCCAGACTGTCCAGCAGCGTGAAGCGGGCGTCCGGCGTCAAGATCGCCAGCACCATGCCGGGAAAGCCTGCGCCGGTGCCTACGTCGATGACGCGCTTGCCGGACAGGTCCAGCTGCGCCGCCAGCGCCGCGCAGTCCAGCAGGTGCAGGGTGGCAACGTCCCGGGGCGCGGTGATGGCCGTGAGGTTCATGACCTTGTTTTTTTCCAGCAGCAGTTCGGCGTAGCGCGCCAGCTTGTCCGCGGCGGCGGGGTCCAGGTCCAGGGCCGTCAGGCCGGCGGTCAGGAGGTCCCTCATTTCTGCTGTGCCTTCAGCAGGTCGCGGATCTCGGTCAGCAGCTCCTCGCTGGTGGGAGCCGGTTCTTCCTCCTCCTGCGGCTCCTCGTCCTTTTTGCCCAGCTTGTGCAGCTGGTTGATGGTCTTGACCATCAGGAAGATGACGAAGGCCACCAGAACAAAGTCAATGACCGTGCTCAGAAACGTGCCGATGCCCAGGGTAACGGCCTCGGTGACCACCTGGCCTGCCTCGTCCAGCACCTCCGGCTTCAGCACGATATTCAGCTGTCCCAGATCCACGCCGCCGATGAGCAGGCCGATCAGGGGCATGAACACATCGTTCACCAGAGAGGTGGTGATCTTACCGAACGCGGTACCGATGATCACGCCGACGGCCATATCCATGACGTTGCCGCGCATGGCGAATTCCTTGAATTCCGCAAAAAACTTCTTCATGTGTAAAAGCTCCTATACTAAGAGTATAATTACGGATAACTATTACGATACGCTATCAGTGCAGCGGTACCAGGCGCTCCTTGCCGCCCATGTAGGGCTGCAGCGCCTTGGGCACCAGCACGGAGCCGTCCGCCTGCAGGTTGTTCTCCAGCAGGGCGATGAGCATACGGGGCGGGGCCACCACGGTGTTGTTCAGGGTGTGGGGCAGGTACAGTTTGCCGTCCTCGCCGCGGACGCGGATCTTCAGGCGGCGGGCCTGGGCGTCGCCCAGGTTGGAGCAGGAGCACACCTCGAAGTACTTTTGCTGCCGGGGGGACCAGGCCTCGATGTCGCAGGACTTGCACTTCAGGTCCGCCAGGTCGCCGGAGCAGCACTCCAGCTGGCGTACAGGGATATCCAGGCTGCGGAACAGCTCCACGGACCAGCGCCACATTTTCTCGTACCAGGCCTTGGAGTCCTCGGGCTTGCAGACCACGATCATCTCCTGCTTTTCGAACTGGTGGATGCGGTACACGCCGCGCTCCTCGATGCCGTGGGCGCCCTTTTCCTTGCGGAAGCAGGGGGAGTAGGAGGTCAGCGTCTGGGGCAGCTTGTCCTCCGGCAGGATCTGGTCGATGAACTTGCCGATCATGGAGTGCTCGCTGGTGCCGATCAGGTACAGGTCCTCGCCCTCGATCTTATACATCATGGCGTCCATATCCGTCTGGCTCATGACGCCCTCCACCACGTTGCCGTGGATCATGAAGGGGGGGATGCAGTAGGTGAAGCCCTTGGAGATCATGAAGTCCCGGCCATAAGCCAGCACAGCTTCGTGGAGACGGGCAATGTCACCCAGCAGGTAGTAGAAGCCGGAGCCGGAGACACGGCCGGCGGCGTCCATATCAATGCCGTCAAAGCTCTCCATAATGTCCGTGTGATAGGGGATGGGGAAGTCAGGCACCTTGGCCTCGCCGAAGCGCTGGACCTCTCCGTTGGCGGAATCGTCCGGGCCGATGGGCACGGAGGGGTCAATGATCTGGGGGATCTGGAGCATGATGTGGTGGACCTTCTCGTCCAGCTCAGCTTCCAGCTTTTCCAGAGCGGCCAGCCGCTCAGCCTCATCGGTGACCTGCTTCTTCACAGCCTCGGCCTCAGCCAGCTTGCTGGGGTCCTTCTTGGCCTGCCCCATCAGGATGCCGACCTGCTTGCTCAGGCGGTTGCGCCCGGCGCGGAGCTGGTCGGCCTCGGCAATGGCGGCGCGGCGCTTCGCGTCCAGCTCGATCACCTCGTCCACCAGCGGCAGCTTTGCATCCTGAAACTTCTTTTTGATGTTTTCCTTAACGGCGTCCGGGTTCTCGCGGACAAATTTGATATCCAGCATGATTGACTCTCCTTAACTCTATTGGGCTTGCAGCGGTGCACTTGCGGCTTTCCGCTGCCGTTCAAAGGCGGCTTTTCCCGCCTTGGATCGCATGATTATTCGGTTTCCATCTGGTACTGT
>ERZ824600.5023-NODE-5023-length-11146-cov-2.450726_pt1 | contig 11146 bp, 9 predicted proteins | sample MGYA00519933_ERZ824600 | MGnify/ENA primary metagenome ERZ824600 (study PRJEB31778, sample SAMEA3449178) | human gut metagenome | biome: human gut; feature: human-associated habitat; material: faeces | place: United Kingdom | collected 2010/2012 ... | reverse complement strand
CGCCGTCGAGATATATGCTTATGGCCGTCTCGTCCCAATCCATTCGCCACGTGTGGAACTTGCCGGCCCAGTCGGGATCGGCCTCAAGGAAGTGTGAATAGGGTATCTTGCCCGTATTCCATACGGCCTGATGCCGTTTTTCGCCGCCCCATGCCGCATTGGCCAGAATGTATGGTATGCCGTCGGTGTGGTAATACTCCATGACGTCGATCTCGCCGTTGTGCGGCCACGGAAGGGTCGTTCCCAGAAGCCATATCGCAGGCCATGCACCTTTGGCGACGGGGATACGCGCGCGCACCTCGAGGCGTCCGTAGCGGAAGGCGAAGCGGCCGCGGGTATTTATCGACGAGGAGGTATATTCGGCGTATGGCGCCTTCTGGTCCCAGTTCTTGCCGTCGGGGTCGTATTCGGCGCTGGGGCGTCTCTCGCGGCGGGCCTCGATGGTGAGGATGCCGTCGCGGCAGAGGGCGTTGTCGCGTTGGTAGTATTGTGCCTCGTGGTTGCGTTCGAAGCCCTCCTCGTATCCCCAGCGGCGGGGATCGGGACGCCCGTCCGTGGTGAACTCGTCGCTCCAGACGAGGCGGTAGCCCTCACGGCGATAGGCGTTGGCATCGCGTCGCGGGGTTTGCGCGTGCACTTCGGCTGCGGCCAGCAACAGCAGAAGCGGGAATAGTGTAATTTTCATATTTTGTACGATTTCGATTGTTGCAAATTTAAATAAAAGATATTAAATTCATATATTTGCCGCCGAAATGGATCGCGTTCCCGAAAAATTGAGCTGGAAACCCGGCACGATGATATATCCGCTGCCGGCGGTGATGGTCAGTTGCGGCGCCTCGCCCGAGGAGTACAACATTGTGACTGTGGCATGGACGGGTACCGTCTGCACCGACCCGCCGATGTGTTACATCTCGCTGCGGCCCGAGCGGCTGTCGCACGGAATCATCTCGCGTACGGGCGAGTTCGCCATCAACCTGACGACGAGGTCGCTGGCGCGCGCTACGGACTGGTGCGGCGTGCGGTCGGGACGCGACCATGACAAGTTTGCCGAGATGGGCCTTACACCCATTGCGGCACGCGTGGTGCAGGCTCCGGCCATAGCCGAGGCCCCGGTGTCGATAGAGTGCCGTGTGCGCGAGGTGTTGCATCTGGGCTCGCATGACATGTTCGTGGCCGATGTGGTGAATGTGTTGGTCGACGCGCGCTATGTCGACGGTGAAAGCGGACGTCTGGATCTGGAGCGCGCGGGGCTGATGGCATACTGCCACGGGGAGTATTTCCGTTTGGGTGATGTGATCGGCCACTTTGGATGGTCGGTGCGCAAACGAAAGAAGAGCACAAAACGTAAGAAATAGACCTTTTTATTGTACGTTTTGCTCTCGGATTCGGGCCTTGCGGATGTCATTCAGGCGTTCGGGCGTGGCTAAGGCCGGCAAAACGGGAAAGCTTTGCCTTGCGGAGTTTGGCTTGTATGATAAAAATTCCTATATTTGTATATTGTGCGGTCGGCTGCGGCGTCGGCCGACGTTGAAAACAAAACAAACAGTTTAAGAAAAAGAATATTACATTATATGAGAAAGACGATTTTGTCGCTGTTGATGGCGGCGGCCGTGGCCGTATCCGCGCAGGCGCAAAGCACTCAGGAGCTTATCGAGGCCTACAGAAACGGTACTCTGTCGCAGAGTCAGATAGACCAGCTTAAGGCCGAGGAGTCGGCAAATAACGTAAACAGGACGCGTCAGGTCAATGCCGCAGCGTTGAGTGTGGCGCAACAAAATCAGAATCAAAACTCTGTTGTTATAGTTCCTGATTCTGCATCTGTTGCGTATGTTCCGCCTGAAAGAACAAGTAGTTCTCGCATCTTTGGCCACGATATGTTCACCAACGAGCAACTTACGTTCGAGCCCAATTTGAGTATCGCCACCCCCGACAACTATGTTCTCGGCCCGGGCGATGAGGTTATAGTGGACGTATGGGGCGACTCGCAGATGACGGTCGAGAGCACCATATCGCCCGACGGCAAGATATTCATCTCGAACGTGGGACCCGTGACCTTGGCGGGATTGTCCGTGGCGGAGGCGTCGCAGCGTCTGCGCAGCGTTCTGTCGAGCATATATGCAGGTCTGGCCGACGGCTCGGTGCAGATGAAGCTCTCGCTGGGCAGTATCCGCAGCATACAGGTCAACATTACGGGTGAGGTCACGTCATCGGGCACCTATACGCTGCCGTCGCTGGCGACGCTGTTCCATGCGCTGCACGTAGCCGGCGGTGTGAACGATCTGGGTACGCTGCGCAGTGTCAAGATATATCGCGGCGGGAAGCTCTTCTCGGAGGTGGATGTATATGACTATATACTCAACGGCAACAGCAGTCGTGACATAGCGCTGCGTGACGGTGACCTGATCACGGTAGCCCCTTACGGTAAGCTGGTCGAGATTACGGGCAATGTCAAGCGTCCGATGTTCTACGAGATGAAGGGCGGCGAGACGGTTGCCGACCTGATCCGTTTTGCGGGTGACTTTAACGGTGAGGCCAATCGCAATATGGTGAGCGTGACACGCCGTCAGGGCGGCAAGTACGACTCGTTTACCGTCGACAAGGCCGATTTCGGCAACTTCGTTCTGGAGGATGGCGACGTGGTTTCCGTCGGCGGCAGCATCGACCGCTATGAGAACCGTGTCGGTGTCGAGGGCGCCGTCTACCGTCCGGGATATTATGCCATAGACGGCACGACCAAGACGCTCAAGCAGCTTATCGAGCGTGCCGACGGCCTGCGTGAGGATGCCTTCATGCCTCGTGCCATACTATATCGCGAGAAGCCCGACTGGTCGCTGGAGGTGAAGAGCGTCGATCTGGGCAAGTTGATGTCGGGCGAAATAGCCGACATAACGCTCCGCCCCAATGACTATCTTGTCGTGGCTGCAGAGTCGGGAATGCGCGAAGCATATACGGTTTCGATATTGGGTTCGGTGAGCCGTCCCGATACTTATCCCTATGCCGAGAATATGACCGTCGAGGATCTGTTGGTAGCTGCCGGCGGCCTGCTTGAGTCGGCATCGACGGCAAATGTGGCCGTGACACGCCGTATAAAGGATCCCAAGAGTCTCAATGTAAACGATCAGCTCTTCGAAACATTTACGGTCAATGTGAACGACAGCCTTTCGGTTGCCGACGGCCGCGAGTTCGTGCTCGAACCATTCGATCAGGTATATGTACGTCGTTCGCCCGTATATATAACCCAGAGCAGCGTGACTGTGAATGGCGAGGTCGCATTTGAGGGTAACTATCCTTTGGCGCACCGCAATATGCGCATATCGGAGGTGATATCGGCTGCGGGAAATGTTACGCCCGGCGCTTTTGTCGAGGGGGCCTATCTTCTGCGCCGCATGACCGAGCAGGAGCAGATTCAGAATCAGGCATTGCAGGATATGATCGCGGCGCAGGCCAATGCCGGAAGTACGGACTCGCTCAACATGACAGGTGTGGAGATACAGTCGGTATATCCCGTGGGTATCAATCTTGAGGAGGCGTTGAATAATCCCGGTTCGGATGCCGATATCGTGTTGCGTGACGGCGATGTCATCTCAGTGCCGATGTACAACGGTACCGTGAGGGTCATGGGCGCCGTACTCTATCCCAACTCCGTTACATTCAGCGAAGGCAAGAAGTTGAAGTACTATGTCGAGGCGGCCGGAGGTTTCGATACCCGCGCCCGCAAGGACAAATCATTCGTGATATATATGAACGGTATGGTAGCCTCGGGCAAATCGGCCGAGATACGTCCGGGATGTATCGTGATCGTGCCGTCGAAGAACCAACGTGAGCCGATTACGTGGGCCGAGGCCGTAGGTCTGCTCTCGTCGACGGCATCGACGGCGGCGGTGATAATATCGGTGCTCAACCTTACAAAGTAGTAGCGTGTTGTCGGATCATATGAGAAATACGGATATCATGAAGGAGCAGATGGAAAATCAGAATATAGACTCTTCGCAGGAGCAGGAGATAGATCTGGTCGAGCTCGTGAGGCGAATGTGGGTGAACCGTGCGCTTATACTTAAGGTTACGGGTGTGTGCTTCGCGCTCGGTCTTTTGATCGCACTCTTCAGCGCCAAGGCATATACGGCGGGCTGCGATTTCGTGCCGCAGACATCTAACTCGTCGTCTACCTCGCGCATGAGTTCTCTGGCGGCGTTGGCGGGCATAAATCTCAACCAGATGGATGATGTGAAGGCGCTCTCGCCGTATGTATACGAGAACATACTCAACAGCACGGCGTTCCGTAAGGAGCTTATGCAGACGAAACTATCGTACGAGAAGGCCGATCGTCCCGTCAGCTTCTACGAGTACAATACGAGCGACGAGTTCAATAAACTCAGTTTCGGCAAGATTCTCAAGAAATATACCATCGGACTGCCGTTTTTGATCCTTAATGCCATACGCGGCGAGCAGCCCGAGCCCGACTATTCGGCTTTGGCCTCGGATGGCGAGGGCGCCAAGATCGTGACCTTGACAAAGGAGGAGGATCGTTGTAACAGGATGTTGTCGGAGTGTATCTCCATGACACTCGATGACAAGAACGGCTATCTGTCGTTGACGGTGACCATGCCCGAAGCGATTGTGGCTGCGGAGATGGCCGAGGCGACGGTGACGCTGTTGCAGAAGTATATCACCGAGTTCAAGATCGAGAAGGTGCAGTCGAATCTCGACTTCGTGCAGGAGCGTTACAACGAGGCCAAGGCCGAGTTCGAGGATATACAGGACCGTCGTGCGCGCTTCCGCGACGCCAACCTGAATACCACGAAGTATTCGGCCCGCACGCAGCTGGAGAAACTCGATGCCGAATATACTCTCGCGTTGAATCTCTACAGCGAGCTGGCATCGAGGCTCGAGCAGGCGAAGATCAACGTCAAGGAGACGACCCCGATACTTACTGTAATAAATCCCGTTACCGTGCCGTTGCAGAAGAGCAAGCCGCGGCGCGCCATGATACTTTTCGGGTGGACGTTCTTCGGCATAGTGCTGGCTATGGGAGCCGTTTTGGTGCTGCCATCCGTTGCCGAGATAACAGGAAACAAGAGCCTGAAAGGCGTTGTTAAAGGTTTAGAGGCTGAATAGGGTTCTGTAATGAATATAGTCATCGTAGGTACGGGTTATGTCGGGTTGGTATCGGGAGCATGTTTCTCCGATATGGGTATTACCGTTACGTGTGTCGATACCAATGTTGAGAAGATTGCCCGGCTGCGGCGCGGCGTGATGCCGATATATGAGGCGGGTCTCGAAGCGGCCGTGACGCGTAACGTCCGTGCCGGACGCCTGCACTTCGCCACCGATCTGGCGGAGTGTGAGTCGGATGCCGAGGTTATCTTCTGCTGTGTGGATACCCCGCCTGCGGAGGATGGCAGCGCCGATCTGGGCAATGTGATGGCTGTGGCCCGCCGTGTGGGCGAGGTGTTGGACCATTACGCCGTTATCGCAACCAAAAGTACTGTCCCAGTAGGTACGACGCGTCTTGTGGAGCGTACGATTGCCGAAGAGCTGTCGCGGCGCGGCGTCGAGGTGGAGTTCGATGTGGCGTCGAATCCCGAGTTTCTGAAGGAGGGTGTCGCCGTCAAGGATTTCATGTCGCCCGACAGGGTCGTGGTGGGTGTCGAGAGCCCGCGTGCGCGTGCCATCATGGCCCGCCTGTACAAACCCTTCATGCTGGTAAGCGACCGTCTGATATTTACCGATATAGCGTCGGCCGAGATGATAAAGTATGCCTCGAACTCTATGCTCGCAACGAGGATATCGTTCATGAATGACGTTGCGAACCTCTGCGAAAAGGTCGGCGCCGACGTTAATATGGTGCGCAAGGGTGTCGGGACGGATACGCGCATAGGCAACAAGTTCCTCTATGCCGGTTGCGGTTATGGCGGGTCGTGCTTCCCGAAGGATGTGAAGGCCCTGATACGTACGGCCGCGGAGTATGGTTGCCGCATGGAGGTGCTGGAGGCCGTCGAGCGCGTGAATGAACGTCAGAAGGGTATTCTGTTCCGTAAGCTGGATGCCTTTTACGAGGGCTGTCTGGCAGGACGTACCGTGGCGCTGTGGGGGCTTGCTTTCAAGCCCGAGACCGATGACATGCGCGAGGCGCCGTCGCTGGTGACCATCGACCTGCTCCTTAAAGCGGGGTGTCACGTGAGAGTATATGATCCCGTGGCGATGGCGGAGTGCCGCCGCAGACTCGGCACGGCCGTATATTACGGCAGCGACATGTATGATATCGTGTCGGGGGCGGATGCGCTGATGATGCTGACCGAGTGGAAAGAGTTCCGTATGCCCGACTGGCGCAACGTCCGTGAGGCGATGCACCGTGCCGTGGTGTTCGACGGCCGTAACATATATGACGGCCGCGAGCTGGCGGAGTACGGCATAGAGTATCACCGCATAGGATAACGGCGCGAAGGGTGGCTGCGTGAAATAGAAGTAGTTTAGATAATGTAAACAGATACAGGTGACTGGAGACGGACCGTGAGGATCCGAGCGTATGGCAGAACGGAGAGAGTTTCGGCACCGAGTTTTTTATTAACGGATTAGAGTTTTATTTATGCCCGAAATATCGAACAGAGCGGTTGCGATGCCCGAGTCACCGATCCGCAAGTTGGTACCTCTGGCCGATGCCGCCAAACGCCGCGGAATCAAGGTATATCATCTGAACATCGGCCAGCCCGATCTGGCGACGCCGCAGGAGGGGTTGGACGCGTTGCGGAATATAGACCGCAAGGTGTTGGAATACAGTCCGAGCGACGGTTACCGGTCGCTGCGAGAGAAACTGGTGGGGTATTACGACCAGTACCAGATAAAGCTCACGCCAGAGGATATCATAATCACGACGGGAGGGTCGGAGGCTGTGCTGTTCGCCTTCATGTCGTGTCTGAACCCGGGAGACGAGATCATCGTCCCGGAACCGGCGTATGCCAATTACATGGCCTTCGCCATCTCGGCGGGTGCGGTCATACGTACAATCTCGACCTCGATCGAGGAGGGGTTTGCGCTGCCCAAGGTAGAGCGGTTCGAGGAGCTGATAAACGAGCGTACGCGCGGTATATTGATATGCAACCCGAACAACCCGACGGGGTACCTCTATACGCGCAAGGAGATGTACCGCATACGCGACATGGTCAAGAAGTACGATCTGTTTCTCTTCTCGGACGAGGTCTACCGCGAGTTCATATATACGGGCTCGCCCTACATATCGGCCTGCCATCTGGAGGGTATCGAGCAGAACGTCGTACTGATAGATTCGGTGTCGAAGCGCTACTCGGAGTGCGGAATACGTATCGGCGCGCTGATAACGAAGAACCGCGAACTGCGCAATGCGGTGATGCCCGCCACTAATAGGTCAGATTGTGGCCGAGGCGTCGATAGATGCGCCGCGTTCGTACATGATACATACGTACGAGGAGTACATCGAGCGCCGCAACTGCCTTATAGACGGCCTGAACAAGATTCCGGGTGTCTATTCGCCCATTCCGATGGGTGCGTTCTATACGGTGGCGCGGCTGCCGGTGGATGACAGCGACAGGTTCTGTGCGTGGTGCCTGTCGGAGTTTTCTTACGAGGGCGAGACGGTGATGCTGGCGCCGGCGTCGGGATTCTACACCGACCCTACGAAGGGGCGCAATAAGGTGCGTATAGCCTACGTGCTGAACAAACACGACCTGCGCCGCGCATTGTATATCCTGGGCCGCGCCCTGGAGGCCTATCCCGGACGTACGGAGTAAGATTAGGTCTTGGAGTATAGTTAGATTTTGTAAACAGATGTTGCGAAAATAAAGGTCATACAAGGGTATGGTTGACGGCTTGAAGAGAACGGATGCTGCTCTGCTGGAGCTGACGGCAAGGGCCATATCGAACGGGCGCGGCGATGAGGACAAGGTGCTCTCGGTCGGCGCATTGTCGGACGAGGAGTGGCTTGAGGTCTATGCGTCGGCGGTTCGTGGAGGCGTGTGCGCTCTGGTGTGGGATGCCGTGCAGCGTCTGGACAAGTCGTTGTGGCCGCAGCGCGGGCTGCGTCTGCGCTGGGGTGTGAGTGCCGATGCCATCGCTTCGGGTTATGAGGACCGTGCCGCAAAGATATTCGAATTGACCGATCACTTTGCCGCGGCCGGTATCAAGACATATTGTCTGAAGGGTTTGGCGTTGAGTCATTGCTATCCCAAGCCCAAACTGCGAGAGAGCGGCGACTTCGATTGTTATCTGGACGGCGACTTCGACCGCGGAAATGAGGTGGCCGTGTCGTTTGGGGCGACGTTCGATCCGCACGATTACCGCCATTCGGTGTTGGTATACACGGGACTGAAGGTCGAGAACCACAGATATTTTCTTGCCATACGCGGCAATGAACGTCACAAGCGGCTGGAGCGCTATCTGCACGATGTGATAGCATGTGAGCAGCGTATCGGCAACAGCAACCTATATTATCCGTCAGGGCAGTTCCATGCGATGTTTCTGACGATGCACGCGTTGAATCATTTCCTCTATGAAGGCATACGTTTGCGCCATCTGTGCGATTGGGTATGTTTCCTGAACGCCGAGCGGGCAAATGTCGATTGGGAGGAGTTCAACAGGCGGTGTGCGGAGGTTGGCGCTGAACGCTTTGTCGCGGCGATGAATGCCGTATGCGTGCGGTATCTCGGACTTGATCTCTCGGGAACGGAGCTTGAGTGCGAGGGGCGATTCGCTGCGCGTCTTTTGCGTGATACGCTCGATGGCGGCCGTCGTATATCCGGTATGTCGGACCTGTGGCGGCAGCGTATGGCCAAGATCAGAAATATGATCGATTCGCGATGGAAGTTCCGTGATCTGTATGATCGAAATTTTCTGTCGTCCATAGTGCGGTTGGCTGTCGGGGCTGTTGTGGATCCGCATCCGAAGATTTGATAATGTGTAAATTAAAATATTATAGGCTATGAAAGGAATCGTATTGGCAGGCGGCAGCGGCACGCGTCTCTATCCCATAACAAAGGGTGTGAGCAAGCAGTTGCTGCCCATCTATGACAAACCGATGGTCTATTATCCGTTGTCGGTTTTGATGCTTGCGGGCATCAGGGACATATTGATAATATCGACGCCGCAGGATCTGCCGTCGTTCCGCCGTCTTTTGGGTGACGGGTCGGATTACGGCGTGCACTTTACCTATGCCGAGCAGCCGTCACCCGACGGTCTGGCTCAGGCGTTCATCATAGGCGAGGAGTTCGTGGGCGATGACTCCGTATGTCTGGTGCTTGGAGACAATATCTTCCATGGCGCGGGACTGTCGGATCTGCTGGACGATGCCGTGCAGAATGCCGAGCGGGGCAAGGCTACCGTATTCGGCTATTGGGTGGACGATCCGGAACGCTATGGCGTTGCCGAGTTCGACAAGAATGGCAACTGTCTTTCGATCGAGGAGAAGCCGCAGCACCCGAAGTCGAATTATGCGGTTGTGGGGTTGTACTTCTATCCCAACAAGGTTGTGGATGTGGCCAAGCATATCAAGCCCTCGGCGCGCGGTGAGCTGGAGATCACGACGGTGAACCAGCGGTTTCTGGAGGATGGCGAGCTGAAGGTATGTACGCTTAAGCGCGGCTTTGCGTGGCTCGATACGGGTACACACGACTCTCTGGCGGATGCTTCGATCTTCGTCGAGGTTATCGAGAAGCGTCAGGGTCTGAAGATCGCCTGTCTCGAGGGCATAGCCTATCGCAACGGCTGGATTACGGAGGAGAAGATGCGCTCGCTGGCGCAGCCCATGATAAAGAACCAGTACGGACAGTATCTGTTGAAGGTTATCGATGAACTTAAGCGTGAGGAGTAGGGTATGAATGTCATAAAGACGGATATCGATGGCGTGGTTATCGTCGAGCCGGATGTCTTTGGCGACGCACGCGGATATTTCTTCGAGAGCTGGTCGCAGGCCAAGTTCGATGCGGCGGTTCGTCCCGTACGTTTTGTTCAGGACAACGAGAGCAAGTCGCGTTACGGCGTATTGCGCGGCCTCCACTATCAGAAGGGACGCCATGCGCAGTCGAAACTCGTACGTGTAGTTCAGGGGGCGGTGCTGGACGTTGCCGTAGACATACGTCGCGGCTCGCCTACGTTCGGGCGTTATGTGGCCGTGGAACTTACGGCCGAGAACAAGCGTCAGCTGTTCGTGCCGCGCGGCTTCGCACACGGTTTCTCGGTGTTGAGCCCGGAGGCGGTGTTCCAATACAAGTGTGACAATCTCTATGCTCCGCAGTCGGAGGGGGCCATCGCGTGGAACGATCCGCAGATCGGTATCGACTGGCGTATTGCGCCCGAGGATGTGATTCTTTCGGCCAAGGACAGCGCACACCCGCTGTTGCGCGATGCTGAGGATTTGTTCGACTATAATATTGACTACTATGCAGAATAACGGAATAAAACGGGTGCTTGTTACGGGTGCCAACGGACAGTTGGGCCGCGAGATGCGCCGTCTGGGAGCGGCGTCACCCAACGAATATACCTTTACGGATGTCGCGGAGCTGGACATAACGGATGCCGGGGCTGTGATGGCGAGCGTCAAGGCTGGGGGGTATGATGTTATACTCAACTGCGCGGCCTATACGAATGTCGACCGTGCGGAGGATGACGAGGCTGCGGCCGAGAAGATCAACTGCGACGCCGTGCGCAATCTTGCGGAGGCGGCAAAGCAGACGGGAGCCGTGCTGTTTCACGTGTCGACGGATTATGTCTTCGGCGGCGAGGGGAATACCCCGCGTCGGGAGGATATGCCGCTCTCACCGCTTGGTGCGTATGGACGTACGAAACTGCACGGCGAGCAGGCCGTGGCGGAGTCGGGATGCCGTGCCGTCATCGTGCGCACGGCGTGGCTCTATTCGGAATACGGCAACAATTTCCTCAAGACGATGTTACGGCTGACGGCGGAGCGGCCCGAACTCAATGTGGTGTTCGATCAGGTGGGCAGCCCGACCTATGCCGGGGATCTGGCCATCGCGCTGTTCTCGATCATCGAGGGCGGCCTCTACGAGGGCCGCGAAGGGGTTTACCACTTCTCGAATGAGGGAGTATGCTCGTGGTATGACTTCGCCGTGGAGATTGCCCGCGCGGCAGGACACGACGCGTGTGTGATCCATCCGTGCCA
>ERZ824600.5021-NODE-5021-length-11151-cov-4.370494_pt1 | contig 11151 bp, 12 predicted proteins | sample MGYA00519933_ERZ824600 | MGnify/ENA primary metagenome ERZ824600 (study PRJEB31778, sample SAMEA3449178) | human gut metagenome | biome: human gut; feature: human-associated habitat; material: faeces | place: United Kingdom | collected 2010/2012 ... | reverse complement strand
GGTCGAGATACGCCTTCGCGCTTTCCTCCGTCAGCTCCATGCCGTTTTCCTTGGCAAGCGCCATGATCTCCTCGGCGGTCTTTGCCGCCTTTGCCTTGGTCAATAATTCCTTGTTCAGCTCCATGTTCGTCTCCCCTCACGATTTAAGATTATTCCGGTGTCCCTCTCCGCAAACGAACTTTGCATGTCAAAATCTTGCTGCGCTTATCCCCGATGCTGTTCATACAGTTCCAACACCTTGGATTGTAGGCAAGACATCCCGAACAGCGCAGTTCGCCGTTGCGCACGATAATACCCCGCGAGCCGCAGCGAGAGCAGATATAGTCCGAGCAATAGCTGTTTGCCATACATGCTTCATAATAGGTGGTACCGCAGGCGCCGCCGGAAACATTGTCGAGCTCGTCGTCTGCAAGCTCGCCCGTCTGCGGGGGGAGCAGGTCGAGATACGCCTTCGCGCTTTCCTCCGTCAGCTCCATGCCGTTTTCCTTGGCGAGTGCGATCAGCTCCTCGGGAGTTTTCGCTTCCTTTGCCTTCGAAAGCAATTCCTTGTTGAGTTCCATCGTTTCTCCTTCTATATTTTTGGTTCAGCTCGTTGCTGCGGTGTCAGAGTCCTGCTTATTTCCCTCTGCGGTTCTTTGGATTGAGACATTTGAGCGGTGCACCGAGTGTTTCGTATCCGGTCCAATTGGCTTGGTCCCAATGCCTGCACCGGCAGCAGGTACCCATCAGACCGAAGGCGGTGGGGCTTGTATCCTCCTCAAAAAAGCCGCACCGGTACCCCGCGGTGGTCAGAAGGTACCCGCCCTTTGTGTGGCAACCGCCGCCAGCCACGTTGTCCAGCTCGTCGTCGCTCAGCTCGCCCGTTTTCGGATGAAGCTGTTCAAAGTATGCCTTTGCTTCCTCCTCGGTCAGATCGATGCTGCTCTCCTTTGCAAGCGCGGCCAGTTCCTCCGGCGTCTTTGTTCCTTTTGCTTTTGCAATCAGTTCTTCGCTGAGTTCCATGGTCGAGCTCCTTTCCGTTATTTTTTTCTGCCAGGGTCCTGCAGATCGCTTTTTTTGTTGAGATCAAAGGAAATTTCAAGTCTCCTGCCGCCGCTCACCGTTTCGAGAGCCTCGTCGTTCAGCGGCTCCGCCGCGGTCTCCTCCGGGATGCTGTTCCGTTTTTCTTCCTTTTTCATTTTGTTCCTCCTTTGATTTATTTGATTGGAGCCTCAAAACACTCCCGAAGCGTTTTGAGGGCATTGCTGTGCAGTATCTTGACGTAGGCGTAGGATACGCCGAGCCTTGCCGCCGTGTCCTTCAGCGACAGCCCCTTGCCGTACCGCAGGACGATCAGGGCGCGCAAACGTTCGTCCAGCCTGTTCAGGGCTTCACCGAGCGCCTGAAGGGATTCCCTTTGCAGCAGACCGTCGTCTATGCCGGCTGCGTCCGGAAGATCCTCCGGCAGCTCCACGCCGGGACGATGGGTGCGGAAATAGTCGATGACCGTATTTCGGGTGATGGTGTAGAGCCATGTGGAGACCGAGGCGCGGTCCGCGTCAAAGGTCGGGTACTTTTCATACGCCTTCAGAAAAACGTCGCTGACGAGATCCTCCGCGTCGTGCCGGTTTGCGACCTTGCCGAACACATAGCCCCGGACCTTTTCGGAATACGCCGTGTACAGCGCTTCTCTTTCTTCCGTCCGATTCATACCGCGCCGTCCTCATCCGTTCCGCGCCGTTTGATGCGCTTCGCCTCTCCCGCGGCGCTCACCTGCGCGAGATCGTCGTCCGACAGCTCTGCACAGTATTCGTTTTCAGCTTCGTCGAGCAGCGCCTCCAGCTCCGGCTCGTGCTCGAAGCGTTGGTAATCGAAGAGCAGGGAGAGCGTTTTTTCATTCAGACCGGAGGCGTCCCCGGACCATTTCGCTTTTTTGTGTTCCATTTCTTTCTCCTTTGCTTCTTGATACGAACCGGAAGCGGAAAAGGCTAATGTATTCGGAAAATTTTCTCAAAAAATCTTCCGCGCGGCGTGTAGCGCCGTTACAAAGCGGCGTCCGGTACGTCGTCCAGCCTTTGTCGGGCCACCAGTTCGGCGAAGAAGCCGTTTGCGGCGATCAGCTCGTCATAGGTCCCGTCCTCGACGATCCTTCCGTGATCGAGCACGAGGATGCGGTCGCATTGTCTGATGGTGGACAGGCGGTGGGCAATGACAATGCGGGTGCACTTCAACCGGTCCAGCGACTCCGACACCTTTTTCTGTGTGATGTTGTCCAGCGCGCTCGTCGCCTCGTCGAACATCAAAATCTTGGGCTTCGGCGCGATGGCGCGGGCGATCATCAGCCGCTGGCGCTGCCCGCCGGATATGCCGCCCGAGCCCTCCGATATGACCGTATTCATGCCCATGGGCATTCGGCGGATATCCTCGGCGATGCCGGTCAGCTCCGCCGCCTCCCACGCGTCCTGCTGCGACAGCCACGGCGCGGAGATCACGATGTTGGAATAAATGTCGCCCTGAAACAGCTTTCCGTTCTGCATCACAACGCCGATGCGGCGGCGCAGGGAGCGCAAGTCGATCCGCTCCAGATCCTTGCCGTCGTAATAAATGGCGCCCTTCTGCGGCTTTTCAAAGCCCAGGAGCAGACGAAGCAGCGTGGATTTCCCGCAGCCGGTCCGGCCGACGATGGCGACGTACTGCCCCGGGCGGATCTTGAGCGAAAGGTCGTCGAGGATCAGCGGCATATTTTCATTGTACCGGAAGGAGACGTTGTTCAGCTCGATGCCGCCGGACAGCCGCTCGATGACCTGCTTGCCGTCCGAGACCTCGGGGACCGCGTCAAAAAACGGCTGGACCATCGTGAGAATGGGCCTGATCTGCGCCGCGCTCAGCGCGATCCCGGCGAGCGACAGAAACGCGCCGGAGACCATGCCGTAGGCCGTGTTGAAGGCATAGTAATCCGCCACAGACAGGCCGGCTCTTACTGACATATAATACATGACGAGCGTTCCCGTGAGGCTGATGGCAAGGCTGATGACGGAATTGAGCTTCAGGAACATCGGCGGATCGTACGTCATTTTTGCGCTCTGCGCGTAGAGGTTGCCCCATCTCGCGAAGGCGCGCTTCTCCGCGCCCGCCAGCTTGATCTTCTGTATCCCTGTGATCAGCGCGTAGGTCATACCGCTCTCCCGCCCGGAGAGCGTCATCTGCTCTGTGCTGATCTTCATTTGCGCCAGGGAGGAGACCACCGAGAAAACGACCGTGACGAGCAGGATCGCCAGCGCCGGTGCGACGAGCGTCGGCGCATAGGCAAAGATCTGCGATATGTATATAAGGGAGAACAGCGAGGTCAGTCCGGTCGATAAGACCGTCGATACGAGCATCCGGCACAGCGGGCCGACCTGCGCCGCGCGGCTGGAGAGCTCGCCCGCGCTGTACTGCTTGAAGAAATCCGCCGGCAGCGACATGACGCGCATCATAGTCGCCGCCTCGACCGATAGATTCAGCTTTGTTTCGATCCGCGCCGTGAGCATGCTCTTTACCGCGGAGAGAAGCAGCGTGCTGACGGAGACGCAGACGGTAAAGGCGGCAAGCGCGAGAAGGATGCGCGTATTCCCGGAGGGCAGCACGCGATCAAACAGCAGCCGGCTGAGCATCGGAGAGAGCAGCCCCACGAGCGACACGGCAAGCGTTGCCAGCGCGATCAAAACGAAGTCGGAGACGGAAAGGGTCTGCACGATGTAGGCCGAGAGCGAAGCGATGTTGAGCTTCTTGAGCGGAAAGGGCTTATAAAACGCGATCGCCTCATCGTCAAACAGGTGCTGATTTTTGCGTGTGATGCGCCGCGCCTTTCCGGTTTCATAGTCAAAGAAGCTGTAGCCGGAAAGACCGGACGGAATGAGCGCCACGACCCGTCCACTCTCCGACAGGGTGCCGAGCATTGCGCCCACGGCGTCGCGGTACCAGCCGTCCTCCAGCTTCACCGTGCGCCGCATGATGCCATACGGGCGCATCAGGAACTCAAGCTGCTCGTTCACATCCTTGATGCTGTCGGGGACCTCCCGGCTCTTTACATGGTAGTATTTCAATATTTCGTCGATCGCGTCCTTGGTAACGGCGCGGTCGCTGGTGAACGCCGCCTCGAACCGCTTTCCCATCACGGCGGACGCCATGTTCGCAAAGGCCTCGGAAAACGCGTCGTCGTCGTATTGCCTGCGCTCTTTTATCTGTTCGTCAAACCAGCCCATCGTGTCGTCCCCTCCTACTCGTTGGACACCAGGCGCGTATAGGCGCCGCCGTTTTTCATCAGCTCCTCGTGCGTCCCGCGCTCCACGACATTGCCCTGCTCCATCACGATGATCTCGTCGCAGTCGCGTATGGTGGATAAGCGGTGCGCCACCACGATGCAGGTGATGCCGCGGTCCTTGATGGAGCGCACCACGTCGTATTCCGTTTTCGCGTCCAGCGCGCTCGTCGCCTCGTCCAAAAGGATGATCGTGGGGTCCTGCGCAAGCACGCGGGCGATCTCCATGCGCTGGCGCTGCCCGCCGGAGAGGTCCTTGCCGCCCTCGGTCAGCTTATACTGATAGCCGCCCTCGCGCCGCATGATGTCCTCATGCAGCTGGGCGTCCCGCGCCGCCATGATCATCTCGAAGTCCTCGATGGAGTTATCCCACATTTTTATGTTGTTTGCGATGGTGTCCTCAAAGAGAATGATATCCTGATCCACCACGGCAAGAGAGCCGGTAAACACGCAGCGGTCGATCTGCGAGATCGGTTTTCCGTCAAACAGGATCTCGCCGCTCCACGGCTTATAAAGGCCGGAGATCAGCTTGGAGATCGTGGACTTTCCGCAGCCCGAAGCGCCGACGAACGCCACGCGGTCCCCGGGCCTGAGCGTGAGGTTGAAATCCCGGATCAGCGGCTCGGCCAGGCGCGAATAGCCGAAGGTGACATTTTTGAGCTCGATATTGCCGGACAGCTTGCCGTATTCCGTGCTCTCATCGACGCTGTCTTCCGCAAAGACATCGTCGTCGGGATAGCGCATCACATCCTCGATCCGCTCCATATCGGTGCGCATTTCCTGCAGCGTCTGTCCCGCCGAAATGAGCGTCGTCGCGGGGGAGAGGAAGGAGGACAAAAAGCCCTGAAACGCCATGATCATGCCGACGGTAAAACTGCCCTGCATCGCGAGGAACACGCCCGTCATCAGGACCGCGGTGCTGCAGATCGAGCTGACAAGCGCCGGCAGCAGTCCGAGGAGCTGGTTCATGCGCTGGAAGCGGACCTGACTGGTATTGACGCTCGCCTGGTAACCCGCCCACTTTTCAAAAAAACCGTTCTCCGCGCCGCTCGCCTTGATCGTTTCGATCATCTCGATGCCGGCGACGGTCGTCCCGGCGAGCTTGCCCGCGTCGCGCATCTGCACGCGGGTGAGGTTGATCCGCTTTTTCGAAATGACGCTGGAAAGGACCAAGTTGGCGAGGATCGAAACGAGTCCGATGAGCGTGAGGAGCACGCTGTAGCGGAGCATCACGACCAGGTAAAACACCATCATGGCGGCGTTCAGGGCAAGCGGTGCGAGCGTGCCGACAAGCTGCTCCGCGATCATCGCGTTTGCGCTCTGCCGGCCCTGAATATCTCCCGCCATACGCTGTGAGAAAAACGCCATCGGCATGTGCAGGACTTTCCACAGAAAGGTGGTATTTCCCACCATCGCGAGCTTTCCGTTGATCCGGAGGGAATAGACCGCCTGGATCCACGCGACGATGAGCTGAAGCACGCTGATGCCCGCGAGCGCAAGCGTGAAGGACATAAGCCACTCCGGGTTTTCGCCGGTCAGCAGCCGGTCGAGAAAAATACGGGAAAACGCCGGCGTCACAATGCCGAGCAGCGACGAAATGACCGTGGTCAGCGTTACAAAAGCGATCGCGGTCCCCGCGCCGGCCAGCCGCTTTTTCGCGTATTGCAGCATGGACTGCGGCTTTCCCTCGGGAACAAAGCCTTCGGCGGGCTCGAAGAACAGGCAGATGCCGGTGAAGGAGTCGTCAAAGGTCTGCATCGGGACGGAATAGGTCCCCTTTGCGGGGTCGTTGAGCACCGCCTTGTTGCCCCGAAAGCCGTTGAGCACGACAAAGTGGTTGAAGTTCCAATGAATGATGCAGGGGAATTTTCCGTTCGCTTTCAGCCCCTCCGGCTCATACCGGTAGCCCTTTGCGGTAAGACCGTAGCTGCGCGCGGCGCGAAGAATGTTGCGCGCGTTCGAGCCGTCCCGTGAAACGCCGCAATCCAGACGCACCTGCTCGAGCGGAACCCACTTTTCGTAGTAGGCAAGGATCATCGCAAGACTTGCGGCGCCGCATTCCAGCGCCTCCATCTGCATGACAACGGGCACCTTGGCGACGCCCGCCGTGATCGGCGACTTGATCTTTTGTGCTGCTTTCATCTTCGCGCACCTCAGTTCAGGACGAAATCAAGGGGCCTGACGCGCTCGATAATAACGGATACGGTATAAACGCCGTCCTTGAGATCGGGGGCCTCCGCCGACAGGGCGTGCGCCCAGTCGCCCGCGGAGAGCCCGATGAGATGGAGCAGATACGGATCGGTGTGTTCGTCAAGCCGGGTGGGTGTGCCCGCCACATCGGACACGACCGCGTACTCGGCTTCACCGACCGAGAGGATGGCGTCGCCGTCTAATTTAGCAAAATCACTCTCGCTCAAATAAACCGTCAAGCGTCCTTTTTCGCAGACGCCGCCGGTTTGTACGGCGGTATCGAGATGCCCGAACGCACCCCATACGCAAACGCCGATCAGAAGCGCAATGACCGCCGCGAGGAGCATCCATACGCTTGGATTGGAAACACGGATATAATCATTCATCTGCTCCGGCGATGTGATCCTTTCCATGCTTTTTTGACGAAAGACCGAATGATCCATAGCTCCGCACCCCTTGTTCAGAATAAATATAGTCTAACAATAGTGTATCATATTGTGCGCCAAAGGCAAGAAAATCCCAAAAATTCGGATGTATATTTTTAGCTGGATCCGACCCGGCAGCCGCTGACGGTTCGCTTTGAGCATCCGAGTGTTGAGAAACTCCGCATAGGAAGCGGAACTGCTCGGCACTAGGGGACATACACTGCGGTTCTATATGGGCCGTGGGCTTTTGCCCATTCTGCCGACTTTGTGCGGGGGAAGCGGGAGCCCTTTTGCGCAAAACGGAGAGAAGAAAAAATTTTGCGGAAAGGGGCTTGACAATGGGAGCGCGCATGCTATAATACGCTACAACAAGTTAAAGCAGTAAAAACCAATGACGGAGAGAAGTAGCCGATGCAGGCAAGCCTTCAGAGAGTCCCGGATGGTGTGATCGGGGCGGCGGACGGTCGGTGAATGGACTTCGGAGGGCGGATCAAAAGGCGAAAGCCGAGTAGAGACCGACGGGTATCCCACCCGTTATCCATCGGGGCGCGTATGATGGTGCGCGTAAGCGAGCGGGCGTTTGATAACGTCAATTTGGGTGGTATCGCAGAAGTTCAACGACTTTTGTCCCATGTAGGTGGGATGAAGGTCTTTTTCTTTTTCCCCGCTCTGTTCCGGCAAGACAGAGCTTCATCTGCCGCCCAAAATCAAATATATTGGAGGAAAACCAAAATGAAAAACAACATGATGAAAAAGCTTCTGACCCTCGTTCTTGCCGGCGCGATGGTGCTGTCCCTCGCCGCCTGCGGCGCAAAGGACACCCCGTCGGCCGACCAGCCGGACAACAGCACAGAGGAGGCCAAGACCTATAAGGTGGCTGTGATCAAGCAGCTCGACCACGCATCCCTCGATGAGATCGCGAACGCCGTCACCGCCGAGCTGGATAAGATTGCCGCCGATAACGGTGTGACCATCGAGTATGAGGTCACCTCCGGCCAGGGCGATCAGACCATCCTCAAGCAGCTGAGCGATCAGGCCATCGCCGACGGCGTGAACGCCATCATTCCCATTGCTACCACCGCCGCGCAGATCGCCGCCCTCTCCGCCGAGGAGACCAAGACGCCGGTCGTCTACGCCGCCATCTCCGACCCCGAGACCGCCAAGCTCACCGGCATCGACTACGTTACCGGCACGAGCGACGCGCTCAACACCGAGTTCATCATGGATATGATGTTCGCCCAGAACCCGAACGTCGCCAAGGTCGGCCTGCTCTACTCCCTCAATGAGCCGAACTCCGCAAAGCCCATCGCGGACGCCAAGGCTTACCTCGACGCCAAGGGCATCGAGTACGTCGAGCAGACCGCGAACACCAACGATGAGGTCGTCGCCGCTGCCTCCGCGCTCATCGCCGCCGGTGTGGACGCCGTGTTCACCCCGACCGACAACGTGATCATGGCGGCGGAAATGGCCATCGCTGAGGACTTTGCCATCAACGGCATCCCGCACTACACCGGCGCGGACTCCTTCGTCCGCAACGGCGCCTACGCCACCTGCGGCGTGAACTACACCGATCTCGGCACCAAGACCGCCGACCTCGCCTACAAGGCCATCACCGAGGGTATGGACGGCATGGAGGACTACTACCTCATGGATGGCGGCATCATCACCGTCAACACCGATACCACGGCTATGATCGGCAAGCAGGCCGAGTATTCCTGCTTCGACAGCATGGGCACCGTCGTGGAAGTGACCACCACTAAGGACTGAACCGAAATAACAATGCGGAAGCCCTCCGACGAAAGTCGGAGGGCCGAAGCCTGAAAGGAGAGCGACCCCATGCTCATCATCATGCAGACCGCCCTGGAGCTGGGCTTTTTGTACGCGCCGGTCGCGCTGGCGCTGTTTCTGAGCTACCGCATCCTCGACATTGCCGACCTCACGACGGACGGCTGCTTTGTTCTCGGCGCGGCGGTGTCCGTCAGCCTGACGGCGGTGGGACATCCGTTCCTCGCCATCCCCGCGGCGATGCTCGCCGGCGCGTGCGCGGGACTCGTCACCGCCTTTTTGCAGACGAACCTCGGCGTGCCGAGCATCCTCGCGGGCATTGTGACGAATACGGGACTTTACACCGTGAATCTCATGGCGATGGGGTGGAAGGCCAATCAAAGCCTGCTCGGCTCCGACACCGTGTTCACGCTGGCGCGCGACGCTGGCATCGGCGGGACATGGTATGAGCTGCTGCTTGCGGTCATCGTTACCGGACTTGCGGCGGTGCTGCTGCGCGCTTTCCTCGGCACGCATCTCGGCCTGTCGCTCCGCGCGACGGGCGATAATCCCGATATGGTGCGCGCGTCGTCGCTGAATCCTGCGTTCACCATCTCCGTCGGCCTCTGCCTTGCCAATGCCATGACCGGCCTTGCCGGCGCGATGGTGGGCCAGTATCAGAAGACCGTGGACATCAACTCCGGTACCGGCATCGTCGTCATCGGCCTTGCCTGCCTCATCATCGGCGAAACGGTGCTCGGCCGCCGCAGCATGACGCGCGGTGTGCTCGCCGCGCTCATCGGCTCGCTGATCTACCGCTTCATCTACGCGGTCGTGTTCTACACGAAGATCGTGCCGGTGGAGTGCCTGAAGCTGCTCACGGCGATCATCGTGGCGCTGGCCATCGCCGCGCCGAGCATCCAAAGGTGGGCGGCGTTCCAGCGCCGCAAGGCCGCGGCAAAAGGGAAGGGGGGCAACTGATATGCTGGACATTCAACACATCTCCAAGACCTTCAACGTCGGAACGGTGAACGAAAAGCGCGCCGTCACCGACCTGTCGCTCCATTTAGACAAGGGTGATTTCGTCACCGTTATCGGCTCGAACGGCGCGGGCAAGTCCACGCTTTTCAACGCCATCGCAGGCAGCTTTTATGTGGACGAGGGCCGCATTCTGCTAAATGGCAAGGACATTACCTTTACACGCGAGCACGACCGCAGCCGTGTCATCGGGCGGCTGTTTCAGGACCCGCTGCGCGGCACCGCGCCGCACATGAGCATTGAGGAAAACCTCGCCCTCGCATATCTGCGCGCGGCGCATGGCAATCCGTTCAGCCGCATCACGGCCAAGGACCGCGAGCTTTTCCGCGCCCAGCTCGCGCAGCTCGACATGGGGCTGGAGGACCGGCTGGGCCAGCCCGTCGGTCTGCTCTCGGGCGGTCAGCGGCAGGCGCTGACGCTTTTGATGGCGACGATGGTGCCGCCGGAGCTGCTGCTGCTCGACGAGCACACGGCGGCGCTCGACCCGGGCACGGCGGAAAAGGTGCTCGCGCTCACGCAGAGCATCGTGGCGGAGCATCACATCACCTGTCTGATGGTGACGCACAACATGACGCAGGCTCTCGCGCTCGGCAACCGCACGCTGATGATGGCGGACGGCGGAATCGTGCTCGATGTCGCGGGCGCGGAACGCGCCGGCATGACAGTGGAGGACCTCATCGAGCGCTTCCACGCGGGCACGGGCAGGACGCTCGACAACGACCGTATGCTCCTTTCCGAATGAAGCCCTGCGGGCCGGCCCTCCGGTGCGCTGACGGCACAGGTTTTCCTTTTTAAGCTGCTCTTTATCGGCACAGTCTTTCGACTCTGCCGATCAGTTGCATTTCTTCTTCGGTCGGAACAGCATGGTACGAAAGTATCGTGCTGTTCCTTTTTTGAGCCTTATGGTATGGAAATACCCCCCGATTCAACCTTTATATTCTATTTTGTAAAAATATTAACAAGACATTTCAGCCTAATGTATGATTAAACTGCTTTTTGAGAAAAGGATTTGGCGGACGGGATGACAAGCATCGTAGCCTGTGCGGAGAACATGCGGGAGCTTATCACCAGAGCGGACCGGGAGATGTATCTGACAAAAGAGAGATAAAGACGGGCGGACGTATGACCGCGGAAAGGAAAACGCAGACGGACATTTGACCGTTTGCGCGTATGCAATATGGAGAACAGGCTGGAGCGGCTGTGGAGCCGATTCGCAGAGGGAAATATGCTGCGGCGGCTGATCGAGGAACGCTTCGACGGCGTGTTTTTGATCGACTGTGCCACGGGCGAGATCCGGGAGCTGGGAGAGAAATTCTCCACCGAGCTGCGCGCCGGACGGAGCACCATGGATGGCGTGCCCTACGACCGGCAGCTGCGTATCAAGCTTTAAGGGGTATCTGAAACATCGCTTGACAAGGGCACACAGAGAAAAACAACTGAAAATGAGCTGCCAAG
>ERZ824600.5008-NODE-5008-length-11174-cov-2.474143_pt1 | contig 11174 bp, 7 predicted proteins | sample MGYA00519933_ERZ824600 | MGnify/ENA primary metagenome ERZ824600 (study PRJEB31778, sample SAMEA3449178) | human gut metagenome | biome: human gut; feature: human-associated habitat; material: faeces | place: United Kingdom | collected 2010/2012 ... | reverse complement strand
TCGGCAATTTCCTTGTTGAGCTGTTCAAGCTTAGCCTGGTCGTTGTCGCGCTTTATGGCTTCGCGTTCAATCTCAAGCTGTTTGAGCTTTCTGCTTATTTCGTCAAGCTCCTCTGGCAGAGAGTCGCGTTCCATTCTCAACTTCGCAGCTGCTTCGTCCATAAGGTCGATGGCCTTGTCCGGAAGGAATCGTTCGGTGATGTAACGGTTTGACAGCTCTACTGCCGCAATTATTGCATCGTCCTTGATTCTTACCTTGTGGTGGTTTTCGTACCTTTCCTTAAGACCTCTAAGTATGGATATTGAGCTCAGCACGTCAGGTTCGTTGACCATTACAGTCTGGAATCGTCTTTCGAGCGCCTTGTCCTTTTCGAAATATTTCTGATATTCGTCAAGTGTAGTGGCGCCGATGCTTCTGAGTTCGCCTCTGGCGAGAGCCGGTTTGAGAATGTTTGCCGCGTCCATCGCGCCTTCACCCTTTCCTGCGCCGACAAGAGTGTGTATCTCATCGATGAAAAGAATGATGTTGCCGTCGCTCTTTGTGACTTCGTTGATCACAGATTTCAATCTCTCCTCAAACTCGCCCTTGTACTTGGCACCTGCAATCAGTGCCCCCATGTCGAGTGAGTACAGCTGTTTGTCCTTAAGATTGTCTGGGACGTCGCCACGAAGAATTCTGTGTGCCAGACCTTCGACTATGGCAGTTTTACCTGTACCCGGTTCACCTATAAGAATAGGGTTGTTCTTTGTGCGTCGGCTCAGAATCTGCAGAACACGTCTGATTTCTTCGTCACGTCCGATCACAGGGTCCAGTTTTCCCGAACGGGCCTGTTCAATCAGGTTCGTTGCGTATTTGTTGAGAGCCTGATAAGTATCTTCACTTGTCTGGCTTGTTGCTCTGCTTCCGTTCCTGAGTTCTGCTATTGCGGCCTTAAGCTCCTTCTCTGTGAATCCGGCATCCTTCATTATTCTCGACACGGTGCTTTCCACCTTGAGGAGTGCAACCAGCATCGGCTCGATAGATACGTATTCATCGTTCATCTCTTTAGAGATTTCGATAGATTGCTGAAGAACGTCGTTGCTTTCACGGCTGAGATAAGGTTCGCCTCCGCTTACTTTAGGGCGTGAAGCAACCTCATTGTTGATGAGGGTTTCCATCTGCTGTGCATTTATGCCCAGCTTTTGGAATATGAAGTTGGTCACGTTTTCTCCAACTTTCATTATTCCGGCCATGAGGTGAGCAGGTTCAATCTGCTGCTGCCCGTGAGACTGGGTGATGTTTACAGCCTCCTGTATGGCCTCTTGTGCTTTGATTGTAAAGTTGTTGAAATTCATAACAGTTTCCTTTATTTTTTTAGTGGTGAATATTCTTTTGTTTTGCCGTACCCGGTCAACCGGATACGCTTAGTTTATATCAAACAGTATGCCTGATTAGGTTTTGGTGACATTATGGCCGATTGTGTGACATAATGGCTTGTTAGGCCCGTTTGGGTTATTTCTCTTTATGACTATTTGTATCTGCGGGCGCTCGGAGATGTATTTTCGAGGGCTCGGGATTTTCATTGCGAGCCCTCGCGCCGATAAATTTGTTCCAGATATGTGACGTTAGCTTAACAACTGCAATTTTTTGTTAACTCCGCTGCAACTTTGTGTTAACGCCCTTTAAGACTTGGCTTATAGTTGCTAACTTAGCATTTTGTTTCGGCGTATTCTGTTTTGGGGTAGGCCATTATTATTCTATAATATATAAGGATGGATGAACTTTTTGAATTGGGCATTGATGAGATAATTGATGACCGACAATATAGAAAAAGTACATTGACCGATGGGCTTACATCGGCAGATGGTACTCCGATTGCATTTATGGACCGCTTGGCTCTATTGACTCACCACATGAGTGAATTGGTTGCCGGTGCCGGCTCTGCATATTCTGACGGAAGAAGAATGTACAGGGCTTTTCTGTCTGTCAAGTATGGAGATAAGGCCGTGGCTGAACTTGATGATGACGCTATTGACCGCATGCTGGTTGATGAACATGCCAGAATTAAAGTGAGGTTTCCTGCATCAGATATTCCGCGTTTCACATTTATCGACCTTTTTGCAGGTATCGGAGGATTTCGTTTGGCCATGCAGCATTTCGGCGGAAAATGCGTATACTCTTCTGAATTCAACGAAGCAGCTCAGTTGACCTATCTTCATAACTATGGAGAAGTGCCGTTCGGAGATATCACCAGTGAGCAGACAAAAATGTTCATACCAGAGCATTTCGATGTTCTTTGCGGAGGTTTCCCGTGTCAGGCGTTCTCTGTTGCTGGTTATAGGCGTGGATTCGATGATGCTCGCGGAACTTTGTTTTTTGAGGTGGCCGAGATAATCCGTCGCCACAGGCCGCGTGCTGTGTTCCTGGAGAACGTAAAGAATCTGCAGACACACGACAATGGACGTACGTTTGCTGTCATTAAGGGTACGCTGGAAGAACTGGGGTATAGAGTTTTCAGTAAGGTGCTGAATGCCATGGAATATGCAGATGTACCTCAGAATCGTGAACGAATCATTATTGTGGCGTTCGATCCAGAGCAGTTTCCTAATTACGGCAATTTTGAATTTCCTGAGCCGGTACAGCTTAAACGTACCATACATGACATGATTGATACAGACGTGGAAGATGAACGTTACTTCTACCGTGAGAATCATATATATTATCCTAAGCTGCGTGAGGCCATGCTTTCCCGTGATACTATTTACCAGTGGCGACGCATTTATGTGCGTGAGAACAAAAGCGGTGTTTGCCCTACGCTTACGGCAAATATGGGAGGGGGCGGTCACAACGTACCTTTGATTCTGACCGATGCTGGCATACGAAAGCTTACGCCTAAGGAATGTGCTAATTTTATGGGCTTCCCTGAGAGTTTCGAGTTTTCACCTAGATTGGCAGAAAGCCGCAAATACATGCAGGCCGGAAACTCGGTAGTGGTTCCTCTTATGGTAAGGGTGGCAGAAAGTATAACTGATATATTGCTCGGCAATGAATAGTTCTGACAACTTTTTTGCATCGTGGACAACAAATGAATCATATAAGTCCATGTTGAGGCTTATGGGCAGTCTTTCCGGGCTTTTTTCAAGCAGCGACATACCTTTCATACAGTATAGAGTTACGGAAAATCTGTTTTGCCGTTGTTTTGATGCTGTAAACCTGAGCCGGATGGATGTGGCGTATGATGCGAAGATCGGTGATATGGGCATAGGCATAAAGACATTTCAGATGCCTGGAGCGTATTCGATAGAAAAAGTTGCCGAATTCAATCGTATAGCCGCTTCGTTCAAGAATCTTAAGGGTGAGGAACTGGCGCACTATATTGCCAGAGTAAGAAATGAACGTATGAGGTTGGGCGACGAACTGTGCGGAGTTTCGAAGCGGATATATCATATTGTGGCACGAAAAAAGAATAAGTTGGTAGTTTTCAATTCGCCTTACCGTTTTATCAACGAGGACGGAATAACAAATGTATGTCAAAAGGATACAAGTCTGTCTTTTTACGATGGTGAGGAACAATACATCTTTTATCCCAGCAAGTCGGTGTTGCAGAAAAGATTCGAAATCAACTTGTCGGATTGCATGGTTCTGGATGTCGATATTCTTAAGGATCCTTATGCAGTTCTTATGGAACGCATAGGAACAGATATACTTCATCCCGATCTTCATGTGGCTTCTTCCGGTGGGGATTTGTTCTCTTCTGCTTCAGATGTACGTGAGTCTGTTGTTTTGCCGCTCTATTCTTTGCGGGCAGGTGGTACGGTGCGTTATGTGCCTGAGCGCAGCGGGTTGAACCAGTGGAACGCCTCGGGTAGAATGCGTGATCCGAATGAAGTCTATATACCCATTCCCAAAAAGATACACAAGCAGTATCCTTCCTTTTTCCCTGAGCGTAATGAGTGTTTTGTTCTGCATCTGCCCGACGGTACTGACTTGTCGGCAAAAATCTGCCAGGATGGAGGCAAGGCGCTGATGAGCAATCCGAACAAAAGCCTGGGACAATGGTTGCTGAGAAAAGTTCTGAAGCTTCAAGAGGGCGAGCTGCTGACGATGGATAAGCTCGATATGGCAGGATTTGACAGTGTTAATGTGGCCAAGGATGGTGACCATGAATATTCGCTGTTTGTCTGCACTTCGGAGAATAGGCCGGATGATAATGCTGAAGCATCCATGTAGTATTGGTACATACATTAGTTTTTCCGGTTTTGTGCGCTTTTGCGCCAAATGTGTCGCTTGGCTATGGTTTGTGTTTGCCACGTAAGCAAAAAAGAGTATCTTTGCAGAACATTATGCTTTTTCGTCCCGAAAAAAAGGATAGTGCGCCTTGTTGCAGGGCATTAGGGATGGAATTTTTAGCGCCTTTCTTATTATTGTTCATGCGAGTGCAAAAGATTGTTTCTTGTCTGCATAATATTTGCATAAGAAAAGCGTTGTTAACAATGAAAAATATACAAAAACATAAAACATTAGAGTAAAACCTTAATCATGAATTTGGCAATGGCTGCTTCAACAGAGGAGATAGAAAATATTGACGGCATGAATGCCGTAGAGCGATTTTTGAAAAGAACTGGAGATATATTGGGAGCACTTATTGGATTGGTTGTGCTTTCGCCGTTGATTCTTGTTGTGTATATCATGCAGAAGGCAGAAGGAAAGGGCCCTGCTTTTTTCAAACAGGAGAGAATCGGTTTAGGTGGAAAACCTTTCTACATCTATAAGTTCCGTACCATGGTGGTCGACGCCGAAGAAAGCGGTGCACCGCAGCTTGCTGTAAAAGAGGACAAACGATTGACAAAAGTCGGCAAGTTCTTGCGCGAACACCATCTGGATGAGCTTCCGCAGCTGTGGAATGTGCTCATCGGCGATATGTCTTTTGTCGGCTATAGACCAGAACGCAAATATTTTATAGATAAGATTATGGAGCATAATCCTGATTATGCTCTGTTGTTCTGCAGTCGTCCGGGTGTAACCTCAAATGCCACTCTTCATAATGGTTATACAGACACGATGGAAAAGATGCTGATGCGTCTCGACATGGATTTGGACTATTTGAGACACAGATCGCTGATGTTGGATCTGAAGATTATTTTCGAGACCGGAGCATCTGTTTTTGGAGGAAAAAAATTCTGATTTGAAATATGTTAAAGAAATTACTGTTTTTTATATGTCTTCTGTCTGTAGTGCAGACTGCATATTCTCAGACCATGACTGATGATCAGGTCATGCAGTACGTTATAAGCCAGCAGGAAAAGGGTGCTACACAGCAGGACATTGTCAGCAAGCTTCTGCAGAAAGGCGTAACAGTCGATCAGATGAGGCGTATACGTAAGAAGTATGAGGCTCAGCAGAGTCAGCCGGGAGCGTTGGATCTGACTGGAAGTTCACAGAACGTCAAAACGGAAAACCGTATGCGCACCAATAAGGAGAAGGCGTTGGACGAATATCGCAAGAAGAACAACTACATGGTGCGTTCGCAGAAGGAAATGAACGAGATGCCTTCTAAGCTTGACCAAAAGAATATGCTTAATGACGAAATCGGTTTCTTGGACATTGATTCTTTGATGTATTATCAGAATCTTTTCTCTAAGAAAGAGAATGAGGTGTTCGGACGAAGCATATTCAATAATAACATGCTTACTTTCGAACCGAATATGAATATCCCGACCCCAGGCAACTATGTCTTGGGACCGGGTGATGTTGTATATATAGATGTGTGGGGGGCTTCGCAGACCACATTTACAGGTACTATTTCACCTGATGGCAGTGTAACAATAGAAGGTATCGGGCCGTTGAAGCTTGCCGGTATGTCTGTCGATGAGGCCAACAAATATGTCCAGTCGCAGGTCGGTCGTTTCTATTCTTCATCGAACGTTCAGCTTACTGTAGGAGAAATGCGCTCTATTCAGGTTCAGGTTATGGGTGAAGTTGTTGCCCCTGGTACCTACACGCTCAACTCTCTGTCATCAGCATTCAATGCCCTTTATGCAGCAGGTGGTATCAGCGATATCGGAACATTGCGTGATATCAAGGGGTACAGAGGCGGTCGCCAAGTTGCATCTATCGACGTGTACGATTATATCCTTAATGGAAATCTTAAGGGCAATATAAGATTGCAGGATGATGATGTTATCGTTGTCGGCACCTATGATTGTCTTGTCGACATACAAGGAAAAGTGAAGAGACCTATGTACTATGAAATGAAGAAGAACGAAAGTGTTTCAACTTTGATTTCGTATGCAGGCGGTTTTACAGGTGATGCATATAAGAAGAATGTCAGACTTATCAGAAAGAGCGGTAGGGAATTTTCAATACATACAATCGACGAGTTCGAAATGAACGGCTTCACTCTTGATGACGGTGACTCGTTGTTTGTGGATTCTGTCATACAGCGTTTTTCCAATATGGTCGAGGTTAAGGGTGCCGTGTTCCATCCAGGCATGTATCAGATGGACGGAAACATTTCTTCTGTTCGTGAACTTATTAATGCAGCGGAAGGAGTTCGTGAAGATGCCTTTCTTGCACGTGCAGTCATGCACAGAACCAAGGACGATTTGACTTTGGAAGTTTTGCCTATCGATGTTGCAGGTCTTCTCGAAGGAAGTGTAGCCGATATTCCGCTTCGCAACAACGATGTTCTTTATATACCAAGTTTGAGCGATATGCGCCCTGAGCGAACACTTAAAATCAGCGGTGAGGTAAACTATCCTGGTATATATACATACGCTGAAAACATGTCGATAGAAGACATCGTCGTACAGGCCGGAGGACTTACAGATGCCGCTTCAACAGTGAAGGTCGATGTGTTCAGAAGAATTAAGAATACTAAGGCTACGAATGATACGGATTCTCTTGCTCAGACTTTCAGTTTTGCTCTACGAGACGGTTTTGTCGTGGATGGTGAGCCTGGATTCAAGCTTCATCCGTTCGATGAAGTAAATGTAAGAAAGAGTCCTGCATATTCAGAGCAGAAGAATGTCACTATCGACGGTGCTGTGAATTTCGAAGGCGATTATGCCATGTCGAAGAAGGACTATCGATTGAGCGACCTCGTGAAAGCATGTGGAGGTTTGTCGTCTGTGGCTTATGCCAAGGGTGCCCGTCTTGAACGTAAGATGACTGAAGAAGAAATGAATCAGAGAGAGGCATCGCTGAGAGCATCGCAGATACAGCTTTATGAAGAAAGTATGCGTTCGGAAAAGAATATCGACATGGTACGTGCCGATTCACTTATGAACATGAAGCTTGACCTTGGAAATACTTATCCTGTTGCCATCAACCTTGAAGCTGCTATGGCTGAACCTGGAGGCGGTGAGGACATAAGATTGAGAGAGGGAGACGTGATAACTGTTCCGCAGTTCTCGAATACCGTAAAGATAAGCGGAGAGGTAATGTATCCAATATCTATAAACTATAAGAAAGGTAAATCTCTTAAATACTATATCGAGCGTGCCGGAGGTTATGGCAACAGAGCCAGAAAGTCAAGGGTATATGCCATTTACATGAACGGATCTGTATGCGTGCTTAACGGTTCTACAAGCAAGCTTATTGAACCGGGTTGCGAGATTGTGGTACCTGCAAAAGAGAACAAGCAAAAGATGTCAACGGCTGAAATGTTAAGTATAGGAACATCTGCATCATCTCTTGCTACGATGATAGCTACGTTGGCAAATCTGTTGAAATAATGAAAAGCGATATGATACAAAATAGTAGTACAGAACCTATTGACTTGCAGAAGATACTGAAAGTTTTGCTGAGTGAATGGAAATTGATTGCGAAGGTATGTGCGGTGGTTTTAGTGCTTTCGTCAATTTATGTTCTTAGTATTCCGAGACAGTATTCGGCAAGTACAACTTTGGCTCCTGAATTTTCTAACAGTTCTGGTATTTCTGGAAATATCAGTTCTTTGGCCAGCATGGTAGGAGTAAATATCGGCAATTCGGGTGAGGATGCAATTTATCCAGAGATATATCCTGATATAGTAGGTTCTACTGATTTTCTGGTTGGACTTTTTGATGTAAAGGTGAAATCCTCTGACGGAAGTATAGATTGTACTCTTTACGAATATCTTAAATACAAACAGGAACAACCTTGGTGGTCTTTCATAGGCAAAGGAGTAAAGGCTGTTGTTGCCTTGGTTGCTCCACCAAAAAAGGATTTGAAGGCCGGTGCAGACTCTGTAGATCCATTTTGGCTAAGTAAGGATCAGGAGGAAATCTGTAAAAATCTTGGTGGTAGCATATCATGTATGGTTGATAAGAAAACAAGTGTGATAACCATCGGATTTAGTGCTCAGGACCCGTTGATTGCAGCAACGATGACTGATTCGCTTAAGCAAAAGCTTCAAGATTTTATTATAGAATATAGAACAAGTAAAGCGCGCAACGATTTGCGCTATGTTGAGAAACTGTGTGCGGAGAGTAAGTTGGCTTACGATAAGGTAAGAGCCAGATATGCTGAGTATTGTGACTCGCATAAGGGAACTATACTTCAAGCGTATATTTCAGAACAGGAGAATCTGGAGAATGAACTTCAGCTTGCTATGACCTCGTATAGTCAGATGGCTCAGCAAGTGCAGATGGCCAAGGCCAAGGTGCAAGAACGTACCCCGGCATTTACAGTAGTTGATTCAACAACAGTGCCACTTAAGCCGTCAAAGCCAAAACGTATGCTGATTGTTATCGGATGTGTGTTTATGGCTCTTGTTTGTTCTTCGTCGTATGTTTATATTAAGCGTGAAAGAATGAATGTGCAAAAGGTCAAGTGAATGCTTGACTTTTGTTATTTGAATGGTATAGGCTAATGCTGCACAAATGATATTAATAATATTTTTTCTTTTTTGTGTCATATCCCTTATAGCAATCTTGGAAGATAGATTGGGTGAGGAGGTCCGGACGCCGCTATTTTTTGCGGTCGGTCTTATTTTGGCTTTTGTGGCCGGACTACGTCCTTCTGATCTAGATCATGATTATATGAGCTATGTTTCATTGTATTACAGAAAAGAGGCTGAATTTACAACTGAAATATCATTTGTGTTTATTGCAAATTTTGTGTACTATGTATTAGGCAATGTGGTATTTGTATTTCTAATATATGCATTCCTCAGTCTTGCCCTGCACATGAAAGCAATACGCAGGCTGACATCGTTGTGGTTTCTTTCCTTGTTGATGTATTTTTGTAATTATTATCTGTTGCACGGAATGAATCAAATAAGAGTCGGTGTGTCTGCAGGATTGTTTTTATGTGCAATACCATATCTGAAGAAGGGGGATCGCTGGCACTATCTGTTGCTGGCATTTTGTGCTTCATTGTTTCATTATACTTCTGCAATTCTTTTGCTTTTGGTAGGATTCGGATATTCCCCTTTCAAGAAATGGCAGTATTACTTCTATCTTTCCATCATACCGTTTTGTTATCTTTTATATTTGTCGCATACAAATCTGTTGATGGCGATACCGATACCTTATATTGAAGAGAAACTGACAGTTTATCAGAATCTTCAGAAAATGGGCCAGTGGGATGAAATCAATGTCTTCAATATGGTATTTCTGGCTAAAATTGCCATAACATATTTCGTGTTCTGGAAGCATAAGCTCATAGCGCAGTACAACCCATATGTTACGGTGTTATTGAAGTTTGAAATTCTATCATTGGCGGCATTCATTGTGTTTTATGAATTGCCGGTACTGGCTTTCCGTCTTTCTGAACTTCTTGGAGTAGTTGAGGTAATTTTATTCCCTCTTGTCTTCTATACAATAAAGCCAAGCATAATTTCTAAGGTAATTGTTGTATTTATTTCTCTTGTATTCTTGTGTATAGGTATATTCTTTAATCAGGTTATATATGTCTGAATTTTGCAACTAAAGATTTGGCTATCCTGTAAGCGTACCTTATAGCCGGCAGTGAATCTTTAATTCTGCTGATGATGACTTTTTTCTTGAGTGTTATTCTTATGGCTTTGACAAATCCGTATTTAGTGTAATTTTCTTTGAAAAGAGCATTGAGATTGTGTCTTGGAAATGGATATCTGAGAGATGGTCCATACTCAAGTCTTTCTTCTAGTGGTCTTTCTATATATTTTATGGTTTGCTCTTCTCTACAGAGATTAAAATAGAACTCTTTTCCCTTTTGTGTATTTATGAATACGGAGGATACGTTGGACACATTGTATTCAAATGGTATTTTATTTCCAAGTCCAATGAAATCACCAATCGTTATGTCTGAAATTCTTTCTGGGCGTGCATATTTGCAAGTATAGCAGTTCTCACGCATGGTTACTCCCAGCAGGAACCCACTCAGATAGTAGTCGGAATATTCTCGTTTGCAATATTTGAGCTGATCATTGCTCCACAGGCTTAGACAGAAATTATATTCGTCATTACCTCTGAACCTTATGTCGTCTATGTCTTTGAGATTATACCTGTTGCATAGGTATTCCACCTCTTCTTTCAAGTAGTCTGATGGGCAAACGCCATGGCATATAAGATCTACTGTCAAAAGATTCTCGTATTCACGATGTAGAAAACCTTTTAGGCCTGCAATTTGACACGGAGTACCGATAAAGACTACATATTCATTTCTGTCAAGTTGTGTTTTTATCTTCTTGAATGTGTCGTGACCAATTAGGCTTTGTACATATTTAGAACCTTTGAACAATTCAATGTCTCTTATATTTGATGTGCCGAATGCTGTTGCTTGGAAATCCTTGTTGAATCTGGAACCATATACTATAGCCTGTTTTTTGCTTATAGCGTATTGAGAAATCATTGTTCCAATACCTCCAGATGCGCATTTCTTTCTAGTTTTATATTCCTCTATCCATGATGCATAGCAGGCAGATGGCATGTTGAATGTTGGAGGGGTGTTATTGGGGCATGTCTTGACGCATAGATTGCAATTAATGCATTTGTTTTCATCTATTTTAGGTTGCAGGCTTCCATAAGTGTCTTTATGCATTGAAATGCACTGTTTAGGGCAGACGTTTATACATGCGTAGCAGGCAGTACATTCGTTGTTCTTGCAGATAGATTTCATTTTCTTGAATTTATGATTTCTTTTATGCTGATTTTGTTCATTTTGGTAAGGATGGCAAGATATGGTAATATCCATATCGCCGTTTTGAATATACAGATGACTATGTATTT
>ERZ824600.5005-NODE-5005-length-11181-cov-2.533525_pt1 | contig 11181 bp, 11 predicted proteins | sample MGYA00519933_ERZ824600 | MGnify/ENA primary metagenome ERZ824600 (study PRJEB31778, sample SAMEA3449178) | human gut metagenome | biome: human gut; feature: human-associated habitat; material: faeces | place: United Kingdom | collected 2010/2012 ... | reverse complement strand
TCATAGACGGTCTTTTCACAACCCTGACAAATGTAAACTTTGACGACAATGCAATAAAAGAATTTATGGGAAGGGTTAAAAACGAGCAGAACAAGGTCAGCAGATCTGAGGCTGAAAAGATACAGGTGATCGACCTATGGGATGGTGACACCGATATAGTGTCCTTGCGTTCCACCCTGCTGTTTGGACTCAAGGGTATGGCGGCATACGCCCATCACGCCATGAATCTCGGCTACACAGATAATGAGGTTCTGAAGTGGTTCTACAAGGGACTGTGCGAGGTTAACAGGGAGCACAACGTCACCGAATGGATAGAACTCATCATGGAATTTGGCCAGGTCAATTTCAAATGCATGGAGCTGCTGGACAAAGCCAACACTGAATCATTTGGCAATCCTGTGCCTACGAGAGTAAATGTTGACATCAAAAAAGGGCCATTTATCGTGGTCTCCGGTCACGACCTGAACGACCTGTCACAGCTCCTTGAGCAGACTGAAAAGACAGGAGTAAATGTATATACCCACTGCGAGATGCTGCCTGCGCACGGCTATCCGGAGCTTAACAAATACCATAATCTGGCGGGCAATTTCGGAACCGCATGGCAGAGCCAGCAGACAGAATTCGAAAATATACCCGCGCCGGTGCTCTTTACCACCAACTGTCTCATGCCGCCAAGGCCGAGCTACAAGGACAGGATCTACACCACATCAGTCGTGGGTTATGACGGCATGGTTCACATCTCAGGTACAAGAGCAGGGAAGAAAGATTTTACCCCTCTGATCAAGCACGCACAGAAGCTTGGCGGCTATGAACACGACAGGAGCATGAGCGGCATAAACGGCGGTCATATGTTGACGACCGGATTTGGACACAGCGCGGTTCTGTCACAGGCTGGTAAGATCATAGACGCCATCAATGCAGGACATGTCAAGCACATTTTCCTCGTTGGAGGCTGTGACGGCGCACATCCGGGACGCAACTATTACACCGAATTCGTAAAGCAGACTCCGATGGACACCCTTGTCCTCACCCTCGCCTGCGGCAAATACCGTTTCAACGATCTCGACCTCGGCGAAATCGACGGGATTCCAAGAATACTCGACATGGGACAGTGCAATGACTCCTACAGCGCCATCAAGGTTGCTTTGGCTCTGGCTGATGCATTTCATTGCAGCATAAACGACCTCCCGCTCACCCTTGTCCTGTCATGGTATGAGCAGAAGGCCGTCTGTATCCTTCTCACCCTGCTGTCGCTGGGCGTGCGCAACATGTATATCGGACCGACACTTCCGGCATTCATGTCCGAGACCGTGGTGAAATATCTGGTGGAGAATTATAAGCTAAACCCGATCACTGCTCCTGAACAGGATATGGATGCGATACTGAAACGTTGAGTATATCACTTATACTCTCCGCCATATCCGCATTTATCCCTATAGCTCTGTTCCCAAGACTTTCTGGAATCACAGCCTGATCGAGATTTAACCTGACAAGGGTTATGTTATCGTGTTCTCGTGTCAGCTTTTCAAAAGGAAATCGGATTATGGTTGGCGTGTTAAATCCAACCCCCAGCTCAAAGAGCACAAGCTTCCTGTCCAGGGATCTGGAGACAAAATCACCGAAGCACCGCTCTGCCTCATACCAGGCACTGTCCTGAACAAAATAATCGTCCTTGCGGAGGTTCATGTCCATCGAGCCTCCGCAGACAGGACAGCGTGGATACAGTTATCGATACAATTGTGGCATGGCACATAACTTCCGATCATACCGCTGTTTGCAGCGTTTACTATGCCTTTCTCATCATTTACCTGTGTCAGGCATTCATCCTGTATCAATAGAACGACTCAAGCACATATCTGCTGTCATCCGGGTACACACTGTTCATAGATGGATTCTCCGCAAATATCCTGTCGATCCACAGCTTCTGATCATCCAGTCTGTGCGCCTTTCCGCTCAGCTGATATTCTCTGTTCATGCCCGTCACCGCAACATTTCCATCACGCATGAGCTGCGCGTAAAAATCCTTGTCCCTTGCCGTGCAGAAATAAACTTTCACACCTTCAAACAGCACTGAGAAAAAGACATATACTTCCGGCAATATATCTGCCAGATGCAAAGTTACAGTAAAATAAAAAATAAAGTGGACGGGGGATTCAATCCTCCGTCCACTTATATATTTTATATCTAGTTGTTGGATACCGTTCCCTCGGATTGCTGTGCCTCCAGCGACACAGTCTCTCCGGACATATACTTCACATAATCCAGATAGTCATTATTCCAATCCGCATACTTTTCTGAATGTCTCTTATCCTTAAAAGAATAATTCTCTGAAATATATTTTCCAAGATAGGCGCTTACCTTCTCTGCGCCCTTGCAGTTGAGATGTCTTCCGCCATCCCTCGTGTCGGTGCTCCAGTCAATCGCATAATCACCCTTGAGCGTATTCATATCGACAAATTCAATATTCTTGGCTTTAGCATACTTAACCATGGCATTGTGTCTTGCATAATTCCATGACTTCGCCGTCGGAGTCTCCATGAACATGATCTTGATTCCATTCTTCTCACACTTGTCTATCAGCTTATCGAGCAGTATCTTTGATACCTCCGGTATGTCCTCAACAGCCTTGGTTTCCACCATCTTGCTCTGGCCTGAAAACGGCTTGACCTCCATGCTGAGATACTGTCCTCTTGAGGCTGATCTGTATGTGTAGTCCCTGGCACCGAACATGTCCGAAACACTCATGCTCTTCCACCTGTTGTGGTACTGTGCAAGAGGCAGATACTTATATGCCAGATTCTTCAGGTTGTTCTCAACCTTTTTCAATGTCGTCTTGCCTGTCCAAAGCATATTCACATCAAACACCACCAGCTTTGGCTTCTGACATGTGAGCACTTCATCCAGAAGGTTGGATGCCCCGGTCACATTCTGGAATCCCTCAGCCGCCACATATGTTGGAATTCCATATTTGTTCCATATATACATCGGAGAACATGCACTGTAGGCATTGCTGTCTCCAAGCACCAGTACGTCTATCGAATTCTTCGGTTCTCCATAGAAGCCCCTTGCATTCGAGTTGGTTATTCCGCTTCCCGGATCGCTCCGCTTCGGAGTAAACGCAGCTCCCAGCACTCCCATGATCATCACGGCCACCAGGGCAAATGCTATGGATTTTATTATATTACGTCCACTTTTCTTCATAGATAAATCACCTCTAAAACTGTGCATATATAAATCCAGCCACCTCATAGCCCTTGCCATATGCCCCGAGTATGATCACTCCAAACAGCAGCACATAGTAAACTGCCCATCTGAGGACTATATTCTTCGTGGCAAGCTCTGCTCTTATCTGATGTCCCTTCTCCTTGTAAAGTCCAACCAGGAACAGAATGAGCGCGCCCACTGCCAGCACTGCAAAATCTGCCATGTCAAGCTTCATTCCAAGCAAAGTTCCATTTGTCAGATCCGCAAATGTAAATCCCCTGAACATGGACACAAACATGTGTCCAAATGCTGTCAGATCATCAGCCCTGAACATGAGCATTCCCACATTCACAAAAATGAAGGTCCTGACAACCTGAAGCAGTCTGTATACCTTTCCCTGGCGGTCAACATTCATTTTCTCATACAGCTTCTTGAAAAGAGGCTCCATGAGAAGTCCGATTACCATGATAGCCCAGTAATAAAGACCATACATGACGTACTTCCAGCTTGCGCCGTGCCAAATACCCGTTCCAAACCACACTATGAACATCGCTATAGACATAGGAACAAATGTCGCGAAGAAAGTATTCATATGTTCCCTGGTCTTCTTACTCAGCTTCACAAATGGCTTGGACAGTGAAACTGAATAGAACACATAGTCCTTGAACCATGCACCGAGAGTCATATGCCACCTTCTCCAGAACTCACTGACCGTCTTTGACATAAACGGCTGATTGAAGTTCTCTGAGAGTCCTATTCCGAACATCTGGGCACTTCCCCTTACTATATCCATACAGCCTGAGAATTCCGCATAGAGCTGTAATGTGTAGAGCAGCATTCCCACTACTACCGGAAGTCCTGTGTAGCTTGCGTAATTGTCAAATATCTGGTTCACATACATATTTGCGCGATCTGCAATAACTATCTTCTTGAAGAAGCCCCACAGTATAAGCTGGAGTCCCATGGTCATGTTCTCATAACTGAACCTGTGCCCCTCATACATCTGCTCTCCAACAAGATCGAACCTGGCTATAGGTCCCTCAACAATGTGCGGGAAAAATGCAAGGAAAAGTGCAACCTTGCCAAACTTGTCCGATGCCCTGTATTTGCCTCTGTACACATCCACTATGTAACTCACCGCAGACAGTGTGTAGAACGAGATTCCAAGCGGCATCATCCTCTGATACATCGGATTCTCTACATTTATGTGTATGAGTCCAAGCACATCTGTAAATACCTGTCCAAGGAATACCGAATATTTCAGGAATACCAGGATTCCTACATTCACAAGCACCACGCATACGCACACGCACTTTTTCTGCCATCCGATAAGTGCTTTGTACTCTTTTTTGTTTTCCTTTGGCAGAGCTTTCCTTGCCATGCTGCAGCCATCATCTATCTTGTTTATCAGCAGGCCGCCCACATATATGGTCAACGACCCGAACAGGATAAATATGATATATCTGCCTGAATTGATAAAATAAAACAGATAGCTGAATGCCAGCAGGACCTTCCATCTGTGCTTCAGCGGCACTATATTGTACACTATAAACGCTCCGAGCAATATAAATACCAGATACGATATCGACGTATATGACATATTTCTCACTCCTCCAGTATTTTTTGACGGCAGTCAGTCCCCGCCATCTTCCAATATCTATATCTGCTCTTACTCGTCTTCAAGTCTCTGGATCATATCGTATATGGTCTGGACTGTCTTGAAGTTCTCCGGTGTGATATCAACAGGAGAAATGTCTACGTCAAACTCATCGCTGAGCTGAAGCACCAGCGTAACCATCGTGATGGAATCCAGCACGCCATGTCCTATAAGATCTGTCTCGTTCTCATAATCAACTCCAGGTTTTACCTCATTCAAAATCTTTAATAATTCTTCCATAATCTCTTATCTCCTTATCAATAAAATTGTCACACATGCTGCGCGTATTCCGCCTTCAGCCTCTTCCTGTCTATCTTGCCATTTGCATTGTGGGGCATGCTTGTCACCCTGACAAAACGGTTCGGCTCCATGTAGTGTGGGACCCTCTCCTGAAACGCCTTAAGCAGCTCCGTCTCGTCCTTCTTCCTGCCCTCGTAAATGAACACGATCTTGTCCGCCGCATCATCATATATGCAGGCATAGCTTCTGATACCGTCTATGGCTCCCGCTGCCGCCTCGATCTCGCCGAGCTCTATGCGGTAACCCATGTGCTTGATCTGGTAATCCTTACGGCACACATAGACCAGCTCGCCGTATCTGTTGTACTTCACCAGATCACCGGTCTTGTATACCAGCTCTGGATAGTTCGGATTCAGCGGATTCTGGACAAACGCCTCTCTCGTCTTCTCCGCATTTCCGAAGTAGCCCAGCGCCACAAATGAACCTCTGGCATAGAGCTCACCCTCACGGCTGAAGCCCGTCTCAGGATCGATCTCCGGTGACACCTCCCTGCCGTTCTCATCAAGAACAAACACATCACAGTTGTTGCACGCATGTCCCATCGGCAACGGCTCGTCATCGGCAAATACTCTGTCCACCACGTAATACGTACATATGTCGGTCGTCTCTGTTGGGCCGAACAGATTTGCATACATGGCATCCGGAAGATTCTGTATCCAGTAATTCAGCGGCTTTGTCGGCATCACCTCTCCGGCAAACAGCACCTTCTTCAGCTCGGGAAACTGGGCGTACTGGAACAGCTTGTAATTTGCAACGATCTGCAGTGCAGATGGCACCCAGTATATCGTGTTGATCCTGTATGTATTCATGAACTCCATCAGCTTCATAGGGAAGGTGAAATACGCCTTCGGTATGATGTACAGCGTGGCACCATTTTTAAGAGTGCTGTAGAGATCTGACACCGACATGCTGAAGTAGAACGGTGTCTGGCTTCCGAATATCGTACTCTCGTCTATACCAAATGCCTCCGTGTACCAATAGGTGTAGGATATCACATTCCTGTGTGATACCACAGCACCCTTTGGAACTCCGGTCGAACCCGATGTGAAAAGCGCATACACGGGATCCGTGTCTATCGCCCTGCTTCTGACCGCATCCAACACCGACTGATCTGCACTTGTGTCCAGCTCGTCAAGATTTAATATCCTGAATACCTCTTTGTTCTCGCCTTCCTGTCCCTGGCATCCATCTTCATCCACGCCATTTCTGGAAAGCTCCAGTGCCTTCTCCATATGCCCGATGTCAGTCACGACTGCAACCGGATTCAGCGTTCCGAGTATCGACTCGGCTCTGGACGCCGGCATCTCCGCATCCAGTACCACATAGAAATTGCCACTGTAGACAACTCCCATATAGGCAGCCACACTCCCAGGCTTTTTGTCCAGCAACACGGCAACAGGCTTATTCCTCACGCCATCTGTCTTCTCATATATCCATGCACCGATCTGTCTGGAAAGCCTCTCCATCTGACCATATGTGAGTCCGCCTTCCTCATCTGCAACTGCCAGCTTGTCTGGATATTTTAAAGCCGAATTCTCTATAAATTCCAATATATTTTTCAATATTTACCACCTCGTTTAACCACCTTTTTCTTTCTTCCAAAATCGAATAGATTATATGCCATGCCTTTCTGCCAGTTCAACTTAATATACATTCAACAGACTTAATTATATGTAAGAGTTATTACAATATGGTTACACTTCCTCAATCCATCAGCGTAATCCGCACTGCAGCTTCTCACTACACCTGCTATTATAGCCGCCATCCCTTTAAGGTTCAATGAGGCGAATCTTTAAGATATCTTTAAGTAAAACAAAAAACAGCGGCAGACATGTCCATCCACGGACATATCTGTCGCTGACAAATGTATAAATATTTGTTTTCCCGGCACGGCTTACACGCCATACCTGATCCTTAGCCTCTTGACAAATCCCACAGATTTTCTCGTATTGTATAGCTTATCGGCAAATATATACAGGGTTCTGAGCTCTGCCCGGCCTTGCATCCATATAATTCCATCATAAAGAATATGGACTTTCAAGCCTGCCTCTGTCCTCCGTTATATCTCTGAATATAAAGAGATCACAGCCGTCCGTGCCATCTGGGACTACTATTATGCGGAGCCATCTGCCGTCTCTGCCTGCAACACGTGCATCAAACTCCAGATTCTCCTGTCTGTCCCAGCCCTCATATTTCTTTCTGAACTGTCTGTATACCTTCTGATCCATAAGCTGGCTTACCGCACTTATGTCCTCCCGCCGCACCAGCATATGCGCCTCATCCGTTCCGGCACATACCGCACGATCATAAAGTCCTGCTCCATCTTCTCTATTCTTCTGCCTTCTTTCCCTTCTCCTTATATTAATATAAAGATTAAGTATTGCGACAAGAGCTATAAGTTCCAGTATAACTCCTGCCACAAGGCATATATTCATATATTTCATTTCAAACAATCCAAACATTAATTCTCTCCCACACGCAGTTGCCTGCAAACCAAACATCGACAAAATTCACACGACCATTCTTTTCGTTATAACAACATATTATCCTAAAGTATATGGCAAAAAGTAATTCCAGACGCACAAAAACCGCCAATATCGCTTATGATATGGCGGTTTTGTCGATATTCTTATTATTTTCACTCTTATTCCAGCTCCTCCAGAGCATCCAGATAACTCTCCATCCACTGCACCTGCTTTGCGCTTTTCGCATCTTCTTCATCCGGTTCGTCCGGATCATCCGGCCACTCATCGCCCTCGTCAAGCTCCTGCATGGTCAGCCAGTTGTCAGCCACCTCAAGCTGAAGCATCCTTCCATCGTCACACTCCAGACTCACCAGCACCATAAGCGGCTCCCCCGGAAGCCTCTCCTCACAGCCGAAGTCGGCCTCATCTATTCTCTTTATTGTCCACATATTATCACCTCATGTTCTGTAGATGTCATAAATCACTCTACCCGTATCTTCAAAAAGTCTATGAGTGCTTCCAGCGTCAATTCCTCCTTGCGCCATATCCACTATGTCTCTATCGTATAGAACAGCCCGCCGCCTATGTCACATGCCGCCGCAAACTTCTGTCTCTTCTTTCTGGACTTCTTATACTTGAATATATAATAGTAATAAAGTCTTCCCTCTATCACTTCATGTTTCAGATATGCCCTTGTCCGCAGTTCCTCCGGGCAGGCTTCATCCTCCACCAGCTCATCCAGCACGTAATCCTCAGCCGTCTCATCATCGATAGCCTCCTGAAGTGAACAATAGACAAGTTCCGGCTTAAGCTCCTCATTAAACCCCGCAAATGCCGGATCACTGTCATCGCCATCTATCAGTCTATACCTCTGAGGCAGGTCAAAGCTTATCTTTCTGGCACCTGACTGCAATGAATATGTATTGGTTAATTGTGCATCTCCAGTCATCCCATAGATGTCCGCATATGGCATACCGTTTTTTCCATATACATTCCTATCATTTTCCATACCTGAACCTTCATCTAACTTTATAGATGTGTCCATTGAATCATATGTATATCCGCCACCAGCATTTATCGTGCCAGAATAATCAGCATCACCATATCCTACACCATCATACTCGTTCCCACCGTTAGCTGCTCTATCCGCCTCGCTGGCCTTCTTCGCCTGAAATCCGGATACTAGGAACGACACAAAAGCCAGCAATCCGATCAGAAACATCAATCCCTGTTCCGAAATATACGACCACAGCTCTGACAGATCCGATATATTTCCATGTGACTCATGATATATATTGTATATTCCTGCTCCCCAGAACAGCACCAGCAAGGCCCCGGCCACGACAAAGCAGGCAATCGCACTCTGTAAAACATACTTTAATCTTCTCATCTACCCTTCCCCCCTGTCATTTCGCTTTTAATACACACATGCCTGCATCAACATACCGCAAGCATCTACCCCAAAGATACCGCATATTATACCCTCCAGTTCGCAGAATATCAATTACATTTGATATTCTGCGAACTGAATTTGACTTTCTGTGAAAGTGCTTTGTGAATTAACTGCGGCTTATATGCAGAAAGACGGCACTCCCAGCAAAAGCTGAGAAATGCCGTCTCTCAGTATAATAATACACGCTGTAGTAATCCGATACCGTGAAATCCGCCTTAAGATTCTCTATCGCATCCAGACTCTCCATTATCGTATTTGTCTCCTTGATATCGGGGGCATCCGCCTGCAGATCGGTGTAGTCCTCACCTTTTATCTGCGCCATCGTGCCCTTGAGTGCATCGTTGGAGCTCTTGGAATCGCTCTTCACCATGACCTTCATTACGTCCATGGACTTAACAGAAAACTTGAGCTCAGCGCCATACTTACCGGACTTGTTCATGCCTGCGATCATGGATTTTGATCCGTCTCTCACACCAAAAGAGAACCCCAAATCTGAAGTGTGTACTTCTAATCTGGGTTCCTTTTTCATATATACTAGATATATCCTATTTTAGTACAGCTTAGCACCTGCCGGAATATGGTTGTCAACCATCAGAAGGTGAAGCTTCTCCTCGCCCTCTTCCTCATGGATAGCTGAAAGAAGCATACCGCATGAATCGATTCCCATCATCTTTCTAGGTGGAAGGTTTGTTATTGCAATAAGTGTCTTGCCGACTAACTCCTCTGGCTCATAGAATGCATGGATTCCTGAGAGGATGGTTCTGTCTGTGCCTGTGCCGTCATCCAGTGTGAACTGAAGGAGCTTCTTGCTCTTCGGAACTGCTACACACTCTTTAACCTTTACGGCACGGAAATCAGATTTGCTGAATGTATCGAAATCAACCTCTTCTTCAAATAAAGGCTCAACCTTTACGTTGGAGAAGTCAATCTTCGCGTTGTCTTTGAAGAATCCGTTGTTGTCGTTTGCAGTTGCTTCTTCTACTGCTCCGGATTTTCCTGCTTTTTTGTCAGAGTCAAGACTCTTCATTGTCGGGATTACTTTATAGAAACTCGTTATATCTCTGTATATCCCTTTATTACACAGCTTTCATAAATGTCTTAGTTCTTCATATAAACTTGTATCAAGCTGTATCAGATTACCCTTTTGTTGTACCTTGCGTTGTACCAAGGCTATTTTGTTGTAGTACTCATTGTATAATGGTTTTTCCATTATATTAGATTCAAATCTCAAGATTGGCTGTACTGGAATTGAATTCCTTTCCTTTTACTTTTCTGAGATTAAAAGAATTGCATTTTACTTGCTAATTCTTCTAATGAATCTTTTTTCTTATTATAGTTGACTTCTGTATAGATATCTAATGTTGTTTCTACGTTTTTATGTCCCATGATCTCTTGAATAACTTTTACATTCATATCACTCTCACATAAACGTGAACAGAATGTATGCCTCAACACATGACAGGAAAAGTGCGGGATAATAACCGGCTCTCTGTGTTCTCTCTTCGCATCTATAATCTCTCTTGCATTATGTGCTTCGTAGATTCTTTTGATTGCCAAATTTACGCAATGTGGATTATGAAGCAAACCTAATTTATTTGAGAATATAAATCCTGAAACACCATCAAGCTCATAGGTACAAAATCCGTCTTTCTTCTGTCTGTCATATTCATTTTTCAAAGCATTATAGACTGCATCCATCATTGGTATCTGTCTTATACCAGCTTCTGTTTTCGGTCTTGAAATCGCAAATCCTGCAACTCCATTTCTTGTATAATAGGTTGCTGCATGATTTACACTAATACATCTCCTTTTAAAATCAACATCATTCCAAGTTAATCCTGTACATTCGCCGATTCTCATTCCGGTACCAAGTAATGTTGCAAATAATGGATACCAGTGATAATATTCAGGAAATGTTCTGATCGTATCCATAAATGCTTGTTGCTGTTCAATTGTAAGTGCGTGTCGAATCCCTTTATTCTTTCCACTATTTCGTTTAATTTCAGCCAGAACTCCGTCTGTAGGATTTTTTCTAATAATGTCGTCTCTAACTGCCATATCAAAGATTGGATGTAATACAGTATGAATTGTATCTAATGTAT
>ERZ824600.5004-NODE-5004-length-11184-cov-6.890556_pt1 | contig 11184 bp, 8 predicted proteins | sample MGYA00519933_ERZ824600 | MGnify/ENA primary metagenome ERZ824600 (study PRJEB31778, sample SAMEA3449178) | human gut metagenome | biome: human gut; feature: human-associated habitat; material: faeces | place: United Kingdom | collected 2010/2012 ... | reverse complement strand
AGCCATTTTTCAGACTTTGCGTCTCTCAAAAATCTCTCAGAATTTTATTTTTGCTTCGCATTGCAAATTCGTATAAGGAATTGCGAACCTTACACTGAGGTGTATAAAGAAACTCTAAATCCGCATTATTATTTACAGTAGGGTACTGCACCATTTGATGACGAAGAATATAAAAGCTCTTCATTTAATTTCACAAACAAAGTGTCATATATGGCGGCAAATAAATACCTAACTTAAACATAATAAGCCTCTCCTTTAATTACACTCCTATTTGTTTTCAAACCAAATATCCATTTTGCTTGACTGAGCTTGTCTTTTGTATTCTGTTTGATTTGATGTGCGGGCAGTCCGTTCGGTGTCAGTTGGTTTTTGGGAAATTTGCCGAGGCTGCTTATTGTTTTGCTGTGCTTGATTTTGAACACTATTCTCTGACGAAGACGAAGGTGCTTTGTCAAATGTTCTGAGTATTTCTTCAATTTCTTTTTCTTGTTCGTCCATTTGATTTCTCCTTGTTCGATTTCTTTCCGAAAATCGGCAAAGCGCTTTTTTTGCCGCCTTTCGGAAAGGGACTTCCGAAGAAATCCTTTTCGTAAGGAAAAGGCGGCAGCGGAAGCTCCGCTACCGCCATCCTTAAATGGTTAGCTATCTGTTATTTCACAGATTTTCTTTTTTAGTATAAACAGTAGTTGTCACAACTCCGAAGCCGCTGACGAACAGCAGAGCGATCCACAGCCACTCATACTGTTGTCGCCGGTCTGCGGATTCTGAACATCATCCGAAGGCTTGGTGGTATCGTCAGACTTGGTAGGAGCGGCAGGTTTGGTTGCCTTCTGACCTTCTTCGATAGTCTGAGTCGTTACTGCAGAGCCACCGGCAGAATCAAAGGTTACGGTATAGTTTTTATTTCTTTGTTGTAACAGTCTTAGCTTTTGACCAGCCTGAATAAATCCTTATGGATTTGCCGTTAATCTTAACTGTCTTATAGGTGCGAACTCTTACATAATACTTTTTCTTGCCCGAAAGCTTTGAAATTTTCTTTGATACTGTTGTATTCTTGCCTACTGTTACGGTCTTAGCCTTGCTGAATTTACTTGAGGCACTGTACTGTACCTGATAGCCTGTTGTCTGTGTAGCCTGCTTCTTCCACTTTACTGTAAACTTCTTTGAACCTGCTTTAAGTGAGGAAATACTTGTTGCCTTTGGCTTGATTGTGAAATAAAGCGTCTTTGTTCCGCTGTATTTACCCTTAAAGGTAATCTTTACTGCGTACTTGCCAACATACTTTCTGCCTTTTGCATAAGACACAGTATAGTCAGTATTCTTAACAAGTGTCTTTCCTGTTCTGTCCTTAACAATAACCTTAGGTGTTCTAACCTTTCCGTTATATGTTAATGATGTTGCTTTAAGCTTTATGCTTGATGCCTTTGGAATTACTGTTGTTGAAAGAGTTTTCTTACATACCGAACAGTAATTTACTATCTTGCCGTTTGCTGTTGGGGTTGCCTTTGTTACGGTTTGCTTTGTGGTGTGGGCAATCTTAGCAATATTGCCCCAAGATGCAAGGTCGGTTATTTCCTTTGTACCGAGTACATCTTCATAGAACTTGCCACAACCTTCGCACTTGTAGTATGCTTCCTTACCGCCCTCTGTGCAGGTGGCAGCTTTCGCAGCAACCAAAGTCAGATTGTGAGTGTGCGGTACAGTTTTGTAATATCCGCAGGTGTCGCAAACATTGTCAGAACCGTAATCGTGAGCCGCTTCGTCCTTTTTGTCGTGGCAACGAGAACATTCATGCCAGTGGTTAGTATCATCAGACTTCCATTCTGTGCCTGCGGTATGTCCGGGAGCCGGAATCTTCACACTGGTTTTATCGGTAATTTCTACCGATCCTGTTGCATCTGCGAACCACTTGTCACAGCCATCGCAGGTGTAGTATGCGGAATTGCCCGCAGTAGTGCAGGTGGCAGCTTTCGCAGCAACCAAAGTCAGATTGTGAGTGTGTTCTTCGTTTTTATTTTTGTAATAATATGTAACAACCGTTCCGTCCGAAACAATAGGCTTATTCAAGCCGTCAACCTTTATAAATTCATAATCATAAAGTGTTTTTGCCGGTGTTAAATCAAGCTTTGTGCCGTATGGCACGGTAAATGTTCCGCCGGCAGTGTTTGGAATTTCAGAGCCGTCCTCAAATTTATACTGAATTGAAACGGTTGTGTAGCGCTGTGTTTCCGTATTGTCGTCTGCAAGCACATTTCCGTTTTCATCGAGCACCTGAAATGCCACGGTATCGCCGCTCTTAAGCTGTGCATCAGACGGAATTTGATAAATAAGCGAGCAACTCTTTAAGCCTGAATTAAAGTCGCTTTTGATGTGATCCAAAGCACCGAGCGGCCAGAAATTTGCCTTATCATTCCAAACAGGAATGTCAAAGGTTTGTACTGTTTGAAGCGGATTCCCCGATGAATCGGTCGCAACGCTTCCGTCGGAGTGCTTAATCCACATTTTGAATTTTAATTGTCGTGCATTTTTATCTGAAATGTTTTGAATAACAGTTCTAAGCTCGATTTTTTTACCGTTCATATTAGTATTAAATCTGCTTTTGCTGTTGCCGCTCAAAAGTCGGTCATTGCGATTATATGTGTAATTATAATATGAACTTGTTTCAAGGTCGGTAAAATCAGACGGCTTTGAATAAGCGCCCGTATATTCCTTAACCTCGGGAGTTGCAACATAAAGGTCTACATCCTTAACAAGCTGAGACATTCGCTTGAAGCCCTGCAAACGGCAAACCTCACAGAATTGATAGTTTGTGTCTCTCATTATGCACTCATAACTTGAAACAAGCATTTTTGAGCCGTAAGCATTGCGGCAGGTATATGTGTTTCTAAAACCTAAAAGCTGTCGCCATTTTATCTTTTCCGGGTCTTCAACCGAGGAAAGATTGAGTGATTTAAGTTCCTTATCGTCAAGCAAATATCCGTTACTGTATTCATCACCGAGACCGAGCAAACCGTGTCCAAACTCGTGTGCAAAAGTTTTTGACGCACGATAACTGTCTGATGGCGAAATGAAATAATGGAAGCCGTATTCACGGTTATTATAAGCACCGCCGAAATCTGATTTTGTGTTTACAACCATAGCGAACTGAGCAATATAATCGTGAACATAATAATAAGGCTCATATTCCGAACCGGACGGAATTGTGTTTGGATCACACTTTTTTTTGATATGAGCATCGTGAATTTTCTCGATAAATTCAGGACCGATACATCTCTCAAAAATATGATTTTTCCACTGACTTCCGTGGAGATTATTAGAAATAACAGGCGAATTATATTTGTCGACTATAACATCAAAGAAGGTGCTTCCACCATTGTCAAAAGTCGATTCGGAAGCTGTGCAAAGAGCGTAAACATTGAATCTGTCGGCATAACTGCGATACGGTTCATATTTCATAGCGTCCTGCCAAAGTCGTTTGACATCATTGATGAATTTGCCCTGCTGACTTTTTGTGTATCCCTCGCCGCAAACGACAACAACCATATTTTCCGTGTCGCTGCGTGTTTTTTGGATGGTATAAACAGGGATGGTAGGATTAGAATATTTTCCGTCATTTGAATACCACGGGCCGAGGGTGAGCTGAATGCTTTGCTCGGTGCTGACATTCCAATCGGGATTTGCGTCCTCGGCAGGTTCCGAAATTGTATAATCATCCTCTTGCTTATTTGGAGCAGAGCCGATATAAGGACTGCTTTGTGAGCCGCTGCCGGAAGTTGTAACAAAATATTCGGAATCGAGATAAAATGCAGGTCTTACGCCCAAATCGGAATACCACGGAGCATAACGACCGACCTGACCCGATGAACTGATATAACGCATATCGTGATTGCAATCGGTAACAGGAGTGCGAAGCCAATAAGGCCAAGCCATACCGTCATTATTATACGCAACATAATAACCTTTGAGATTTTTCCACACGGCATTAGCCTGCTTTACATCAAGAAGAAAAACCTTTTCGGTTGTAGTTTCAAAATATGAACTGTCGTAGTTTGCCACCGCTTCCGAAATATCGGTGTAGTATAACAAATCCGAATTTGCGTCTCCATCAACTATGCCCTTGTTGTATTCGGGATGAGAAACGAGAGAACGCTGGGTAACGGTTTTCATTGCCGCAATTTCAGATTTTGAAAAAGCGTTGAGAAAACCCGCTTTTTCGTTGTACGCTCCCACACCGCTTACATATCCGTCTTTCGGAGGGTTGCCGCAAAGCCAATCGACTTTGCCTTCAGCTGCGGTCGAATTTAACCAAGAACGCATATTGCTGTCTTTCCAATAGTTAGAACCGTAATCATCACGCTTATAGCTTCTGCTGTGTGATTTTGAATTGCTGTTGTCATTTGTTTTGGCATCATATGCAAGGGTGTCAACAATTTTGTCTGCAAGCATAAGCGGACCGTTATCGTCAATGCTTACACATCGCCAAAGAATCGAAGCATTATTATATGTGCCCATTTTTACATAATCGCCCACTTTGATATCCGGCTTTGATGCCGCCTGAACGGTCATCGGCAAAACGGAAAATGCCATGCACAATGCCAACAATATTGCTGTTATTTTTTTCGTCATTAAGTCACTTCCTTTATAAGCTATATATTTGCTTTTATTATATTGTAAGGAATAATGTGTGTCAATGAAAATTCTGTTAATTCTTTGTCAATTTTGCAGCCGGTACATTTAATATTATACGAAGAAGAAAATCTTATCAAATATGCAAAAAGGCTTCTGCCCAAAACAGGGCAAAAGCCTTAAAAATTATTCGTGTTTTGCGGCGAATTCTTTTAATAATTTCATTGCAATGACATCATGCTTTTTCGAAAACATATGCCCTCCGCCATCTATAAAATGCAGTTGCACCCGTTTGGACTCTTGCATTCCGACAGGCATTGTACTTTTATATGCTTCTGCCGCACGGTTGGCATAAGAAACATCTACGATTTTATCTTTTGTACCATGCACGATGTACACCCTGCCGGCGTAGTTCTTAATTTCTGCAAAGGCGTCCATTTGCATGACATCCATTGCATAGCAACGCCCCAATTTCATCAGTCCGCAGCGGAAAGTATCGGGAACATTTTGCGGATCAAATTTTACCATCATCATTTTTCCGGCTCTGGCGTCATCCGGGATACACAATGCCGGATAAAACAGAACAAGTTTTTCTATCGGAAAGTTGTTTTTTGCTGCCACCAAAGCAGACACAAAACCGCCCTGACTGCATCCCATCAATAAAATTTTTTCAGAATCTGTATAGGAAAGATTTCTAACATATTCAATGACCGCTTCCAGATCTTTGGTTTCTGTCAGAACAGACATCTCTGTAGTTTTTCCGTCACTTTTTCCACACATAGCAGAACCGCCACAAAAATCAAATGTAAATGCAGCATATCCCATTTCAGCCAAAAAAGCCGCATAATGTTTCACACTGTCTTGCCATGCCATAAATCCGTGACATACGATTGCAATCGGAAGATGATCTTCTTTTGGACGGTACACTGTTCCACGAATCGTCAATCCATCTCTTTTGCATTCAAAGGTGCTTTCTGTAATTCCATCTGACAAAACAGGTTTCTTAAAAATCATAATTTTTCTCCAAATTCAGTGGTATTTTGTTTTTGTTGCATCGGCTATATTTTTAACACTGATTTTGTGTAAATGTTTTAGCCGATAGCTATTTTGCTTGTTATAATCATTAAGCACGGAAAACACAAAGGAGCATTCTTTCATGATCGACATATTGTTCTTTGGTTTACTGTTAACTCACACTGCCATAGTACAATAATGCCATTACTTTGTCAAGAGCCGGAATCATACCTTGTGCTTGAAGTTCCTCAGCCTTTTTAACAACGGCTTCTTAGGTAGGGTAGGGGCAAGAATATCATCAAAGCGTTTAAGTACGCTCATCGGCAAAATAACTTTATCTTTGGCGTTTTCCATTATCCATAAATGCCAGAATACCGCCGTAAAAAGCAGTATTCGGGCATAAAAATAGGCTGAAAGTAAAACTTCCAGCCTTGTGGCAGATTATATCAATCTGTCAAGTCACGGTCGTATTTGCTTTGCAAATCTCCACCTTAAAGACTTGACAGAATCTCCGAATAAAACAGGATTTACATCAGTTTTGTCATACTCTTTAATGTAAAAGCAAGAGTAGAAGCATTGTGCAAAAAAGCCGAGGTTGTCGGAGGAATTACTCCAACAACGCCAAGCACAATTAATGCAGTGTTAAATGATATAATAAAACGGTAATTCGACCTGATTCTTGCCATCAAAAGATTGCTTATTTCTTTAAGCGTTACAAGAGAATTCAAATCATCACTTGAAACGGTTATATCCGCAATTTCCCTTGCTATTGCAGCACCTGAGCTTATTGCTATTCCAACATCTGCTTTACTTAATGCCGGTGAATCATTTATTCCGTCGCCCACCATAATAACAGAATTGCCGTCAGTTTGCATTTTTTCAATAAACATAGCTTTGTCCTCAGGCATAACTTCCGCATGGTATTCATCAATTCCCAATTTTTCTGCAACAGCCTTTGCTGTGCGTTCACTGTCACCGGTCATCATAACAATTTTGTCTATGCCGTTTGCCCTCAAATCGTCAAGCGTTTGCTTAACATTATCTTTTATAGGGTCCTCAATGCAAATTACGGCAACAAGTGTGCGGTTGATTGCCATATAGAGTTGTGAATATTCGTTTGGTATTGTATCGAATTTGTCTTGTTCATCTTGCGGCACGGTGCAGTTTTCGTCCTCAAAAACAAAATGATAACTGCCTATTACAACCTTTTCGTCGCCGACAAGGCTTGAAATTCCATGAGCTACAATATATTCAACCTTTGAATGTTGTTCGGCGTGGTCAAGACCTCTCGCCTTAGCTTCGTTAACAACGGCATTTGCAACCGAGTGTGGGAAGTGTTCCTCAAGGCAAGCGGCAAGTCTGAGCATTTCAGCCTTGTCGTTGTTGCCGAATGTGATGATGTCTGCAACTTTCGGCTGTGCGTTTGTCAGCGTTCCGGTTTTGTCAAAGACAATAACATTTGCCTTTGAGAGCGCTTCAAGATATTTTCCGCCTTTAACGGTTGCGTTATAATTACTGCATTCGTTAATAGCAGACAAAACTGCAACGGGCATTGTAAGTTTTAATGCACAGGAATAATCTACCATAAGAATAGACAACGCCTTTGTTACATTTCGTGTAATTGCATATGTAAATATCGTGCCGAACAAACTAAGCGGAACAAGTCTGTCCGCAAGGTTTGATGCTTTGCTTTCAAGTGATGATTTTAGCTTTTCCGAATCTTCAATCATTTTTACAATTCTGTCGTATTTGCCTTGGCCATTAATTTGCGTAACTTTTATAATACACTCTCCACTTTCAACAACCGTGCCGGCATACACACGAGAACCCACCGTTTTGTTCACGGCAACACTTTCGCCCGTAATAGCTGATTGGTTAACCGTTACACCGCCGTCGACAACCTCACCGTCAAGCGGTATCATATTGCTTGTGCGCAGAACAATTTTGTCGCCTACATTAACCTTGTTTGTAGAAACTAAAACCTCTTCATCATTTTTATTCTTTAACCACACTTTTTCAATTCCGAGCGACATTGTGTTTGCAAGGTCACTGACAGATTTTTTGTGGGTCCACTCTTCAAGAATTTCACCGATTTTGAGTAAAAACATAACGCTTGAAGCCGTTTCGAAATCACCTCTTATAAGCGAAACCGTAATTGCCACAGCATCAAGAACCGAAACGTTCAGCTGTCCTTTGGCAAGCGACTTCAATGCCTTTAATATATATTTTATAGATTTAATATAAGCAAGCGCAATTCTTAAAGGTAAAGGATAAAATATTTTTCTGAAATAGCGCAAAGCGATTGTCATAATAAGCTTTTCTTCATATTCACGCTGAACAAGCCTTGCTGTGCCGACAATCTCAATGTTTTTCACTTCATCATTTTCAAAGCTGAAGTGAGCAAGAATTTCAATCAGTTCGCTCCTGTCAAAAGAATAATAAATAATCAAGTCGCAGGTTCTTTCATAAACTGTAACATCATCAATTCCGCTGATTGATTTCAAGTAAGCATCTGCCTTGTCCGCTTCATCAATTGTCATATTTTCTTTGCAAAAATGCACTCTCATTCTGTTTTTTGTTTCGTGCAAGATTTGACATTTCATAATATTTACCTCGAATTGCTAAAAGGCTGCCAATTTGACAGCCTTTTGATAATTTATGCGTTTGCAACAGCGGCGTTTTCAATAACGCTCTGTTCTGCTTTTTCCTGTGCTTCGGCTGCTTTTTTCTCGTTGATTTCTTTAGCCTCTGCCAAAATATCGTTTGCGTTTTCTTTAACCTCTGTTACTGCTTTCATCACAGAGTCTTTAACTCTCAAACCAAAAGCAGCAGTGTGAGCATATGCTTTTTTTGCATCCTTGCTTCCCAAAGCCTTAACTCCTGCCGTGCCAAACAGCACACCGCCTGCAAATGCCGCTAATTCACTTATCATAATAAAATCTCCTTTTAGTTTCGTTTTAGGTTTATTATATTTACAAGGTTAGTATTACCTAACCCGATTCTTAATTTTTATTATATTCAAAAAATTATTGATGTCAACAATTTTTGATGATATTTGGCAAAATTTAACAAATTATATAATTTTTGTTAAACACAATTAACCGAAAAAACGCTTGACAGGGCAATAGAGGACGGAATTTTGGTTCGTGTAAAAAACATACTTTCAAAATGAGATGGTCAAAATAAGCGAGCAATTTGTTTATATAAACAGATTGTTCGCTTTATTTGTAGATGAAATAGTTCTACGAAAACCAATTAAAGTTATGTTAACGTGACCTAATATGAATTGTAAGTAAAAAGCAATCTGTTTATTACAGACCGCTTTAGCTTTTTGATGGCTACTTTTGCATTTTTGATGCATAAACAATATAAAAGCTCGGAATGAAAAAGTGAATGAAAAAAAGCGATGATTTTCTAATGGAAATCTGCGGCTTTTGGATCGATTTTGAGACGGATTTCAAGCCGTCGATTTTAAAGCAGGATAAACTGCCTGCCAGCATTATCATTTTAACAGATGGTTATGCGCCTTTCCCTCAGGAAAAATTAGCAGGAGGAATACCCGTTTTGTGGATAATTAATAATGAAAATGTTAAGTCGCCTTGGGGCAAAGTTAAAAGGATAAAACTTGAAAAATAAATATTTAAGGTTTTAATAAAAATTGTGTTATGTTATAATGTATGTAAAGTGTAAAATTGTGCTTAATAAGGATATTAAAAATGTATTCAAAACATCCATATAAACCATTTATACCGCAGGAAGCAAAAAACTTATTATTGGAACCATGCCACCATGGTACGATTTGTTGATGAGAATACGGCAATTGTGAATAATATGCCATATCAAAATGGACTTGAGCAAAGAATATCAAAAAAGCTCAAAGAACACAGAATCAATACAATTCCTTTTCCGTATTTCGATTCACCTAAAAATAGTGCAGTGGGCTGTTATATCAACTTTTTGGAAACTGAACGAGCTATATTTTTGCCTGTATTCGGTGTTGATATTGATAGCAAAGCTATAGACACAGCACAAAATATTTTCAATAAAACCATTGTCCCCGTTAACATAAATGAATTCGCCGAACAAAGCGGTGTGCTCAACTGCATCAGTTGGGAAATTTAAAAGTAAATAATTTCACAACAATAAGTTGTGGGTGATAAATATCCCATAACTTATTGTATTATTATATTAAAAGTTGTAAAATAGATTTGAAGTGGGAAATATGGCAAACAAAAAAATCAGAACGATACAGGTAAATAGAATGCAGCCATGATAGCGATTACCTTAAGCAGTGTAAGGTTGGACAGCGAGTCGTTGCCCATAATAAACAATTAAGCACAACAAATAAACAAAGTTTCGCTGAATTAAAAATTGCTACCACAATTCAGAATTCACCTCAACTTATGTTTTATCGAAAGTATCATAGCTGCATTTTTAAAGGATATATTATGAGCGATTTTTCATTGACAGATATTTTTAATATGAGGGAAAAAGAAATATATTATGTTTCTAACCATATTTCCAAACATTACAAAAGGGTTGAAATACCAAAGAAAACTAAAGGTGTAAGAATACTATATATTCCAAGCAAAAAGCTTATGTATATGCAAAGAATAATTCTTAATGCGTTTTTGTCAGAATACAGAATATCAGAATGTGCAACTGCTTATCATAAAGGTTCAACTCTCGTTTCAAATGCTCAACCGCATATGAATAAAAAATATGTTTTAAAACTTGACATTGAAGATTTTTTTGGAAGTATAACATATGGTCGTGTGTACAAAATGTTTTTTGAACATTTCCCTGTTAAGTATGCAAAGCTGTTTACCGAGCTTTGCTGTTATAATGATAAACTTGTTCAAGGTGCACCGACATCACCTGCCATTTCAAATATAATTATGCTTGATTTTGATAATCGGGTTGAAAGTTATTGCAAGGAAAACAATATTTCTTATACTCGCTATTGTGATGATATTACACTTTCAGCAGACTTTTCTTTGGAAAGGACATATCACCGAATAAAAAAAGAACTGCAAAAAGCAGGATTCAAACTTAACAAAAGAAAAACTCATTTTGTAAAAAACACACATCAACAAAGAATTACAGGCGTTGTTGTAAACGAAAAAATACAAGTGCCAATAGAATACAGAAAAAAGCTAAGACAAGAACTATATTATCTCTACAGATTCGGTGCAAACAATGTTATTTTGAAAAACAATTATACCGATTACATTTCCAATGGCAATACACTGGACGTAAAATATATCAATAGCCTTTTAGGCAGAATTAACTATGTTTTACAAATAGATCCTGATAATAATGAATTTGCAAAAGAAAAAGAAAAACTTTGTAGTTACGTACAACAAATCAAAATACAAAAAAATTTTTAAGAGTAAAATAATTATGACATTAAGTAAATCACAAGAAGACTTTGAAAGGCTAATATTAGCAAATAAAAATTTTAGTAGTTACCTTTGCATTTTTGATGAATAAACAATATAAAAGGGCAAACTTAAAAAAGAGGGTTTAAAGTTTTATTACTTT
>ERZ824600.4998-NODE-4998-length-11199-cov-2.317391_pt1 | contig 11199 bp, 8 predicted proteins | sample MGYA00519933_ERZ824600 | MGnify/ENA primary metagenome ERZ824600 (study PRJEB31778, sample SAMEA3449178) | human gut metagenome | biome: human gut; feature: human-associated habitat; material: faeces | place: United Kingdom | collected 2010/2012 ... | reverse complement strand
TAATGTATATACTATTTACAGCTATTTCAAAGTGATTTTCAACCGTTACTTTTACTGGTGTGATCCCTCTCACGAGCATGTAAAAGTCATCCCATTGAAGCCTGCGGACACTGCCATCATCGTTTCTCAGCACTTCCCGGAAACATCCTTGTGAGAGTCTTTTGGTATACATCAAAAAACGTCACCGTCCCATTTTAATGCCTTCATGGTCTTACGGTCTCGTGAGAAAAACACATATATATCTCCCGAAATCGGAGAATGTTCTTTTCACGACCATATCATTTGCATCAGATCACGGATACCGTAATGCATAGAGACAGGATTCTGACAGACCCACAGGTGCAAATATGAATCAATCTCCCATATGACAGACCTCCTTTCCCATTTTACGGATAAACTTCGCTATAACAGACAAGTCTGTATCTGCCGAGAAGCTTACTTCCACATTGCCATCTACCCTAACAGTAATCATATGGCAGCTCCCTGAAGGAAGAAAACCAGTTTCCTTAAAGATCACATCTTCAAAAGGTATTTCCTTATATTGTTTGGCCAGTCGGCTATGACGAGGATTCGTATAACCGGGTAAACCAATAACTGTGAGTTTGTTACGCCGTAGATACCTATCTACTTTTTTGCCACGTAGTTCCATGGCTTCCACAATATTCTGTTAAACTGCTAGGCGACTTGCCATGGAAACAAAGATCTTTGTATTCTTCATAAACCTTAGACTAAAGAACCCCCAAATAGGTAAGTTTCTATAACCGGGAATGGAACTCAGGTTTGGAAACTCCTTCCTAACTATCTGATACATCTTGCTACAGCTGACTTTATGTTCCAAACAATACTCTCTGAAGGAACAGGATTGTTGACCTGTAGCACATAATTCTTTAAAAGCAGAAAAAAATCTGCCTGTAGTATTCTACTTTTTCCATATCATAAAAATTATATGGTAAAGTTAGATTTACTACAGGCAGATTACAATACGCTATCGCGGAAGGTTGCACCAATACAGAGCTTGATACGCCCCTTTTAAGTGTTATAATTACTATCTGTAACCTTTCGGGACCATCATTCTTGTTTTAACATCTCCCTTCTTTTTGTCTTCAAGGATATTCAAATTTCAAATCAAAAGCTCTTTTTAGGTTAAAATTGAGTTTTTATGCTCTCTAATATTTAGAAATGCCATAAGTTTTAAAGAACAGATAATTTACTTTCTGAAAATTTCAAATGGTACACGGAAACTGATACCGTCTTTCATCATTTTATAAAGATTTGGACAGATACGTTGTTTAAAAGAGCTCCATGTACGATGTTCCATCTGTGTCCAGCCAGCTTCAGCCAATGCCAATCCACGCGGATAGGTCATATATGTAACCCTATTGAAATCTTTAATAGCTTCTGACCACAGAGTACCCAATACTCCTCGAATATGTTTTTCACTAAATTCATCTCCATAGGCTGGATCAAATTGATAGGTTTTTTCTAAAGTTGTGATAGGCATACCCCAATTGTTGTATTCAGGTAAATCGTTCTTATATTGTGGATAGTCCAAGTAAGCGTATTCACCGGGAGCCATAATCAGCGAGTTACCATTCTTTTGGGTCAGTTCTTGACACAGAGGAGTCAGACCAGCACGCCAACTTACTAACGTCACATCTTTTGGATAATTAAATAAGTAGGAATCGGCCGGCATCCAAATGTTATTCAACTCACACCACAAAATGGGCTCTTTTTTGAGTTTACGTACTATAGACAAAATCTTACCAAAGAAATAGTTCATCAAATCACTTGATTTCTGATACCCTAATTTTTCTTTTAAGACTTGACAAGAGGAACATTTTCCCCAATTCTTTTCAATTACAGCTTCATCGCCACCCAAGTGGATGCTTCGCGAAGGAAATAAACCAGCCACTTCCGTTAAAATATTTTGATATATTTTATAACAATGCTCGTTACTAGCACACATCATCACATCAGTAGTCTTGCCGATCTGCACTGGTACAGTATTTAAAGACTGACAAAGCATTTCAGGAAATACTGCTAGTACCGCAGCCGTATGACCAGGAATATCAAGTTCTGGAATAATTTCCACATGCCGTTGTGCTGCATAGGCTATTAAATCTTTCAATTGTTCCTGAGTATAATAACCGTTATCTGGACCTTGATCACTACCTTTTTTGTTGCGAAAAGCACCTATCTTGGTTAATTGCGGGTATTGCTTGATTTCAATGCGCCACCCTTGATCATCAGTAAGGTGTAACTGCAAGACGTTATACTTAAAGCTAGCCATAAGGTCAATGAATCGTTTCACATCGCTAACTGGCAGAAAATGACGGGCTACATCAAGCATTAAACCACGAAAAGCAAAACGAGGGCTATCTTCAATTAACACTGGAGTTACACGATGGTGAGCGGTATTTTCTGCATCGCCTAACAAAAGTTGTGCTAAAGTCTGAATACCATAGAATATACCTTTCGAAGATTCTGCACTAATTTCCAATTTCTTAGAATTAACCCTCAAACGGTAATGTTCCAAGATCTCGTTTTGTGAGTTAGATATCAGGTAGATATGTTTACCCTTCACAGCACCTATCTGAATATTCAACCTTAAGCCCATTTGTACCTCAAGCATACGTTGCAATTCTTCCGCTTCAAAACGCAACGAAGCATTTCTTATCACAATCCACGTTTTATCAGTCACCACAAAAGCTTTTCCTTTCTGTTTTTCAACGTGATTCGGCATTGGAACTAGAGCGGAAAGGTTCTGTTGAGCCGAAAGGCTTCCTCCCCACATCAAACAAATTAATAAAACTACTATATATTTCATTTCAATTTTGAAATAAAAAGTACAACATAAAATAACTTGATGCTATATTAATAATCTTATATATCTAACCTAAAATTATTTTTGTTGATATACTCTTACCCAATCTACTTCGAGCTTTACGATTTTTCCTTTCAAGTCCACTTCACCTACCCATTCACCACCAATCTGTGAACTCAATACTACATAATAGTCGTTGCGATCAAAGGGGAACTGAGAAGGATCTTTAGGAGTAATGCGTGGATATTCATATGTCACTTCATTATTTATCAAAAATACCAACTTGTCAGTATGAACTTCCACAGAATAGACATTAAAATCATTTATATTTACAAAAGGCTTCACGTGATTTTTTGGATTCACCTTATTCACCAAATTAGTATAACGTGAATGGATAGTCTGATACACAAAGTTATCAAAGTTTAAGTGCTCCATCATATCAATTTCACCACCACCACTATAAGGCTCAGAGTTTCCTTGTGGCAGCAACCATACAGCTGGCCAAAAACCCTTGGCACAATCAAATTTTGCACAAATATCCACTCTACCCAATGAGAAAGCAACCTTGTTCAACCCCCACAAACCACCAGTCAAATAAGGAGAAGAATCTTCTTTATTATCGATATTGTCTCTACCATACAACACAACTCTACCATCCTTCATGTCGTACAACTCTTCATCATCGGTCATGGTATCATTCCAATTGGAATTCTGACGGGGAGTCTTACTCCAAACAGTCCAATCGATCCACTCTTCGTTGAATTCCTCATTCCAAATTAACTTCCACGAACCTAACTCATATTCGTTAGCTGATACATAATCACAAAGAACCATTTTATACTTAACTTCTTTCTTTCCTTTCTTCAAGGTAAACACAACTTCTTTTGGCCATTTTCCCACAAAATCTTGCGGATTCGGTGAAATAGACCTTTAGCTAACTCGTAGTTAACACCAGTTACTAAATTGCCACTTGGTAAATGTTTAAATTCAAGCAAACATTCTTTCTCATTAATTTTAGCATGTGCTACAGCATCCCATTTTATTAATGTAAAGGACTTTATCAAAGATTCATCGTCCTTTGCTTGGACTGAAAAGACATTCAATCCAAGCAACATAGTCATTAGCAAAAATACTCTCATAATTAAAACTTTTTAATAAATAGATAAATTATTCATTTTCAATCGCATCATAACATTTCACCCAATCTACATACAAACCGGCCGGCAAATGTGCAGCAGTTACTGACCCTACCCATTGGCCACCTAAAAATCACGTAAAACTGTTTCTGACCATAAAATGGAAACTGACCCGGAATTTCTGGATACAAACGAGGATAACTATACACTTCCTTATTATTTACCAAATAAACGACTTTGTCTTCATGTACTTCCACACCATATATGTTGAATTCACCTTCATTGAATGGAGCCTGTACTGCATTGGGGGTATTCACCTTATCCACCAAATTAGTATATTCTGAGTGCAATGTCATGTGTACATACGGATCAAAATTCAAATGCTCCACAATATCCAATTCACCATAACCGCTATTAGGAGCATCCCCATCTTGCGGCAGCAACCATAATGCCGGCCAGAATCCTTGAGCACTGTCAAACTTGGCACGAATATCAATTCTCCCCATGGTAAAGGCCTTTTTATCCAAGCCCCACAGACCACCTGTGAGGTAAGCAGACGGGTCTTCCGGGTGATTGGTATTTTGAACTCCCCACAGCGTCAAGATACCATCATTCAATTCAAATAATTCATCATAAGAAGCCATAGTATTGTTCCAATCTGACTTATTGCGTGGAATCTTTGACCAAACAGTCCAATCAATTTCTGGTTTGTCAAAGTTTTCCTCCCAGGCCAGTTGCCACTTATTAGGATCTGGAGTCAAATCTGTTTCCGGTTCTTCTTCCCAGTTCTTCAAGGTGAAAGTATATTCCGTAATGTTATTACCTACTGTTACAATAAATTTTATATTAGCTGGCCAGTCACTAAGCAACGAATTAGGATCTGGAAAAATGGTAGCACCTTCAGTAAGCTGATAATTCACAGCTACAATACTACTACTGTATTTCACTCCTGAAATCTCAATATCATGCGTTTGCTGATTAATATAAGCATGATATTCCTTCCCATCAGCACTGATCACTACAAACTTATTGAGTGGATATACTGGGAAAATTATTTCATCGTCGGAATCACACGCTTGGCACACTAGTGCCAAGCAGATCCCATAAAATAAGAAATATAAATATTTTTTCATAAGTATCTTTAATATATCGATTATTCACCCCAATTAATCGGTTCTGTATATGACCAATAATCATAAATGGCAGTACCTGTTTGATTTGCTCCTACATATATAGTAGCCGTTTCAGCACTACTTACATAATCATTTAGGGTATGCAATTTTTTACCGTCAAGCAAGAAGGTTATATCCAATTTGTCAGTTTCATCATCTACAACGATATCCAGCCCCAATATGTGAGACTTACTAGCATCGAATTTGACATTTGGAATATCAGTCCAAGGAGCAGTACTCATATCAGTTGTACCATTTTTAGCGTTCATGTGATAGCGAATTTCATTAGCCGCATAGCAAACAAAGATGATAGAGTGAGCAGTTTCTGACCAAGAATTTATCTTGAATTCATAAAGTCCTGGTCCAAAGCCATTACGAAACATACGGCTATTGCCACCCTTTGCTGTAAATGATGCATCATTACCATTTACCACTATCGGAGCAGTACCATTCACTGTCCAGCGAGCAATTTCACCGGCATCAAACTGATAAACTTCTGGAGTATTATTATTCGACTGCTTCAATACGATAGTTGACTTCACGGATTCTACTCCCAAAACAGACTTCGATTCAATAGTAAAGGTGGCCTTTCTTACAGCACTGCTCTTGTTTTCCTGAACAATGATCTTCAAGTCGGTAGTACCATTCAATTCTGTGGTTTCAAATGAGTACCAATCTACATCTGGATCATCCTTTACAGCTGTCCATTCTGTATTAGCTACTACATGCAACAGATATGTTTTAGCTGTATAATCGGTCTTAATTAGTAAAGTTTCCGCATCCAACTGAACACCGTCCTGCGTAATTTCAACTGTGCCTCTTTCCACTCCGTAACGGTCATACACAGTAATGGTGGCATAACGCTTAGCTCCTTTGTTTTCTTGAGCGGTGAATTTTACTTCACCGTTCAGCTTGCCGATAGCACCAGCAGTCAGAGTTAACCAGCTGTCACCTTTAGTCACCTTAACACTCCAATTTTGATTGGATTTAATTAGGAAGGCACCACTGGCATCAGCTGCCTTATCCAACAAAATACCTTCATGATTTTCAAGGTTCAAGAAAGCAGTACCTTTCTGCAAAATCTTTACCCACTTACCAATCCAATAATCACTTTGAATAATTAATGAATCCACACGGTCGTCTAACTGATCGTTATCTGCATATTGCACCGTTACGTTATAGATTTTTTGTGTATTGTCACCAGTAGCTGGATTAATAGTACACCACCCCTCATGTAGATTGTACACCTTCCAGGGAGCAGTTGATTTTACTTGAAGTACCACAGGTTCTGGATCAATAGCAGTCAAAGTATATTCATCTTGAACATTATATCTTAAATCTACCCATTTCATTTGTTCATCATCATCACTACAGGATATAAAGAAAGAACTGCAAATTCCTAAGAATCCTATTATAGCGAATTGAAACAGTTTAATCAATTTCATATTATTTCTCATAATCATTTTATTATTATTCTTGAGGGATAACTTCAAAAGAATCGATAGTTATGTGAGCGTTTGCACATGTACCGTTAAAACCAAAGTAAATGGTGTTACCATGATCCATTTCTGGGAATAGGTAAGGGTTATCCTTTTCTATCGATACTAATATACGGTCATTCAAGAAAGCTTTCAATACCACTTTACTTGGATCGTTCTCTTTCTTTAAGAATTCAATCTTTAAAGTTTTCATGGCATTCATCTCATCTAATGTCATATCAAAATTGTTTTCACTCCACCAATCGTGACTTCCCCAAGTACCCAATGTATTCGTTAGAAAATTTTTACCTAAAAAAAGTTCGAAACGAGCTCCCCCTTTTTCATTATAAAAGTTAATATCGAAAAAAAACGGATCACCAAATGATACCTTAGAGAACTTCCAAATATAGGTACCAAGTTTATAGTCAGAAGCCTTAGTATAGTAACGGCATTTTCTATTTTCTGTAGTAGTCAATGTCAATGTACCTGTTGCACTAATTTCACCAGTAGCAGGAACAATGATATCGGCATTGAAGCAAGTTTCTTGAAAAATAGTTAACGGAGTGATAGTCAAAGCACCAGCTGATACACCAACTGGAACCAAATTAATTTGAGCATCACGATTCGCAAAAATCGGATTATCTTTGATAGTTCTCACCTCTAAATGTTCAGCATCCACTTTCACTACTTCCACCCAGTTTTCCTTACATTCTACATTCCAATCTATATTAGCTACTACAGCAAACTGTCTGGCTTCTTGTATGCCATGCCCCTTAAAAACTGTAAGTCCTTCTTCTGTGATTTCTGCAAACTCCAAAGTAATACCATCCTGACGGATTTCAAAGGTTCTTTTTTCCAGACCCGATGAAACAGTAATAACAGAAGTTCTCTTACCTGCATCGTTAGCATCAACAGTAGCATTGATAATTGTCATTTCACCAGTGCCTTTACCTTCAGCCTTGTCGAAAGTTACCCATTGTTTTTCCGAAACGACCTCCCAGTCTTTATTTGACGTAATGGTAAAAGTAGCCTGCCCCCCGGTAGCTGGTACTACGTTATCAACTGGCTGTACATGTAAGGCACCCTTAGATTCCTGATTAATAGTAATTACTACGTCTTCACTTAATCCTTAGAGTAGCTGAACGATGAGTTTCATTTGGGTTATCAGCTATATGTACAGTCACAGCTCCTACCAAAGCACTAGCTGAACTCATAGCAGGATCCACAATACACCAGTCTGCACTACTAATAACCTTCCACGGTGTGTTAGAACTAATGTTAAATACGATTTCGCTCGGTGCTAATGCCAACACAGTATAAGTCGGCTGTGCATCACAATCCATCTGCAAGGGAAACTCTTTCTGTGAGTTAATATCAAACTCTTGGCAGGAGATCAAATTGAAAACAAACACTATCTGAACCAAGATTATTATAATTCTTAAAAGATACTTTTTCATATGTATATTATTTTATTAATTTAATAATTGTATTAAGCCTAAAATTTACCACCCAGAGTTTTGAGGATTCAGATTTGTGTTCTTAAATAGTTCAGCCTGAGGAATAGGAAAGAGATACATCCTGTCATTCCATAAACGTGATTCATATAAAATACGTTGAAACTGTAGACTGTGTTCATTCAACTTGGTGATTTTCACGCCATAGAGCTCTTTCTGTGATTTATCCGCATTTTTCCATCTTCTTACATCCCAAAAACGGTGGTCTTCAAAAGCAAATTCTACACGCCATTCGTGTTCTACAGCTGTGATGAACGCATTCTTTTCAGTTGCTTTTACAGCAGGCATACCAGCATTGGTACGTACTTGATTTAATGCTTCTCTTGCTGATAGGGTATAGATATCATCTTTATAGTCGGGGTCACCGAAAGCTTGAACCATTGATTCTGCATAAGTCAGCAAAGTTTCAGCATAACGGTATATTACCCAGTGATGTTTATTCGATACAATATTATCTGGAGTAAAACTAGTACTTTCCTGAACATATTTTCTCAAAAAATACCCCGTAACACTTCCCCCTTCAACGAGGGATAAGTCATCTTTACCACCGACAAAAGTTTCAATAGTTGAATTCTTAAATGACATTCCGTTAGCCAACACAGTTTTGGCAAAACGCGGATCACGACCTGCATATGGATTCTGTGGATTAAATTTTGGGTCTTCACATTCCCAACCATTGGGTCCCAATACTACACGGTAACCTGCTAAGGTTTCAAATGCATCAACCAGATTCTGAGAAGGGTATACTGAGTTCCTTACATTTTCCTTTCTACCTTCAGTAAAACGGATAGGAAAATTGGTCATTTCAAAATTTTGGTTATCACCATTCATACGGAATAATACTACTTCTTTTGAATTTAAATTATTTACTTTGTCACCACGATCCAATTGATACAGGTTAGCATTAATCAAATCTAATGCAGCCTTAGCAGAAATTTTCCATTTTTCAGAATTCATGGCTGGATTATGTAATTTACTAGCTGCATACAGCAATGCTTTTGATTTCAATGCCATAGCATAACCTTTAGTAACTCGACCTATCTGAGCATCAGGCTCGTTCCTATAGTCCACCGGTAACTCCATACAAGCATCACATTCTGAAACGATAAAATTAATTGCATCTGTAAATGTTGTCTTTGGCAAAGTATTCGCTTCATCAGTAGTCAGCATAGTTAGTGGCATGGCTATATCACCATAACGGCGGGCCAATTCAAAAAAGAAAGTAGCACGGAGTATACGAGCTTCCAAGGGGAAGTTTTTCAATTTGCGCATCCAATTCTTATAATTATGATCATACTGGTAACGACTTAAATCCACATCTTGAACAGATTTTAAGAATTCGTTAGCTGCACGGATACCAATATATAATTCCCAACTGCTGTCAACTGTTTGTAAAGCCGACCATCTACCATTATTGAATTTTTGAATATCAGCACCAGTATCACCAAATTCAGCATCATCCGTAGCACAGTCACGCATGGCACCACCAATAGCACCAAGATCTTGAGGCATATAAGAGTACACTGTCGTCAGCACTTGCTCTACCTGCCCAAAGTAACGATAAACGTCTTCCCGGGTATTCAAATTATTGGTTTCATCAAAATCCAAGTAATTACATGATACGCATAGCGCAGTAATTAAAATAAAAATTATTCCACGTTTTAATTTCATATTATACTAGTATTTAACGTTAAAAACTAAATTGAAGTCCCATCCAATAGGTTCTTAACGAAGGATAGGTTGCACCTAGCTGTTCCGGATCGAAACCATCTACATTATCTAATGAAAACAGGTTGTTACCTTGCAGGTAAACTTTCACATCAGCCATATGATTCTTTGTTTTCGGATACAGATAAGAGATTCTTAAATTTCTTAATTTCAAGAACGAACCATCACGAAACCACAAAGAATTGTGCTGGTAATTATTTTCATTCGGAAGAGTAGTTAGACGAGGTAGAGTTGCTGTTGTCGCGTTTTCAACAGTCCAAGGTTGTTCGTTATCAAGCAGAGTTTGTGACAAATTACCGTTACTTACCAATGGCTTGTACAACGGACTATCAAGCAAGCTAATTGTTCTACCTGTTAAACCTTGAAAGTCAGCAGACAAATTAAAATTTTTATAACCTACATTTAGGGTGAAACCAAAATAGAAACGAGGTATAGAAGAACCAAACATTTTCACACGGTCCTGTGAGTCAATCACATTATCACCATTTTGATCCTTGTATTTAATATCTCCCGGGCGAATATTACCACCAAACAATTGCTGTGGACTGTTATTGATTTCCATCTCGCTGTTGAAAAAACCTTCCACTTCCAAACCATAGCTTTGCCCTACCCGGTTACCCTTGTGATACAGATAATCATATTGTTGGTATTCTTCATTAGCCTCCACCAATTCTGAATTGACATATGACATGTTTACATCTAGCCCATAGTCTACAGCACTAATACGGTCTTTCCATGAAAAAGAAGCATCGAAACCACGGTATTTTTCAATACCTGAACAAAGCTGACCTATACCGATCCCAATGATACCTGATACGTTGTTGGCATTGGTCAAAATTTGAGTTCTCTTTTCAAAGAAGCCTTCTACATCCACACTCAAATGATTATTAAAAGCAATCAAGTTAAAGCCTAAAGTACCTTTTGCCGACCTTTCAGCTGAAAGGTTCAAAATAGGCAGAGCACCTTCACCTTTTCCCCAAACTTCAGCTACATTATTGGTAAAATAGTAGCTGCGGTCTGTATTTCCATATGATTGTCTAAACAATTCGTGTCTCAAGTTGCCATCCCAGCCTGATAAACCATTGCCCGGTAGGAAACCGCTTTCGGACACTTCATTGTCAAGCGGGCAGACCTGTATAAACGGCTCTCCTTCATAATGCTTTGCCAGGCAGTCACGAACAGATTCAACAGTACTTCCTGCTTTCAGCATATCGGTATATAATGGCACAGATACTACCATACCACTATAATAGTCGTCTATGATCGGTGAAAACAGCGGCAGTCTGTCAATTCCGGTGATCGCTTTCATTTCCTTTAGATGTTTATGCTGCTGTGTCAGAGCATATT
>ERZ824600.4996-NODE-4996-length-11201-cov-2.646510_pt1 | contig 11201 bp, 8 predicted proteins | sample MGYA00519933_ERZ824600 | MGnify/ENA primary metagenome ERZ824600 (study PRJEB31778, sample SAMEA3449178) | human gut metagenome | biome: human gut; feature: human-associated habitat; material: faeces | place: United Kingdom | collected 2010/2012 ... | reverse complement strand
AAGCTCCTCGGAGGCCGGCCCGAATTCATCGTCAAAAACCTTCGCGACTTCAGAACCGTCAACGCCGATTTCATCCAGATGAGGGCTGTTTATATTATAATAAAGATAGAAAGCAGCTGCACGAGAAACTGCGGGAAAAGCGACTGCCCCGCAGAAAACGGCCAAGACGGCTGTTTTGAACATTTTTTTCACAATCATCAAACCTTCTTTGATTATTTTTTTTCATCTTAACTTAAAAAAGCCAAAAATTAAAACTTTTTTTTGAGTTATGCCTCTCTTGTGAGTTCTTCCAGACGGCCGGACGCATTCAGCCATTCTTCTTCCGCCGCGGCGATTTCCTTTTCCAGTGCGGACAGCTGCTTTTGAAGCTCGATAACCTCTTCGCCGCCGGTGATATTCAGGAAGCGCGAGGTCAGCTCCTTTTGGCGCAAATGCAGTTCGTCGAGACTTTTATCCAGTCGGGAAACCTTTGTGCGAAGACTGTTGACTTCGGAACGGCGGGCCAAAGCCTGTTCCCGTTGCTGCCGGCCATCCGAGCGCGCAGTTGAAGCAGCCGACGGCACATTGTTTTCTTCAAGCAAAAGTTTGCGATAATCGTCCAAATCCCCGGTGTACGGGCGGCAATTGCCGTCTTTAACCAGCCAGAGACTGTCGGCTATCAGTTCTATCAGGTGCAAATCATGGGTAATCAAGATTACAGAGCCGGCATAAGCATTCAATGCCGCAGTCAAAGCCTCGCGGCCGTCAATATCCAAATGGTTGGTCGGTTCATCCAAAATCAGCAGGCCGGGGGCATCACGGGTCATAACGGCAAACAGCAGACGCGCCTTTTCACCGCCCGAAAGCTTTTCTATCTCGGTCAGCGCCTTTTCCCGGGACAGTCCGAAGCGGGCCAGATGCGCCCGAACCTTCGGCTCCAATACACCGGGCATCAGCGACGACATATATTGCAGCGCTGTCATATCCAGGGGGAGTTCCTCAGTTTGGTGCTGGGCAAAATAACCGACCTTCAACCGGGGAGAAGCTTTTAATTCTCCGGACAGCGGCGACAGACGTCCGGAAAGCAGCTTGGCTAAGGTCGACTTACCGTTGCCGTTGGCACCGAGCAACGCAATCCGGTCATTGTCGACAACGGATAAATTTAAATGTTTCAAAACAACTTTTTCCCCATAACCGACGGAAACGTCTTCTAAAGTTATCAGCGGAGGCGGCAGCGGCAACGGGTCGGGAAACTCAAAACACGTGAAAGCATCGTCTTCCAACGGCGGAAGAATTTCCATTTTTTCAAGCATCTTAATCCGGCTCTGCGCCTGTTTGGCTTTGCTTGCCTTATAGCGGAAACGGTCAACAAAAGACTGCAGGTGGCGGCGCTTCTGCTCCTGCTTTTCCGCCTGCTTTTGCAGCTGTTCTTTCCGCAGGGAACGGGTATTTTGAAAAGTATCGTAATTGCCGGAATAAGTGACCAGTTTCAGATTGTCAAAATGAACGATATAATCGCAAAGCGCGTTGAGAATATTCCGGTCATGGCTGATGATGACCAAAGTACCGCGATATTTCTGCAAATGGTTTTCCAGCCACATTCCGGCTTCCAAATCGAGGTGATTGGTCGGTTCGTCGAGCAACAGGACTTCGGACGGCTGAAACAGGGCCGCAGCCAAAGCCAGACGCATGCGCCAACCGCCGGAGAACTCCCTTATCGGGCGTGACAAATCTTCGTTTTTGAAGCCGAGGCCGTGCAATATTCCGGCTGCCCGCGCCGGCGCCGAAGCCGCTTCAATCATGTTCAGGCGCTCGTGAATTTCGGCAAGTTCATCGCCGGACGCGGTCTCCAGCCTTTGCAGAAGTTCGGTGCGCTCACGGTCGGTCGAAAGCAGAAAATCCAATATCGGGACGTCAATATCCCGCATTTCCTGCTCAACAAAAACCACCCGGTAACTGTTAGGGAAAAAGACCGAACCGGTTTCGGTTTCCAATTCGCCTTTCAGCACGCGGAACAGCGTTGATTTTCCGCAGCCGTTGGCGCCGACCAGACCTACTTTCTGACCGTCGGAAATATGCGCGGAAGCATGTTCCAAAAGCACTTTGGAACCAATGCGCAAGGTTATGTCGTTTATCTCTATCATTCTTCAGGCTTGATAACACAGAGATTGGCGCCGCGCAACACAAAATTATCTGTATCTTCGGAAAATTGCCATGGCAAAAATATCGGCCGTTTCAGAAGACTAATGACCACCGCCGACAAGCAACGACGTCGGCAGCCGGTGCCGACGGGCGTAAAAAAGATAAAACAGCGCAGAAAAAACCACCGGTATCAATGTAAACAGGTACATGTTCCGATAACCCCAGCGGTCGGCGATAAGCCCGAGGACAATAACGCCGATGCCCATGCCCAAATCAAGACCGGTAAACAACGTGGCGTTGGCGGCGCCAAGACGGTAATGCGGAACATCGCGCACGGCCATGGTCTGAATGGTCGTCTGCAACGCGCCGAAACCGATGCCGTAGATGACGGCAACCAACAGAAACTCCTGCAGGACCGAAGCTGCCGACAAAATGACAATTGCGACAAACAGCAGCATAAAGCCGGGGATTATGGCAACGTCAAAGCCAAACCGGTCAACGGCTTTGCCGACCAGCGGACGGGTAATCAGAATGACAACCGCATAAACGGAAAAAAAGACGCCGATGCTTTTTATCCCCTGCGAATAGGCATATAAAGGCAGAAAACTGATAATTGACCCGAAAGTGAAAGTCAGGCAGAACATAAGCACGGCAGTCGGAATAACCGACTTTTCGTAAATTTCAACTTTCAGACGCTTGGACAGCAGCGCATTTTTGCGATGACTGCATTTGATGAAAAAACCGATGCCAAAACTTACCAGGGCAATGGCTGCGGCAATAAGAAACACACTGCGCAGGCCGCAAAGGCCGCCGAGATAAATGCCCAGAGCCGGCGCAAAGGCCATTGACAACCCGTTGGCCAGACTAAACCAGCCCATTCCCTCGGCAAAACGCGACTTAGGTATGATTTCGGCGGCAATGGTGGCCGTCGCAGTACCGGCGAGCCCCCAGCCCAGGCCATGGCCGAGGCGAACCAGAATAATCAGCGCAATGCTGCCGACCATGCCGTAGAGATAAACCATAACGGTAAAAACGCCAAGACCGCAAAGCAGCACTTTCTTTTTGCCGATACGGTCAAGCAGAATGCCGGCCGTCGGCCGGGCAATCAGGGTTGCGGCCGTAAAAATACCCATGACAAGGCCGATAACGGCGTCAGATCCGCCGAGACTTTTGATATAAAGCGGCAGGGTCGGAAAAATCATCTGAAAGCTCAGAAAGACAAACAGATTCACAAAACTGACGGCAATAAAATTACCCGTCCATATCGGTTCGCGGCGCGACGGCATCGGTTCTCTCCCAAAGGCAGCAAATTAACAAGGAACCGCAGCGGAAAAAGCCTCCAGACAAACGGTATCGACGGCCGTCCCCATATTCTGCGGCGAATAAACCCGGTGCGAATAGATCGTAAATAAGATAGCCATTACAATAACGAATCCAAGAAGCCCGAGTTTAAAATGTTCAATCAGAATCAGCAACGTCCTAAACATTTATCCCAACACTTTCAGTTTTTATATTCCGGTCCGACATTTACAGTATAGTTGTACGGAAAATACCGACAAGCATATAATTGATTTAGGCACAAAAAACCGCCTTTACAATATTTGGCACGCATTTTGCATATAAACATATAAGTTTAATGTGATTTTTGCGGAGTTTTTGCGTTATGAATGCAAAGAAGTTTAAGAAAACAGCCACTTTCACACTGGTTATGCTTGTCAGCCTGCTGTTAAGCCTGCCGGCATTTTCGGCATCGCGCATAAAAGATATTGCCGATTTTGAGGGCGTCAGAGACAACCAGCTGGTCGGTTATGGCATGGTTGTGGGCTTAAACGGCACCGGAGACAACATCAAATCAATCAATTTTGCCAAGGAAAGCCTGGTTTCGCTTCTGGACAGCGTCGGCATCAACTCGCGCGACGGTCAGCTGAAGTCAAAGAACATTGCCGCGGTCATGGTTACGGCCAATCTGCCGGCTTTTGCCAGACAGGGCAGCCGAATTGACGTTATGGTTTCGGCGCTCGGCGACGCCAAAAACCTGCAGGGCGGCACGCTGATTGCCACACCGCTGGTCGGCGCCAACGGCGAAGTATATGCCGTGGCGCAGGGGCAGGTTGCCGTCGGCGGCGTTTCGGCCCGCGGCGCAACAGCTTCGGTTACCAAAGGGGTTCCGACTTCCGGACGCATTGCCAACGGCGCGATTATTGAAAATGAAATCCCTTTTTCGCTGGAGAGCCTGGATACTATCCGCATTGCCCTGCGCAACCCCGACTTTACGACGGCACGGCGGGTTTCGGATGCCATTAACGCCTTTTTGGGAGAGCAGACGGCCAAAGCGACCGACCCGGCAACCATTCAGCTGGACGTCCCGGATCAGTACAGGGACAAAATCGTCGACCTGATGACTAAAATCGAACAACTGCAGGTGCAGCCCGACCAGACGGCAAAAGTTGTCATTGACGAAAGCTCCGGCATCGTGGTTATCGGCAAAGACGTCAAAATCAACCGTCTGGCCATTGCCCAGGGCAACCTGACCATCAAGATTACGGACATGCCGATTGTATCGCAGCCGCTGCCGTTTTCCGACGGCACGACGGTTACGGGCGTAACTTCGGCGATTGACATTAACGAAAGCGTCGAAACCAAACTCAGCGTTCTGGATACCGGCGTCAACCTGCAGGAACTGGTAGACGGCCTGAACGCTCTCGGCGTCAGCCCGCGCGACCTTATCAGCATTTTGCAGGCCATTAAGGCCAGCGGCGCCCTGCAGGCAGATATTGAGGTAATTTAAGATGATGAGCCCGGCATTACATACCGATTACAGCGGACTGGCCATTGAGCGTCAGAAAAGCCTGATGGCAAGCGCCCAAAACGGCGGTACCGAAGAAATCAGACAGACGGCCGAGGACTTTGAGGCCTTTTTCCTGAGCCGCATGGTCGAAACCATGTTTGAGGGAATTTCGACCGACGGAATGTTCGGCGGCGGCAACGGCGAAAAAGTCTTCCGTTCGCTGCTGATAAACGAATACGGCAAGGCAATGGCCAAGACCGGCACCGTCGGGGTCGCCGACTATGTAATGAAGTCCATTCTGGAAATGCAGGAAGTTCAGTCTCAGGGCTTTATCGACGGAACAAAAAACAAAGAGGTGTAAGATGGAAAACCTGTCGCAGAAAGAAGAAATTAAAGCCAAAGCTGCGGATTATCTGGACATTGTCCGCAGTTTCTCCGAGCTGCTCAGAGAAGAAAACGACGCTCTGGAGAAGTTCGAGACGGACAAAGTCGCCGCATTATACGAGCAAAAAGTCAAACTGGTTACGGCCTATCGTTCCTTTGTGGCCTTTTTTATCAAAAATCAGGAAGGACTGAAACTGCTGGATCAGGAAGACAAGCTGACCCTGCGCGAAGAAGCGCTGAAGCTTGACGAACTTCAGCATGAAAACAGCAAGCTTCTGCAAACCAGAATGAAAGTCAGCCAGACGATTATGGATTCCATTGTCAATCTGGCCAAAAACCGTACCAAGGCATACTCTACTTCGTACGGAAGCCAGGGCAAGTATTCGCCGCTGGACAACAGTAAAAACGCAATAGCGATAAACAGAACTTTATAGGAGTTTTTACCATGGCATTATTATCAGGATTGCAAACTTCCCTTACCGGAATGAAAGTGGCGCAGCAGCAGCTGGACATCATCGGCCGCAATGTCGCCAACGTGGATACGGAAGGCTATACCCGTAAGACGGCGGCGCAAAAAAACGTGGTTCTGGCCGGACAAAACGCCGGCGTCGCCCTCGGCAATATTACCCGCACCGTCAACGAAGGCCTGTTGCGGAGTTTTCTGGCGGCAAACAATGCCTATGGTACGGCCAACGGCAAAAGCCAGTATCTGAGCAAGACGGAAACCCTGCTCGGCACGCCGGAAGGCGATGATTCCATTTCGGCCAGCGTTGCAGACCTTCAGGCGGCTTTCAACACCTTTTCAACCGACGTCACTTCCGCAACCGGGCGTTATAATCTGTTAAATGCGGCGAACACGGTCACTTCGCGCCTGAACTACCTTTCGGAAGAAATACAGAAACTCCGCGGCGATGCTGACATGAGCATCAAGGAAGACGTTGACCAGATCAACAACCTGCTGGACGAACTGAAAACCCTGAACGACAAAATCGTCAAATATCAGGTCTTGGGCTATGACGGCGTTGCCGATTTGGAAGACCAGCGAGACTCTGCCCTGCGCGATCTCAGCGGTCTGATTGACATCAATTATTTCAAACGCGAAAACGGCGAAATGGTCATCCAGACCAAAAACGGCGTAACGTTGCTTGACCGCGACGTTCACAAGCTGAGCCACAACTCGGTTGCCCAGGCCAGCGCGACAACTTCCTATGCCGGCGGCGGCATTTCCGGAATTTATGTTGACGGCGTCGACATTACCAACCAGATTGCCGGCGGCGAAATTCAGGGGCTCATCGAAATCCGCGACGTTACCCTGCCCTCGCTGCAATCGCAGCTGGACGAGCTTGCCGGCGTTCTGAAAACGCAGATTAACGCCATTCACAACCAGGGTACGGCTTACCCGAACACGCCGTCGTCGCTGACCGGCACCCGCAGCTTTATTGACCCTAATGCGCAGCATATCAGTATTGAAAACGGCGATGTCCGTTTCATCATCTTTGACTCGGAAGGCAATCAGGTTGCCACAACCAACCTCAACGGCGGTCTCGGCTTTACCGAGGGTACCGTTGCCGAGATGACCCAGCGTATCAATGACTGGCTGCAATCACCCGACGGTGCCAATCTGCCGCAGGCTTCCGCTGGCTTTGACGACGACGGACATCTGGTTATCGACACCGGCGACAGCCATTATGGACGAGGCCAGCTCGACCGTCGGCAGCGAACAGAGCAGCGTCAGCATCAAGTTTGACGCCAACGGCGACGGCACTTACGACCGTACCGCCGAAGGTTTCTCAAGCTTCTTCGGACTGAACGACTTTTTCGTCAGCAACACCAACGAAGCCATTTATGACTCAAAAGTTGTCAGCAAAGGCATGAATCTGGGACTGAAAAACGTCGTTACCCTTAACTTCTCGGATACGTCGCACGGTCTGAACTACGGTTCCATCAACATTTATCCGAACGACAGCCTGCAAACCATTGTTGACAAAATCAACAGCGATCCGGTCTTGAACGAAAATATTCAGGCCTCGCTGGTTCCGAACGGCAACGGCTATGTTCTGCGAATTGTCAACGCGTCCGGAGAGCAGATGGAAATCAGCGAAAGCGTCGCTCCCGGCGGCCAGGGCGGCGTTATTGAAAAACTCGGTCTGGCGCCTTCGAATGCCGGCGTATCGTCGTCCATCAGCGTCCGTGAAGAGCTGCAGACGACCCCGGCCCTGATTGCCAACGGTTCGCCGCAGTATGACGTTGCCAGCAGCGAATACAAACTCAATCAGGCATCGAACACTATTGCCAACGAAATGGTCAAAGTCTTTACGGAATCGCAGTCGTTCGGACAATCAGGCACGTTGTCGTCAATGTCAACCACCCTATCCAACTATGCATCGACCTTCGTCGGCAACATCGCGTCGGAAACCAACGAAGCATCCAAAACGCTGGCATATCAGCAGGAGCTGACAAATTCGATTTCAACCAAAGAAGCGCAAATAAGCGGCGTTGACATGGACGAAGAGCTCAGCCAGCTGATTGTCTTTCAGCAGAGCTACGCGGCCTGCGCTCAAATGTTTACGGCGTCCAAAGAAATTCTGGACATGCTGCTGAATATGGTTAACTAGGAGGTATTGCCATGGTAAGAGTTCCAACTTATTCAACTTACATTAACATGATGAACGGCGCGCTTAAAAACAAGCAGCTGGTTGATCAGTACAGTTTTCAGTCGATTACGGGCCTGAAGTCGCAGACCTATTCCGGCTACGGCATGAGCGCTTACAGCATTGTCAGTCTGGAGGCGGCGCTGACCGTAAACAACAACTATATGGAAAACAACAGCATTCTTGAGGTAGAACTGAACACCATCAACACATCGCTGGAATCCATTCAGTCGACCATCAAAGACTTTAAAAGCATGCTGACTTCTTTCAGCGGTTCGGTCAGCGATACGTCGACCCAGAAAGACCCGGACAAGACCGGCGGCGAAATCACTTTTACCAGCGACAACAAGGCCGATTATCTGGGACGTTCGATTACGATTAACGGCACCACGTACACCTTTGCGGAAGACGCCATCGGCAACAACATCGACATCAGTGCCGCAACTTCCGCGCAAGACGTTATGGACGCGCTGGAAAACAAACTGCCTGCCAATGACAAATTCACGTTTAACGGCATGACTTTTTCCTACCCGCTGTACACGGTTGACAACACGTCTTCCATCCTGAACGCGAACGGCGTCAAAACCGGCACGCCGAAATCGGAAAGCAGCGCGCTGACGGGAAACCTTACGCCTGACTATACCGGCGGCGAAATCAGTTTCTCAAGCAACGACATCAACGACTATCTGGGCAAGACCCTGACCGTTAACGGCACAACATATACCTTTGCAACCAACGGCGACGGCAATAACATCGACATCAGCGGCCTGACCAGCGCCGAAGAAATCATGAACGCGCTGAAAGACAAACTGCCGAGCAATCCCGAATTTAAATTCGAAGGCACCAAATTTTCTTTCCCGCTGTATACCATCAACGGAAGTTCAACGGTTCTGAAGGCCAACGGGGTTACGACCGGCGAGCCGCATACGATGAGCAATGACCAGTATCAGGAGATGAAACAGCTGCAGACAACCGCATTTTCAACGCTGAAAATGCTGGTTGACAGCCTCAACACCTTTGTTAACGGAAAATATCTGTTCGGCGGCGGAAACACGACCCAGGCGCCGATTAATTTCCCGTTCAACTCGCTGGAAGATTTTCAGAACTATTATGACGGCATTAACATTAAATTCCCGGAAAGCGCCGCGGCCAACCTGACCAACATGTCGATGGACGGCAAAAGCGTCGGCAATCTGACTATTGCGTCAACCGGCGGCAATACGGCCACCCTGACAGCCGGAAACGCCGGCGGTTTTCTGAAAGAAGGCATTACCGCCAATGACCGTACGACCGGCGACCTGACCTTTAACCGCGAAAACGGAACAATCAAGGCTACCCAGCATGGCGCGTTTTCTTCCCTGAAAGCCGGCGACACCATCGTCATCGGCGGCGCCAAAGCCTATACCATCAAGTCCGTTTCTTCCGACGGCAAGACCATTACGGTTGACGAAGATACGCCGATTATGGAAAGCACGACGATTTCGCCCAACGACGACGTTACCTTCTCGACCTCTTTCCCGGTCGGCTCGGTCATCAATATGGAAGGCTTCGGCAGCAACACCGTGCCGCGGGTTCAGGTTACGGGCATCAGCGACGACGGCACGACACTTTATGTAACCGCCGACCCCGGATATCTGCCGGACGAAGGAAACCCGCAGGTTATTGACGCTTCGGGAAAATGGAGCATGGAAACCCAGTCTTATTATCAGGGCGGCACCCTGTCTTCCAGCAAGATGATTTCCGACAACCAGAGCCTGACTTTTGATATCAACGGGCAGGACGCGGTATTTGAACAGATGTTCCGCGCCCTCGGTCAAATTGCCCAAGGCAATCTGGTCGACACGCGCAATCCGGCTGACGGCACGGACAGTCTGATTAACTCCGATCAGGCCATGGACCGGGTAATGGACTCGCTGGATTTGATTCAGAACGCCCTGTTCAACTCTTCGGCCGATACGTCCACTTCCAACCCGGATTTATATTCAATTCTGGCCAAAACCAATTCAAACACGGTACTGTTAAACAACGTGACGGAAAACCAGACGCTGGTAAAAAACAATCTGGAAAACAACATTTCGTCACTGAAAAACGTCGACAAGACGGAGGCTGCGACCAAACTGCTGCTGGCGGTAGAAAACCTGCAGGCTTCCTATTCGGTCATGCAGACGACCATGAGCTTGTCGATTTTGGATTACCTCAAATAGAAAGCGGAGGTAATCGGGGCAGAGAAAAGGCCTTTCCAGAAAGGAAAGGCCTTTTCCTTTAAGCGGGTGCCGATTACCTCTCGCGTCGGATGGCCCTGATATTGCGGATATAGGCAATATCGGTTTCGAATTTTTCCAAATCAACCGGAAGCTTGCGGCGCCAGTTCGGATGTTTGTCCCGGTCAACGCCCGGAAGGTTCTGCATTTTTTCAACATGAAAAATGTCTTCCGGCTGCGCCAGAAAAACTTTGGAAACCGAACGGGCGGCAAAACGATGAACCGCCTCTTCAATTCCTTCGGGATAGGCTTCGCCGTAGATATAATCGCCTTTGCGAAGGTTGTCTTCCGGCCAGACGCCGTTAATGTCCAAAACATGAAGGAGTTTCCAGCGATCGACTTCGCGCTTCTGGTAGGCATGGGACTGTGTCTCATCATTGTCAATAATGTTCAAGCTGCGCATGAGGGCAATGTCATATCCGAACCACCACATCCGCAACGGCGCCATGTCGTGGGTGCCGATTGAGGTAAACGCATATTCGGGATACTGCTGCGGACTGCGAAAATCGCCCCAGCCGGCGTCAAAACGCTCAGCCCAGAGGACGCCCAGAGAATAGACATTGCGGGCGCGCAGCGTGTCAATGAAACCTTCGGGCACGTTGCCGATGCTTTCGCCGACAATCATGCACTGGTTCAAATGGCTCTCCAGCGCGACGATATTGAGCATATCGCGAAAATTGAAATAAAGGTAAGTTCCGGCAGTGCCGCTGTCGGGAATTATATACAAACGCATCAATCCCATAACATGGTCAATGCGCAACGCGCCGGCCGAACGCATATTGGCACGCAGGATTTTGATAAAAGGCTGATAGCATTTTTCCTTGAGGACAAAAGGGTTAAAGGTGCCAAGACACCATTTTTGCCCAGCAGGAAAAAAAGCGTCCGGCGGCGCGCCTGCGCCGACACCGGGAATAAACAGTTCCGGATCGCTCCAAACTTCGGTGCTTTCAGAATTGACGCCGACCGGCAGGTCACGGTAAAAGCCGAGACGCATGC
>ERZ824600.4993-NODE-4993-length-11205-cov-2.540448_pt1 | contig 11205 bp, 6 predicted proteins | sample MGYA00519933_ERZ824600 | MGnify/ENA primary metagenome ERZ824600 (study PRJEB31778, sample SAMEA3449178) | human gut metagenome | biome: human gut; feature: human-associated habitat; material: faeces | place: United Kingdom | collected 2010/2012 ... | reverse complement strand
GAGCTGGGCTGGTTCAATGTCGGGGTGTTCAGCGGCAGAACGGGTGCGATGGCGGACGACGGCAGGATTCACGACGGGGTGTCGTATACGGCCTTTTCACTGTGGGATACCTTCCGCGCCGAACATCCGTGGCTGCAGCTGGTGGCCTCAGAGCGGGTGAACGACATGGTCACGGCGCTGGTGCAGATGTACGAGCAGGGAGGGTGGATACCCAAATGGCCGAACCCCACCTACACCAACATCATGATCGGCACGCATGCCGATGCGGTTATAGCCGACGCCTATGTCAACGGGTTCCGCGGCTACGACGTCGAAACGGCCTATCGGGCCATACGCAAGGATGCCTACGTGCCTCCGAAGTACGACGATACCTCGACGTGGGGCGACCGTGCCCTGTGGAACGGGCAGTATGAGGCGCGCGGCGGCCTGACCAACTATCTGGAGAAGGGGTATGTCGCCTCCGACCGTACCAGCGAGGCGGTGGCCCGCACGCTGGAGTTCGCTCTGGATGACTACTGCATCGCACAGATGGCCCGCGGGCTGGGCAAGACCGGGGACTACGACGATCTGATGGCGCGGTCGCGCAACTACCGCAACCTGTTTAACACCTCGACCGGCTGTTTCCAGGCACGCCGTGCCGACGGTTCGTGGGACGGGGCGCAGGTGGGATTCACCGAGGGTTCGAATCTTACATACCAGTTCTGCGTGATGCAGGATGTCGCGGGGCTCATCGGGCTGATGGGCGGCGACGGCAAGTTCGCCGAGGCGTTGGATTTCGTGTTCGACAATGGCCATTACCGCCACGACAACGAGCCGTGCCACCATTATGTTTACCTTTACGACTACTGCGGCCGCCATGACATGGCACAGCGACGTCTGCCCGGTATCCTGGAGGCCAATTACCGTAACAGCGCCGACGGCCTGTCGGGTAACGACGATTGCGGGCAGATGTCGGCATGGTACCTTTTCAGCTCGCTAGGGTTCTATCCCGTCACCCCCGCCTCGGGAGAGTATGCGCTGGGCATACCCCACTTCCCGAAGATCCGTATGGACCTGCCCGGCCGGCGCAGGCTTACGATACGGGCCGTGGGGTTGGGCGAGCACGATGTATTGCCCGTGGTGCGCTTCAACGGGCAGCGGCTGGACAAACCGTTCATAACCACACGGGAACTGTTGCGCGGCGGAGAGCTTACGTTCGGGCCCGATGCGGCTGAGACGCCTGCCGAGAGAAGATAAAACGGGTTATGCAATGAAATATCTTTTGAGCATGTTTTTTTGTGCGGCGGCGTTTTGTGCGGCGGCGCAGCAGGTATGGACGCCCGACAACGGTGACGGCACCTTCACCAACCCCATCATGTGGGGCGATTGGCCCGATCCCGACATAATACGCGTGGGCGACGACTTCTACATGGTGTCGACGAGCATGCACTATGTGCCGGGGTGTCCAGTCGCCACGTCGAAGGATCTGGTCAACTGGCGTATGGCCGGCTATGCCGTGGAGCGCTATGACGATGATCCGCGTTACGACATGCAGGGCGGCACGCTCTATCTCAACGGGGCGTGGGCGAGCACCATACGCTACCGCGACGGCAAGTTCTACGTCGGCTTCTGCACGCCCTACGGCTGGGGTACCGAGAAGGGCCATTTCTCGATATGCACGGCCGAGCGTCCCGAGGGCCCGTGGGAGCGGACTGTCTTCCCCGAGTATCTCTACGACCCGGGGCTCTTCTTCGACGACGACGGGCGCGTGTATGTGGTGCACGGCCAGGGTACGCTCTACATCACCGAACTGAGCGCCGATGTCAAGTCGGTCAAGGGTGAGCCTGTGGAGATATGGAACCGCCGTTTCAAGGACAGCGCTACCTTCGGCGGCGGCTTCGGCATGGAGGGTTCGCACATGTACAAGATCGACGGCAAGTATTACATAACCTGCCCGGCGGGCGGTACCGAGGGGTGGCAGGTATGCCTCCGCTCGGACAATATCTACGGCCCTTACGAACATAAGGTCATCATGCAGGACGACAGCTCCTATCCGCCCAACGGACTGCACCAGGGCGGCATGGTGCAGCTGGAGAACGGCGACTGGTGGTTCATCATCATGCAGGACCGCGGCCCTATAGGGCGTGTGCCGTGTCTTGTTCCCGTTACGTGGGAGGATGGTTGGCCGATGCTTGGCGTTGGCGGACGCGATGTGGTGACATACCCCAAGCCCGATGTCGGGAAGAGGGCACAGCCGCTGTCGGCGCCGGCCACGTCGGACGAGTTCGACGGCAAGCGCCTGGGGCTGCAGTGGCAGTGGAACCACAATCCCGACCCGGCGCGGTGGTCGCTCTCGGAGCGGCGCGGGTACATGCGCCTGCGCGCGTCTCGGGCCGACGACCTGACGACGGCGCGCAATACGCTGACGCAGCGTGTGCAGGGCCCCTCGTGCGAGGGCTCGGTCGTGATGGAGGTGTCGGGCCTCGAGGATGGCAACGTGGCCGGTTTCGGTATCTTCGAATTCCCCTATGCCTATGTCTGCGTGCGGCAGGAGGCGGGCGAGCGCCGCATAGTGATGTGCAACGATGGCGATGAGCGTACTGTGGGCTTGCTGGAGGGCGACAGGCTGTGGGTCAGGGTACGCGTCACGGACCGCGATTTCAGGGCGATGTTCTATTACAGCCTCGACGGGCGCGAGTACCACCCGGCGGGAGAGTTGGATATGGGCCTGGGGCTGCCATGGACGGCAAACAGGTTCGCGTTGTTTAATTTCAGTACCACGGATGGTGGCGTCGGCGGATATGCCGACTTCGACTGGTTCCGTTTTACCGGCAAATAGCGTGTTATGAGGATGATGAGGTGTTTCAGGGTGACGCTTGCGGCGATGCTGGCCGCATGTGCCGCGGTGTGTGCGGCGAAAGAGCCGTCGCGTGTCGAGTTGAACATGAATGGCGATTGGGCCTTTTACCGCGGTGATACGGCCGGCGGTGCCGATCCGGCGGTGTCGGCCGCGGAGTGGATACCCGTGGTGCTGCCGCACGTGATGCAGCTCGAGCGGAAACATTGCGGCGGTGATGTCATCTACGACGGCGTGGGCTGGTACCGCCGCTATTTCGTGCTGCCGCAGTCGTACCGTGACAAACGTGTGGTGGTGTCGTTCGAGGGTGTCATGACCTCCTGCGAGCTGTATCTGAACGGCGAGAAGGTTGCCGAGCACCATGGCGGCTATGTGGGCTTCACGGCCGACATATCCGATCGCATCGACTGGCATGGCACCAACATGCTGGCGCTGCGTGTCTCGGCAGAATACGACCCGCTGACGCCTCCGGGCAAGCCGCAGGAACGTCTCGACTTCTATTATTACAGCGGCATCTACCGCGATGCTAAGATGGTCATCACCGACCGTCTGCACATTACCGATGAGCTGGAGGAGGAGAAGGTCGCCGGCGGCGGTATCTTCGTCACATATCCCGAGGTGGGGCGCGACAGGGCCGTGGTGGCCGTGCGCACCGACCTCAGGAACGGCCATGCGCAGGATCGCCGCGGCGTGCTGCACACGGTGCTGAAGGATGCCCGCGGGCGCGCGGTGGCGGAGGCGGAGAGCCCCTTCACGCTTGGCAGCGGCCGTACGTGCACGCTCGAGCAGCGGCTGACGGTCGACAACCCGTTGTTGTGGCATCCATACGATCCCAATCTTTATACGCTCGAGTGCCGTGTCGAAGCCGACGGCCGCCAGGTCGACGCCCGTACCGAGACCATTGGCATCCGCACCATACGATATGACCGCGACGGGGGCTTTTTCATCAACGGCGAGCATCTCTATCTTGTGGGCGCCAACCGCCACCAGTCATTCCCCTATGTGGGCGATGCCGCATCGAACTCGATGCAGGAGCGTGATGTCATCGACATGAAGCGCGGCGGATACAATGCCGTGCGTGCGGCCCACTATCCGCACGACCCGGCATTCCTCGATGCCTGCGACCGTTACGGGCTCCTGGTGGTGGAGTGCATTCCCGGGTGGCAGTATTTCAGCGACGACCCCGTTTTTGCGGAGCGCCTGCGCGAGGCGGCGCGCGGCATGATCCGCCGCGACCGCAACCATCCCTCGATAATATTGTGGGAGACGGCGCTCAACGAGACCTATTACCCGATCGGGGTGGTTAAGTCGATCTATGATATAGCGCATGCGGAGTATCCGGGCGATCAGATGTACACCGCGGGCGACTATTACAGCCACGAGGAGACGGAGCCCTATTACGACGTCTTCTACAAGCAGGTGGGACGCTTCCCGCAGGACGGCAACGTCATGACCAACAGCCTCGATGACCAGGTTGCCGTCAAGCCGCTGCTGACGCGCGAGTGGGGCGACGGCGTGGGCGAGAAGCCGCGTGTAAGGCTCTCCGAGAACGAGGAGGAGCAGATGCGCCAGTGCCGCGGCCGCTTCGACCAGCTTCGCGGCAACGGTTACTTCGACTGGTGCATGCTCGATGCCAACCCGCGCATGGGAGGCCATTTCCTGTGGAGCTACAACGACTACAACCGCGGTGCCGAGGAGGAGACCATGTTCTGCGGCGTGGTTGACGTCAACCGCTGGCCCAAGTCCAGCTACTACATGATGCAGAGCATGCGCCCGGCCGACGTCTCGCAGCGGGGCCTTTACGAGGGTCCGATGGTGCATGTGGCCTCGTTCAACTCGTCGGAGGAATACACGACCTCGACTACCGCCATCCCCGTCTTCTCGAACTGCGACCGTGTACGTCTCTACCGTAACGGCAAACTGGTCGGGGAGCGCACGCGCGAGGAGATGAAGCCGGAGTACGGCGCAACCATAGGCAAGGGCGGAAGCCCCATGTATACGTTCGATGCGGGCGGGTACGAGAGCGGCGAGCTGCGTGCCGAGGGACTGATCGGCGACCGTGTCGCGGCCGTGCACACGGTGCGTACGCCGGGGGCGCCTCACCATATCGAGGTCGTGGTGCCGCCGTATCCGGTCGATCCCGTTGCCGACGGCAGCGACATGATTCCCGTCTACTTCATGGTGTGCGACGCGGACGGCACATGGATCAACACCTCGCAGGCCGAGATCGAGATCACGGTATCGGGCGAGGGGCGTCTCATAGGCGACGGCATACGCCGCATAGGGGTCAATCCCCAGCAGGTGGAGGGCGGCATCGGCTTCGCCTTTGTGCGCACGACGCGCAAGGCGGGCAGGATATGTATCGAGGCGCGGTCGGCGGGTCTCGGGGCGGGACGGACGGTAGTGCGAAGCCGCCAGTTCTGCGGCAGCAGCCTTGCCGACGGCGGGCATGCCCCGTTCTCGGGCGACGAGGAGGATGGCGTGGTGGTCAAGCCCACGCGCTGGGACAGGGCCATTCTCGAGCGGCCGAAGGTGGCCGTGGCATCGGTGGAGGTGACGTCGGAGCAGGCGGGATATGCCAAATCGAACATTGTCGACGGCGACGATTTCAGCTGGTGGATAGCCGGCGGAGACACCTTCCCGCAGACGGTGACGCTGACGCTGGCGCAGGCTACGGATGTGGCGGCGTGCCGCATACGCCTGCAGAAGGACAGCTCGTCGTATGAATATCGGGTCGAATCGTCCGAGGACGGACTCTCGTGGCAGCCGTTGTACAGCCACAAGTGTACGGGATGGGATTTCAAGCCCGTACGCATAGACAAGAGAATGAAGTATTTCAGGGTGACGTTCGATGCCACGTCGGGCGGCCGCGCCGGCCTGGCCGAGATAACGCTGTACGAGTAGCCAGGCCGTTGCGGCGGGGGAAAGCGATTGCGGTCTGCGAAATTTTGTATACTTTTACCCTCTCTAACGAGGAATATCGTCATTTCGCAATATGAACAAGATCGCAATCACGGCCGCAAGGCATGCGCTGGGCGCTGCCGCAGCCATATTATCGTTTGTCGCAGTCTCGGCGCAGGAGCCTGCCGACTATGTCGACCCCTTCATCGGCACCAACGGCATGGGCCACACCTTCCCCGGGGCATGCGTCCCCTTCGGTGCGGTGCAGCTCAGCCCCGACACCGACACCATCCCCCACAACGTGGGCGGGCAGTATCAGAAACGCGCCTACGAGTATTGTGCGGGCTACCGCCACGGCGACAAGACGATCGTGGGCTTCAGCCATACGCACTTCAGCGGCACGGGCCATTCGGATCTGGGCGACATTCTGGTGATGCCGTCGGTGGGTGATGTCAAGCTCAACCCGGGCACGGCGGATGATCCCGACTGCGGCTACCGTTCGCGTTTCAGCCATGAGAGCGAGAGCGCCTCGCCCGGCTACTATGCCGTGACGCTCGACGACAGCGGCGTGCGTGCCGAGCTGACGGCGACCGCGCGTACGGGCGTGCACCGCTATACCTTCCCCGAGAATGCGGACGGACATGTGGTTCTGGACCTCGCGCACGGCATCTATAACTACGACGGCAAGGTCCTGTGGTCGACGCTGCGTGTCGAGAGCGACACTCTGATTACGGGTTACCGCATCACCAACGGCTGGGCCCGCACCAACTATACCTATTTTGCGATATCCTTCTCGCAGCCCGTTACCGACTATGGCTATGAGGATCGTGCTCCGGTGCCGTATAACGGTTTCTGGCGCCGTTTCGATGTGAATAGCAACTTCCCCGAGATTGCGGGGCGCAAGGTCGCGGCTTATTTCCATTTCGACACGCGCCGCGAGCGTGAGCTTGTGGTTAAGGTTGCGCTGTCGGCCGTGAGCGCCGAGGGCGCCGTGGCCAACCTTCGGGCCGAGGCTGCGGGCCGCGGCTTCGACGAGATTGCGGCGGCGGCGCGCAAGGCGTGGAACGACAATATGGGCCGGTTTGAGATCGAGGGCACGGAGGATCAGCGCACGATGTTCTACACGTCGCTCTACCATACGATGATCAACCCCTCGGTCTATATGGATGTCGACGGCTCGTACCGCGGTGTGGACCACGGTATCCACCGCGCCGACGGCTTCACCAACTATACGGTCTTCTCGCTGTGGGACACCTACCGTGCCGAGCACCCCTTCCTGAACCTCTTCTTCCCGAAGCGCAACGCCGACATGGTGTGGTCGATGATCGCCCATTGCGACCAGAGCGTACACCACATGCTTCCCGTCTGGAGCCACATGGGCAACGAGAACTGGTGCATGAGCGGCTATCATGCCGTCTCGGTGCTTGCGGATGCCGTTGCGGCGGGTAACTTCACACACGTGCGCGCGGCGCTGGATGCCATGGTGAGCACCTCGACGGTGCCCTATTACGAGGGTGTTGCCGACTATATGGAGCTGGGATATGTGCCTCTGGACCGCAGCGCCACGGCCGCCTCTACCACGCTCGAATACTCCTACGACGACTGGACGATATACCGCACGGCGCTGGCCGCGGGCGACAACGCGACAGCGGAGCGTTACCGCCGGCGTGCGCTCAACTACCGCAACATCTTCGACCGCGAGACGGGATTCGCCCGCCCGCGATATGCCGACGGCAGCTTCAAGGCCGACTTCGACCCGCTGCAGACCTACGGCGAGGGCTTCATCGAGGGCAACTCGTGGAACTTCTCGTTCCATGCTCCGCACGACGTGTGCGGACAGGTGGCGTTGATGGGCGGCGACCGCGCCTTCACCGCGCGCCTCGACTCGCTCTTCTCGATGCACCTGCCCGAGCGCTACTACGAACATAACGAGGATATCACGGCCGACTGCCTGCTGGGCGGATATGTCCACGGCAACGAGCCGAGCCACCATGTCCCCTATCTCTATGCGTGGACGTCGCAGCCGTGGAAGACACAGTATTGGGTACGCGAGATCCTCGACCGCATGTATCGCAACGACATCGACGGCCTGAGCGGCAACGACGACTGCGGCCAGATGTCGGCATGGTACATCTTCTCCGTCATGGGCTTCTACCCCGTCTGCCCGGGCAGCGGCGAGTATGTGCTCGGCGCGCCCTACCTCCCGCTGGTGAAGGTCGCGCTGCCCAACGGCCGCACGCTTGAGATCCGTGCCGAGGGTGTGGACGACCGCCACCGCTACGTGCGCGAGATGCGCGTCAACGGCGAGCGCTGGACGAAGAACTATGTCACCTACGACGACATCATGCGCGGCGGCGTGTGGGAGTTCCGCATGTCGGCGTCGCCCGACCGCCGTCGCGGCACGAAGCCCGAGGCCCGTCCCTATTCGCTCACTGACGGGCTGGACGATGCGCCCGCGACGAAGTGAGGGAGGCGCGTCCGTTAAAAGAGTGATAACGATATTGAAGAGAAGAAAAATATGAGAAGGATTGTGATTACCGTAGCGGCGGCGCTTGTGACGGCGGCCGTTGCGGGGGCGTGCGCGGGATCGCGCCACGCCGAGAGCCGTGCCGATAGGGCGTGGCTGAAATATGATTCGGGCGAGGTGATCTTCGAGGACAAGGCCCCCTCGACCGAGGGCTCGCAGATCTACCGCCACATAATCCCCGACCCCGAGGCCTATATCCGCGAGCAGGCATGTACCGTGCTGGCGACGCTGTACGACTCGCCCAAGGATAATGTCCCCGTCGTGCACCGCATACGCTATACGCTGGAGGACATCGACGGCATCTCGGCCAAGGGAGGGTCGGACGGCGACATCTCGATCTTCTACAGCACGCGCCACATCGAGCGCTCCTACGGCGAGCAGCGTGACACGGCGCGCCTTATGTTCGAGACGCGCGGCGTGCTGCTGCACGAGCTTACGCACGCCTACCAGCTTGAGCCGCAGGGTATCGGCACCTACGGCACCAACCGTACGTTCTGGGCCTTTATCGAGGGTATGGCAGATGCCGTGCGTGTTGCCAGCGGCGGCTTCGGCCCCGACGGACGTCCCCGCGGCGGCAACTATATGGACGGTTACCGCACTACGGGATACTTCCTCGTATGGCTGCGCGACAACAAGGATCCCGAGTTCCTTCGCAAGTTCAACCGCAGTGCTCTGGAGGTTGTGCCCTGGTCGTTCGACGGCGCCGTGAAACATATCCTCGGCGGGCAGTACGATATCGACTCTCTGTGGCACGAGTATCAGGTCGCCGTGGGCGACATAGCCGAGTAGGCTCACACGTAAATAAGGACGGCGGGCGTCACACTTTCAGAGGTGACGCCCGCTGCCGTTTCTATGCCTGTGTGGTGTCGGGGCCTTCCCGCCCCGTAATGTCGCGTCCGGCAGGACGCTGGTAGAGCCTCAGCCCGAAGCGCGGGAGGATGGAGATCAGGTGGTCGAACAGGTCGTTCTGCACAGCCTCGTATTCGGGCCATACGGTGGTTGCGGTGAAACAGTATATCTCGACGGGCAGGCCCTCGGCCGTAGGCTGCAGCAGGCGCACCATCTGCATCAGGTCGTGGTTTATGTCGTCGCGGCGCTGTATGTGGCCTACGGCGTAGTCGATCATAAGGCGCAGGTTTGAGGTCTCGCGCTGCAGGTGCTCCGGCGTGGCCAGCCCCTCGACGATGAGGGCCTCGATGCGCCCGCGCGGCATGACCGTGATGGTGTTCACGTCGATGGGCAGCGAGCGCTTGATGCGGCGGCCGCCGCTCTCGCGCATGGCCCGCCAGTTCTGGAACGAGTCGCTCACGAGGGCATAGGGCGGGATCGTGGTGACGGTCTTGTCGAAGTTCTGTATCTTGACCGTCGTGAGCGTCACCTCGGTGACGTAGCCGTCGGCGCCGTATTTGCTCATGGTGATCCAGTCGCCCGGGCGGAGCATGTCGTTTGCCGAGAGCTGCACGCCCGCAACAAGCCCGAGGATCGTATCCTTGAATATGAGCATCAGTATTGCGGCCGAGGCTCCCAGACCCGTGAGTATGGCCGAGGCGTCCTTGTCGATGAGTATGCTGATAATGATGATTATGCCGACGGCGGCGGCGATGAGGTTGACCATCTGGTAGACACCCTTCAGCGGACGGTTGCGCAGCGTCTCGTGCTCCGAGGAGATGTTTTGCAGCGTATCGAGCAGATGGATGAGTTTCAGAACCAGCATGATAAGGTCGTTATCATGGGTGATTATAATTGTGCAACAGAGAATCTCCAGATTATGATGCCGAGCATTATGGGAATCAGCAATGACTCATTTCTGAATGATTCTTACCATTACACTATTATCTGGAATTATTGTTTTGGAGTCCAGATGGAACAGGCGTCTTACGACGAGATGATGGAGATCGTGGAAACAGATGAATATAAAAATATGTCTGTTTATCCGCTAAAAGGGTGTGTAGAATATATCAATGGCATCATTGTGGTTAAAATGCAGGAATAGGAGTTTTACATGACACATAAGATTGCGAAAATATGGAATCGGGTTTCCTATGAAACGATGATTTTTATTGCTTTTCTGATCCGCTTTTTATCAACCAGAGCATTAGATCTGGATACATGGTCCAGTGCATGGGATGCCATGGATTATTCCATGGGAAATGGTTCAAGACTTTTGATTGGAAGTATATATAAACTCTTTTATGGAGATTATCTGGATGTCACTGTGGCATATAAATATGTAGGAATCGGTATTATGTTGACGATTCTGGTGCTGGCGATCGTGCTGGGGCAGTTGATACGGTTATCGCTGGCAGCAGATCCGGAACATAGGGATATCATTTATGGAGTTGTGGTAGCGTATATGGTAGCTCCGTTTTCGATTGCCTATGTATGGAATGAAGATAATTTGGGACGGCTGGATGTCTATATGCTTTTGATCACACTTCTGACGGTGTTAGCAGCACTGCGGTTAAAGAATTTTGCTATAAAAGCGATGCTTATTACGATATTGGGAGTCGTGGGACTTGCAATCCATCAGGGGTATGCTTTTTTATATTATCCACTGACGTTCACGGTGCTATGCTATGATGCATTTGCGGAGAACAAACTGCACAAAAAAGAATTTTTTGGGGTGGTATTGTCCGGTGCAGTCGAGGTTTTTGCAGCGGTCTATTTCCAGTTTTTTACAAAGATCAATTTTGACAGTGTAGAGAATACGGTTGCTTTTATCAAGTCCCGCACCAATTTAGAAGTATCAGATTTTGCAATCCAACTGGAATATTTTGGAAGCATGAAATATCAGTTAGACGAAGTGACATCTGTGTTTTTCCATGGCAATGAGGATCCCATCAGGCGTCTGCTTCTGATTCTTGTGTTGATGTCACCGCTGCTTATTTTATATCTGTTAGTCTGGAAAGATGTTTTTTCAGACTTAAAACAGAAAAAAATA
>ERZ824600.4992-NODE-4992-length-11205-cov-3.671928_pt1 | contig 11205 bp, 11 predicted proteins | sample MGYA00519933_ERZ824600 | MGnify/ENA primary metagenome ERZ824600 (study PRJEB31778, sample SAMEA3449178) | human gut metagenome | biome: human gut; feature: human-associated habitat; material: faeces | place: United Kingdom | collected 2010/2012 ... | reverse complement strand
CTAAAAATTAAAGTTATCATCTTTTGTTGTCGATATATAAAATGTAATTAAAAACTAATAATTTTTCCTCCTTTTCCCCTACTACTAAACGGAACCTTAATCGGTTCCTTTTTTATTGGAAAGAAGTTTTTTACTTTGCTTATATTCGTTTTTTACCAATAAAAACCATATAATTAGTAACACGGGTACAACTATGAATATCAGAGGATTATAATTGTAAGCCTGTTTAAAATGGAATTTGCAAAATTCTACAAATGCTCTTGTTAGACCGCAGCCCCAGCATTCATGATGTGTTAGAAATTTTATCAGACAAAAATTTTTAAAATGAGCTGCAACTGCAAGATTCGCAAATAAAATCCCCCATATTGGCAGACCTATGATTAGAATGGTTTGTATTTTTCTGTATTTATTCTTATTCATAATTTCTTTTAAAAAGATGTATCAAAAAATAAATTTTTGATACATCTAAATCTTTTAATTAAATAGCTTTAACTAAGGTGTTGGCGTTTCCAAACCTCCTAACATTGCACCCATACTAGCTACAAATAATGCAAAATATGCTGCAGCACCAATTATACTTAATACAACTATACCAATATAAAGATAACCGACCCAATCTATTCTTTCATATAATTCACTGCCATCAGCATGCGTAAATTTACCTAATGCAATCATTACACCATCAATAAGTGTCCATATTACACTTATTGGAGCGAGGCAGCAACTAAAAGTCAGTGCAAACATTATCCAAGCCGTAACTTGTTTGCCTGTGTAAAATCTGTGAGCTCCAAAAGTTCCAAATGCGCAACATGACATCATTGTTGCCATCCAGTTTTTACCTTCTAATTTTTGAAAAGTTGTATCTGAACCATATTCTGTGATAGCCATTTAAAAATCTCCTCTTAAATTATTACTTATGACTGCCCTGCAAATGATGTAGCTATTGAAAGAATGCTTGAAAATCTACTTAAAACAATTAATAATAATAATGTAACTACTAAACCAATTGCAACAGCTTTATTGTAACCTTCCAATGTTTGACCTTTAGCATCATTGAATTTATTAGCTAAAATACAGATAAGGTCAATTAATGCCCATAATCCGCATCCTCCAAAAGTCAATAATTGAGCAATACCGATTCCGATATATCCCGTATAAAATCTATGGATTCCTAAAAATCCTACAAAAAATGATAGTAAAGCTGTAACTAACCACGATTTTTGAGCTGTTTGAAGCTGCACTTGTGGATTTGCATTCATACTCATAGTTCATAATTCCTTTCTTTATTCAAATATAAATAAACACCAAGCTATTCTAAATCGGGCTATGGTGTTTGTCATCATTCAATAAATGTATTTAATTATTTTCCTGTTGAACCAAATCCTCCAGTACCTCTGCAGGTTTCTGTTAATTCTGTTACAACTTCAATTTTTGCCTGTTCGACTCTTGCTATAATCATTTGAGCAATTCGTTCCTGCGGTTGTATGGTGTATGTTTCGTTTGAGAGATTAACAATTGGAACACAGACTTCACCTCTATAATCTTCGTCTATGGTTCCTACGCAATTTATCAATGTAATTCCATGTTTTATGGATAAACCTGAGCGCGGGCGGATTTGGGCTTCATATCCATGTTCAAGTTCTATTTTTAGTCCTGTAGGAATTAGAGTTCTCTCTAAAGGTCTTAGTGGCACAGGTTCCGTTATTGCCGCGCACAAATCCATTCCTGCGGCGCCTTTAGTTTGATATTGAGGGATATTCTCATTATGGGCAAGTCTTTCAATTTTTAATATAGTCATTATTTTCTCCTCTTTTTATATAATAAAACTCTTTTCATTATTATGATGTATGAAAAGAGTTTTGTAAATTTATTAAGTTATCAATCTGATTATTTTAAAAAGTTGTCAAATATGCTTGGGATTGTAGTAAATTTGTCAGATGATTTGACTAATGTATCAGTTGATGGTGTTTTTTCAAGTTTTTGAGCTAACATAAGTTTTTGGTAAAAATACTTATTAAAGTCATCAGCACTATCCATTTTAAATTGAGTAGTTGATTTGTTTAATTTTGCCCAAGCTCCTGTAGGTTGGGCAAATCTGTTTAGTATATTTTCGTTAAATTTTATCATAACATTTTCTCCTTATATTTTGTATATTTTGTTAAAATTTGAAGAAATAATTGACTATAAAAAGGTAGAATTTTTCTACATTTTACAGCTAGGCTTTTATATCCTTTTCTATTTTTGCTAGAATTTCATCTATTTTTGAAGTGTCTTTAATTCCACCTTGGGCAAAATTAGGGCGACCTCCTCCGTTAGCACCTGTTGCTCTTGCGATTTCACCAACTATTTTACCTGCGTTGATACCTTGTTTTACAAAGTTATCTGAAACTTTTACAGCTACTGTTGTTTCTCCTGCTAGGATAATTATACTATCTCCTAATTTTTGAGATAAAAATTCTAAGCCGATTTTTATTCCAACAGGTTTTAGTGCTGTCACTTTAGAGATAAATAATTTACCGCCTTCTATATCTTGAGCTTTTGAAATGAATGATGCGAATTTATTTCTCGCATTTTCTTCTTCAAGTTTTTCTATCTGTTTTTGAAGTTCTCTATTTTCATCAGATAATTTTTCAACACGTTCAACTACTTCATCAAAGTGTGATTTGAATTTTGTTGATAATTTGTCTAATTCTGTAGATTTTGCATTTAAGTAATTTATTGCAGGTTTAGAAACAACAACTTCAATACGTCTTGTACCTGCGGCGATTGCACTTTCTGAAACAATTTTTACAAGTCTTAAATCTTTTAATTGTCTGGCGTGTGTACCTGCACAAAATTCTTTAGAAATACATTCGTTGTCATTTTCTATTGAAACAACTCTAACTTCATCACCGTATTTTTCTCCAAATAAGGCTGTAGCTCCAGTAAGTTCGGCTTCTTTAATACCCATAACTTGAGTATTTATTTTGTAATTTCCGCCGATCCAGTTGTTCATAATTTCTTCTGTTTTTCTAATTTCATCTGCTGTCATTGCTCTAGAGAATGTGAAGTCAAATCTCATACGGTTTTCTTCAACTTGAGAACCGGCTTGTTTTACTTCATCTCCTAGAACTTTAATTAATGCTGCTTGTAATAAGTGAGCTGATGTGTGGTGAACTCTTATTTCTTCACGTCTTGCTAAATCTATTGTAGCTTTAACAGTATCACCTATAGTTACTTCACCATTTAAAATCTCGCATCTATGAACGTACAAGTCGTTAACTTTAAATGTTGTTAATACTTCAGCTTTTAAGTTTGCGCTTTCGATAATACCGCTATCTCCAACTTGTCCGCCACATTCTGCGTAAAATGGAGTTTTGTCTAATACTATATCAACAAATCCTTCGCCTTCAATTTGAGCTAGAATTTTTGCATCAGAACATTCATTTTCGCTATATCCGATGAAGTTTGTTGAACCAACTTCTTTTTCGATTTTTGCGTATTTCATATCTCCAGTTACGCTGATTTTTGCAGTTGCAGCTTTTGCTCTTTCTTTTTGTTCAAGCATTGCAGCTTTAAATCCTGCTTCATCAACTTTAAGACCGTTTTCTTCTGCGATTTCTTTTGTTAGTTCAAATGGGAATCCAAATGTATCATACAATTTGAAAGCGCTTTCTCCATCGATGTCTTTTTTATTATCGATGAATTCATCCAGCATTTTGTAACCACGGTCAAGAGTTTTAGCAAATCTTTCTTCTTCTTTTTTGATTGTATCAATAACTTTTTGTTTGTTTTGAACTAATTCAGGATAAGCTTCACCGTAGTGTTCAACGATAACGTCTACTAATTTGTATAAGAATGGAAGTTCCATACCTAAGATTTTTCCGTGGCGTAAAGCTCTACGTAGAATCATACGTAAAACATAACTTCTTCCCTCATTTCCTGGAATTACGCCGTCAGAAATCAAGAAAGAAACGCATCTTGCGTGGTCAGTAATAATTCTCAAAGAAATATCAGTTTTTTCTGATTTTTTGTATGGTACACCGCTCATTTCTGAAACTTTATCCATAATAGGTTTTAATAAGTCTGTTTCGAATGTAGAAGCAACACCTTGACAAACCATAGTAATACGTTCTAAACCCATACCGGTATCAACGTTTTTCTTACCTAATGGAGATTGGTTGCCTTCTTCGTCCTGATATAGTTCAGTGAATACAAGGTTCCAAATTTCAACCCATCTGTCGCATTCGCAGGTATCGATTCCGCAATTAGGATCATCACATTTATATTGTTCTCCTAAGTCGTAGTGAATTTCAGAACAAGGTCCGCAAGAACCAGAAGCCCCTGGAGGTCCCCAGAAATTATCTTTTTTACCTTTTCTTTTGATTCTTTCAGCAGGAACACCAACACTTCTCCAAATATCAAAAGCTTCATCATCAGTTTCAAAAATAGTAATCCAAAGTCTATCTTTATCAAGTTTTAAAACTTCAGTAACAAATTCCCACGCCCAAGGAATAATTTCTTTTTTATAGTAATCTCCAAAAGAGAAATTGCCTAACATTTCAAAAAATGTATGGTGGCGAGGAGTTCTACCAACGTTTTCGATATCTGAATCTTTACCGCCAGCTCTTGCGCATTTTTGGCAAGAAGTTGCTCTGGCAGGGTCATATGGACAGTCTTGTATCCCTAAAAATATCGGTAAAAATTGCAGCATACCTGCTGTAGTTAATAATACAGTTGGATTATCAGGTACAAGGCTTGAACTTTCGACAATTGTATGTTGGCGTTTTGTTTTAAAATAATCTAAGTATAATTTTCTAATTTCATTTCCGGTTAGCATAATTAAGTATCCTTTATGTTTTTTCTAATGTATATGATGATTATAGCTTAAACAAAAAAATGAATAAATAAAAAATAAGTAATGTGAAAATTTTTAAAAAGAATAAAAGAAAATACTTGCAAGAAAAATTTTTCATGGTAGGATAAGAAATGTAAGCCCTGGTAGCTCAGCTGGATAGAGCAACCGCCTTCTAAGCGGTAGGTCAACGGGCGATAAAAACAAAAATTTGACAATTAAATAGAACACAAGATATGCGTCTGTAGCTCAGCTGGATAGAGCATCTGCCTTCTAAGCAGAGGGTCCCGCGTTCGAATCGCGGCAGGCGTATTTTTTGTGCAAAAAATCGTCAGAGTCGCAAAAAAGTTGCATTTTTATTTTTGAGTCGCACTTTATTTTAGTTTTATTTGTACGGCAAGTTTTAAGGCTTGTGAAATTGTTTTTGTATGTATTTATACTCGACAAGTTGAAAAGTGCGACAGGAGACGCCGTAACTACTTCATTTCAGACCATAAAGAAATGATGTGGAAAGATTTTAAAATAAAAATACCCGCTTAAAATAAGCGAGCATAAATATGATTGCAATATGCAAATTCTTATTAAGTCCCAAATCTCACAATTTTTGCTTGTGTTTCTACAGTTGTATTTACTATGTTATTCAAGAGATTAACGCACTTGTCATTAACTTCGGGTAATAAATGAGTGTATAAGTCCATTGTCATTGTTATAGAAGCATGTCCTAATTGACTTTGCACATATTTCATCGGTGCCCCGTTAGCAAGAAGCAAACTCGCGTATGTGTGTCTGAGGTCATGGAATCTTATTTCTTCAATGCCTGCACGACGTAAAGCAGGTTTAAATCTTCTTTTTAGCATATTATTAGCGTCAAAGTGCAAGCCTTCACTATTAGGAAAAACTAAATCTAAATCACTATGAGGACAAGCTAAACGCCATTCTTTAAGGACTTTCGCTAATTCGTTAGACATATCTACATACCGGATTTTATTTGTCTTTGGCGTTCCTACGCGACCATGAGTATAATTTTTATCAATTTTGATTTTACCTTTTATCCAATTTATTGAATCCCACGTTAAGCCTAAAATTTCCCCCTGTCTCATTCCTGTAAATAATGCAGTGAATAAAAGCGGATAAAAATCAGGATATACTTGCTTTGTTTTTGATAATAATACTTGTACTTCTTCTGTTGATAAAGCCCTGATTTTATCATTTTTAGTTTCTTTGAGTGCTTTAATACGGGCAAGAGGGTTTTTATTTACTACATCATTATCTATCATAAAACTGTAAATCTCGCTCATGAGCTTTGTGTACTTGTTTACAGTAGAATTAACTCTACCCGTTTCAAGTTTTTGTTTAATAAATTCTTTAACCATAATTGGAGTAATATCAACAAGTTTCATATCTCCAAAGAACGGGTTAAGATGATTTTTTAAATAGCCTTCATATCCATCACTCGTTGACGGTTTACAATTAACCTCAACATGAAGGCGCATAAAAGTTTCAGCAGCTTCTCTGAAAGTTATTTTTGAATCAATAGTACAAATTCCATTGCTTAATTCTTCTGTCAATTTGCTTTGCGCTTTCTGGGCTTCTTCTTTGGTTTTAAAACCTTTTTTAGTTTTGCGTCTGCCTTGAAGGTCTTTGTAGTCAAATTCCCAGTTGCCTGTTTTAGGATTTTTTCTTATCGCTGCAATCATATTTTAAAATTTCCTTTACAATTTTATAATGGCGTGTTTTGCGTGATTTGTAAGCCCTTTCGCAAACTTTTGCAAACATGAATTTTTAAATTATCCATGGCACCGCAAGCACCGTGCCGGCATAGTGCCGATAGTGCTTCTAGGATAAGATGTTATTCTGTGTTTACTGTGTTATTATTGATAAATTCATTTAGGTCATCTTGTGAAAACAACACTCGTGAGCCTACTTTGATGTATTTAATCTTCTTCTGATTTACCCACCTGTAAAGTGTACTCTTGGCAATGTGTAAATATCTTGCGACTTCTTTTATATCCAAAAGGTTATTATCATTCATTTTTACCTTCTTCCGTAATTTTTAGTAATTATTTGCGTAATTATAAAAGTATTATTATAACTACGTTTTAAGTGTTTTTTATTTTTTATTACGAAATTACGAAAAAAAATTTATTAAAATTTTGTAATATCGTAATTTCGTAGTTTTTAGTCTAAAAGTATTGTTATATAAGCATTTGGAGAATTACGATAAAATTACGTTCAAATTACTTCCCCTGCCCTGTCTTGCGAATATTGTGTTTGAGCTTTCTTATTACGCTGGTATTCTTGCTCACTCAATTCTTCCTGATGTTTTTGCAACTCATTAAGGATATACAGTAGTTTCGCATTATCTTCCGGCACTTTAATAATTAGTGCTCTTGGAGAATTACCTTTTCTGAAATATTTATTGTTATATTCAATGTAAGATTCTTTTGTGGCTTGTGTTCTGATGTCTTTTGCACTCGGTATCGGAATTCCGGTTTCTTCTGATTGTTTGAATTCTTTGCTGAATAGCGGATGTACACCGTCAACATATATTGAAATCTCATTCTTTTGAGGATTAAAAACATATTCGCTACCGTATTGAATCTTATTGCTTTTGGCAAGTATCAAAAATATTGCCATAAATTTTTCAAAACAATCTTCCGTATGTGTAATGTCTTGATACGACTTAATATAGCTTTCAAGATTTTGTTTTAAGGTTTGTATTTCTTTTCCCCCTTTAAAGTCTTTACTGAAATTGGCTATTTGATACAAAATATCCATTCCACTCATAGCAATAGCAATGTTATTAACACATCTTAGGTCAAGATTTGAGTTGTGTTTTAGCACAATTTTAGTATTATTGTCTAACATTTTCAGAATAGTGTCTTTATCTGCATACCATTTCAGTATTTGAGGTAAAACACAAGAGAGGTACTTTTCTCTGATTTGATTTATTTTGCTTGCTTCTTCAGGACTGAAATCATTTTTATAAAATTCGGTATACATAAGCCTTGTAGCAGTTTGTTGATTGCGATGTGCTCTATCATTACTTGCAAAATTCAATGTTGCATTAACAGCACGAACATCCTGTTCTTTGCCATAACCTGTCATTCTTTTTCTTGAATTTCTGTCATACACGGCTTTTGTTGTAGCTTCAAAATTCTTGCGCATGTAACCTTCTACTTCAGCATACAGAATAGGAATATTTTTGTAGTATTCCATGTTGTGCAATAAGTTCATAGCAGTATCGTTGCCACTACTTAAAAATCTTGTATTGAATCCGAATAAATAAGCTATAGTAATTAATAAATTGCTTTTACCACTTGCAGCTTCACCATACATAAAGTTAACAGGAAATCCCATTGTTTTGTTAAAAATAATATCTACGAACGGACTCATAATAGCTGTTCCCATAGTTAAAAGTGGCTCAACCTTATTTCCATATGTGCGAATTGTGTTAACAAATACACACTTGGCAATAAGTTCTTCTATTGAGGTTGATGTTGCTGAAAACTCTTTGATAAGTTCATCGTTTTTATTTTGTTCAACAAATTCCGAATAAGAGATTTCTGGAATGTAAAGCTCCGGAGCATACATATCCCTATCGGTTTTTAGTGTAAATGAGTTATTGTAATCAAGTTGAATTACACCTTTTGAATTTGTATTTGAAGTTAATACATTACCATTTTTCAAATCAACAGCAGCATTTTTATATATCCAAAAAGGACTGTCATTATGAAAAACTAAAGAAGGATTCTTGAAAATATTTAGTTCTTCAGGTATATTGCTTAATTCTTCAAGTAAGATGTTTTTAAGTTCTGTATCTTTTAAGCAATGTAAATGAATCCCGCCTTCCTTCAACACATCATGCAAGTTTTTCAAATCCAATAATTCTTTTTGAGATAAAATTATGGGCTTTGTTGTTTTGTTTCCAATATTCGTAACAATTTCAAGTTGATATTCCTGATGATTTTCAAAACTATATGTATTGACTACAACTGTTTTTGTTACATTAAGAGTAAAATTTGATTTTTTTACATAAGTTAATTGTTCAGAATCTGAATCATATTTTACGTAGTAATAGCATCCTTTGAATGGATAGATTCCCCTTTCAAAAAATTCCATAATTGCTTTGTGCTCTGCTTTTACCTCAACTGTAACCGGCATATCCATTTTAATATTGGTATGCCTAAGATATAATTTCAAAACGGAATATGGCGATATTTTGATATTATCTTCTAAGACATTCTCTGTTATTGCATTCGTTTGGATGTACTTGTACAAATCAGTAAAATCATTTATGTAAGCACTAATTCCATTAAGTTTACCTAAATTGAATGAATGAAAAACAAGTGAAATTTCCTGTTCTATTTTTTTAGCTGCTTTTCGACCTGGAATGTCGTTATCCATGCAGATAATTATCCTCTCAAACTGCTTCAGGTAATCAAAATGCGGTTTAAGTGCTTTTGCGGTATTACCTTCGCCATTAGTATTTGTCAAAATTTGATAAAAATCTTGCAGATTAAACCTTTTCAAGTATTCATAAACAGCATATCCGTCTTTATAACCTGCACAAATAAAAGCATTTTGGGGATTGCTCGGATTGTTTATTTTTGACAAACATTTTTCAGGATTATCCGTATAACCTTTCGTTTTAGATATAAACTTGAATTTCCCTTTGTGGTTTTCGGGAGTACGAATTTCATAACCTGTAACCGTGTTGTCAAGTGCTATCATTGGTATTAAAAAAACATCATTTTCTGCATCATAACCAATTTTGCATTCTTTTATCGTTTCTTCTGTTAAGCCTGTATTCTCTTTAACAAGTTCTAACATTTTATTATTGTTTAATAAATTTGAGCTATATTTTTCTGTGCTGCCTGTATCGTATTTTGTTTTACTTAATTTTTTGAAAATAACCTTATTACTGTTTTTTGATTTTATAATTTCTTTTGCAAGTTTTTTGCCGTGTTCATTATTTGTACATGCTCCGCAAAAAAATCCTTTATCTGGATTAAAGTTTAAGTTATCACCATGTCTGTCATGTCCTTCTGCTGAACAATATGGACATTTCCCTTGATATTGATTTATTCCGACTTTTTTCAGTTCATAGCCTAAATATTTTTCTACTTCTGAAATTTCAAAATTATAGTTGTTGCTCATTTTAGCCACCTTTCTCTTTTTAATACTCGTCGACTCTGCAGCGTCAACAAATATATTTCAACAAAAAGTGCTAAAATCCTCACTCATCAAGTCTGTGACAAATTACCTTGTGGCTGTGACAATAAAATCATCTTGTATAATATCTAAATTAATGCAATATCCTGCTCTAATTTCCTTTTTAACAATGTTTGTAAAGCCTTCTTTTCTAAAAGCTTTGTTAATTCTTGCAGCAATTTGCCTTTCGTTATCCTCTGCTGCACCATTTTCCCTAATAATAGTATCAAGTTTATGTGTTTTTGATGTATCTTCTGCCATAGTAAATAAAGCGTCAAATAGTCTTGGACTTAAGTGAATTCTTTTATTTTTGTACATACATATTCCTTGATTTCCTATTCTTCTAAGATACAAGCATTTTTTAAAATAATCTACTGGGTCTGCATAATAATCAATCAAGTCAAGTTCATAAGTAGCTTTGTTCATAATTTTGTCCTTTTTTTAATTTCTATCATGTTTTATTTTACTCATAACTAACCATTCCTCAAAATGCCAATATAGACACGGTTGTCTATATCTCATAAAATTTAAAATATAGATATGTATGTCTATATGAAAAAATTTTATACGATTATAAATGTGTCTATATTATTCCAACCACAAGCCAAAACTTTTTAAAGTATACTATAATAAAATGGTCTTTATGTTTAGATGTAGCAGAACAAATGTTTTAAGAAGACGCCGATACTAAAATGTGAGCTTATTCCTTTATTTTAAAAGCATAATCCCCCTGAGATAATGGTGATATGCCAAGTAATTCTATGGTATTTCCTTTTATATCAGTTATTTCAATAATTATAGCAAAGCAATTTGGCTCACCCCCTATTATTTCTCCATTCTTTATAAAGTTATCTTTCTCAACTTCAACCTGTTTGATTTTTATACTCTTAACTTTGATACCATTATAATATTCGTGACTCATAAGCATTTCAATATTAGGATTAATTTGCAATGTTTCGTGTATAATGGTGTCTTGTGCTTGTGCTTTTGTATGTTGAAACATTAAAATAATAAATATAAAAAAACAGAGATATTTTTTCACAACTTACTGACCTATATTGCTTTCTTTCATAAAATTTGTAGCTATAATAAAACCATCTGCTACAGGTAATGGCTTATTATCGTAAGGTAATAAGTTTAATTCATTTTCTGCAATT